>Ga0247813_10002093_pt1 | contig 14091 bp, 13 predicted proteins | sample UWRJL169409C1_FD_180719 | JGI IMG/M metagenome (GOLD analysis project Ga0247813, IMG submission 180719) | Plant litter microbial communities from Arlington Agricultural Research Station in Wisconsin, United States - UWRJ-L169-409C-1 | ecosystem: Environmental > Terrestrial > Plant litter >... | reverse complement strand
TAAAACCACCACGGCCAGGATCATCAGCTGCTCACCCGTCACACCTCCAAGTGAACCGAAGGTCCACATCAGATAATCTTTTATCAGTTCTGGTGAGCTGAAGTATTGCCAGATACTTATGACAGATAGCGTGATATTGCCGATCATAACTCCGATAATTAAAACAATCACATTATCTTTTAACGATGAGGAAATAGCAACGATAATGATCATAATCAGCGCTGCACCAAGCGAAGACGCAATGATAATCAGCCAGCTCCCCGTTATACCAAGTTCTTTGATTGTATATAAACTTGTAATGGTACCGGCAGAAAGCATAACAAGGGCCACTCCCAGACTGGCACCAGCTGTGATACCCAGTACAGACGGTCCTGCCAGTGGATTTCTAAAGAGCGTTTGCATCTGTAACCCACTGACAGAAAGACCACAACCTACCAAAACCGCAGTCATTGCTTTAGGTAATCTGATCTTTTCTATAATATAAATCCAACCCTCATTGTTGCCGTCGGCTGTAAATAATACCCTGACCACCTCCTTAACAGGAATGTGTACAGAGCCAAGTGCAACATCAAAGAGGAAAGCCGCAAAGATGATCGCCAGCAATACTGATACCTTAATCTTGTTCAATTTTTTAGGATTAGATGAACCTTAGTTTAATTTTTGATAGTATACCAGGTCATGGCCTGGCAGCAATTCCGGATGAAGAATCCGGATCAGGTCGCCCAGAACAAGATGTGGATTTACGGCACCTGACTCCCAAAAGTCATTCGAGCCGATATCATTTGTCCTTTTGTTGTTATTATAAATCGTTCCATTGCGGAACGGTTTAAAATCCGCATAGCGGGCATCTATAGCTTTAATTTCTTTTTTTGAACTGACATAACCCGGACTCAGCCAGAAGTCTGCCTGAAGCGCTACAGGGGCCACTGTTTCAAAGTTTAACGGCAAGCTTCCCTGTCCATGTACATTTGCCCATTTATAATTTGTTCCAGCATCTTTAAAAAACCGAACCATGTAGCTATCGCCATCAGGAACATACCATGTACCTTTGTAAGGCATTCCATTGATCAGAGACGGTTTTTTTACTGCACTGCTGCCAATTGCAGACAGGCGGTTATATTCTTTCTCAACAGCATCAAATTTGTCATTGACTAACTTTTCCTTATCCATCAGTGCCGCCATGAGCTTCACCCATTCCGCACGACCGAGCGGTGTGGTCTCCAGCCATTCCGAGTTCAGCATTACTGGTACACCAGCGCCGGTCAGGGTTGCATATTTGCTGAATTTCGCATCAGGATTTCCCATCACCATGACCAGATCAGGTTTCATACTAATCAGCAGCTCATCATTCATCGTACCATCGATTCCTACTTCCTTTACTTTACCGTCAGCGATATTTTTTCTAACAGTCGATGAGGATACATATTGTAAGCTCCCTAACCCTTTAATCGCATTCCCGGCGCCGGCAAAATCAGCCAGTGCGACGTGCATAGATGATGTCGCTATCAGGTTATTAACAGGTATATGGATAAGTTGAGCTTTAGCATAACCTTCAGGCGCTTTACTCCCTCTGGACAGCAGTACATACTGTATTGTATCACGGCTTTTACCGGTTCCAGAAAAAATGCTTATCAGTTTATAAGTATCATAGTAATCAATACTGAAGCCCTTGGCATACCTGATTTCGGCAGCCCCGGTTTTTGCCGAAGTATGATTTTTTACAGCAGATGGCTGTTTGCAGGAGATAACCAGCAACAGGGAAACCAGTATACAGTTTATTTTTTTCATCGTTATTTCCTAGCCTTTCTTCCGAAAGCGTGAGCAATATTTTCACCAGGCAGGTCTTCTGACTTCCTCTGGATGCGACCTTCCCTTCTTTGCAGAAAGTGGTATTCAAGCAGCCATTTTAAAAGAGGTTTACAGCAGCGGAGACTGTTCCGGATTTACGCCGGTATTCCCTATTAAAGTATTTCCGTAGAAATACTACCTAATTCCGCAAACGTAGCGATATTATTTTATAAATGACAAAATAAAATCTACCCGTTCTTCAAGAGGCAACCCTGGCACCGTGATCAGTTCAAAACCGCATCTGGAATACATACCCGCGATCGCATCATGAATGGTTATGGCTTCTTCAAAAGTCTGCCACCGCTCTGGATCATTCACATAAATACCCTGCCAGGGTGGTAAAATAAATACCTGCTTTTCATAAGGATGACTTGCAAGGGCATCATCATACATTTCGTCAACAGCAAGCCCTGCGATCTCGAGATAAGCCATGATATCAGGAATGGCGCGATCAAAAAATGTTAATGATTGGTCTGATTCACTGTTCCATGCATTGACCATCTCTGCTAAAACTTTAACAGAAAAACAACTTACATCTGCCCATGGCAGACAGTCAGAACCCAGGTTTACCTGTTCAATAATCAGCCGTCTGGATATTTCCTGCGAGCAGTTATAACCATGTTGTTGAAGTCCGGCTATCAGGGTCGATTTCCCTGATCCCGGTCCGCCTGTAATTATATACTTCCTACCCATTAAAAATGAAAGAAATAAATGACCATCGATAAAACCATAACCAATGTAACAGCATGATTTATACTGCTGACTATCTTAAATTCCTCGTGTCTGACATCCCGGGTATTAGTTCCTATGTAAGTCTTATCTACCAATACTCCCTGATATACATTAGGTCCGCCAAACCTGAGGTCCATAATCCCTGCCAAAGCCGATTCAGGATAGCCCGCATTTGGGCTTTTATGCTGATGTCCATAACGCAACACAAACCTGAATCCCCGCCCGCTTAGCGTGATCAGCAGCATTAGTATGGTTGTTATCCTTGCAGGGATGAAATTCGCAACATCATCGAGCCTGGCGGCAAACTTACCGAACAGCTCATACCGTTCATTACGATACCCCATCATCGAATCGAGAGTATTAATCATTTTATAGGTGAGCATTCCCGGCAAACCTGCAACAAAGTAAAAAAACAAGGGCGCAATCACGCCATCGCTCAGGTTCTCAGACATGGTTTCCAGCACGGCTATACGCACCTGCTGTGCGCTGAGTGAGGAGGTGTCACGTCCGACTATCCATGATAATCGCCGACGGCCCGCATCCAGTCCTTTTAATTGTAACGCATTAAAAACTGCTCTCCCTTCATTGATCAGTCCCTTATTGGCTAACCCATAAAACACAAGTAAACTTCCAAAAATGAAATACAGGGGTACAGCATATAACAATAAGAAGTATACACACCCGTAAACGAATATATATACTGATATACAAAGCAGGAGTACCAGACACATGCCTTTTATAATCCGGTAACGTCCTTTATTCAGCTTGTTTTCTGCAAAGGAGATCAATGTACCATAAAACCTTACAGGATGAGGCATTTTTTGAGGATCCCCTAAAACCAGATCAAGCAGGTATCCCGCAAGTAATGGAATTATAATGATGATGTAAGTTTCCATTCTGCTATGGCATTGATCAGTAAAGTGTTTTTGTCTGTCGATAATGTTGCAATACGAAAATGCGTGCTTTTCAGACCACGGAAATTACCAGCATCCCTGATAAGCAAGCCATGGTTTTCCAGCAAGTATAGCTTTAATTTCGCAGCGTTAAAGATAGGAGTTTCCGCAAGAAAGAAGTGCGTATGACTTGCATATACTTTAAATGATAATGCCGCAAGCGCATTGGCAAACACAATCCGGTCGACCATCAGTTTCTGCAAAGGAATCTGCACTTCCTCGATGTGGTCAAAGATAAAATGACCTGCCTCCAGGGCCATAACATTTACCGTCCAGGGTAACTTGAAAGCTGTGAGATTGTTAATCAAATCCGGATGTCCCACAATATAACCCAGACGCAATCCAGGTATAGCATATGCCTTTGTCATAGACCGCATTACCAGCAGATTAGAAAATTGACCGACCAGGCCTATCACTGAACTAATTGATGATGTAAATTCAATAAACGCCTCATCAACAATAAATAAAGTATTCTTGTTAACTGAAACGAAATGCCATAAATCTTCTATAACCGCACCTGTAGGGTTATTAGGGTTACAGATAAAAAGTAAATCAGCATCAGTTTTAAATCCTTCTGCAAGGTCATTCCAGTTTAAAAATTGAAGGTCGTGACGATGCATCCGGCAAGCATCTTCATACTCTGCAAACGTCGGAGCAACAACTATTGAACGCTTATTTTTATAAGCCTGCGCAATCAGATAAATGCTTTCTGTGCTCCCGTTTGTAACGAGTATGTGTTCTTGCGAAAGCTCATGATGGTCTGCTATTTTTGCGGCAAGACTTTCTGCAAGAACTTCCGGATAACGCTGCACTTTATCCCACGAAGCAAACAGATGTTTTTTCAACCCCGCAGGTGTGCCTCCGTAATAAACATTAGTACTAAAATCTGCATTGAGCTGCAGATTATACCGATACCCGTCATCCCCGTGTCCCTGAAACATAATCTTATAGATAGCTTAAATGTCTATAGACCTGTTCTATATCCAAATTATTTCTTAATAATTTTGCTAATTTGTCATATTGCAGATTACGGTAAACCTGGTAATCTCCATTATTCTCTTTGATATCAGTGTAGGGCGCAAGCAGATCATTGATTACGACATCATTATCCAGTATGCCATGCACGTAAGTTCCCCAGCACAAAGAAGATAAAAAATAACCGTCCTCACCGCCATCCGCCAAGACCGCGGAAGGTTGTGCGGTACCAACGACCTCAGTTTTACCCATATGAATTTCGTAGCCCCGGCAATTTTCGGGGTAATCCCTGTAGGTAAAGTTAATCTGTCTGGTCGTTTTTTTATCCGTCAGTGTCGTAAGAACCGGTAACAGGCCTAAACCGGTAACCTCCCCTGCGGCAGACTCCACCTGTAAAGGATCCTTAATGATTTCTCCCATCATCTGGTATCCACCACAAATACCGATCACGGTCTTGCCAGTTTTGTAAGCGCTTGTAACGGCAGCTGCCAGACCGTTATTTTTAAGTTCGATGAGATCTTCAATTGTATTTTTACTCCCGGGCAGGATTACAATATCAGCTTCTGTTATCCCTGCAGCGGTCCTGGTATAATATAAATTTACCCTACTGTCTTTATCCAGCCTGTCGAAATCAGTAAAGTTTGACATTCTGCCTAAAAGGACTACCGCTACATTAACCTTTCCCGCTATCGGTTTGGTATGTTTTTGCTGCAGCGAAACCGCATCTTCCTCCTCAATAAATATATCCCTGTAATAGGGTAATACGCCTATTACAGGCACTCCGCACAAGTCTTCAATCATCTTTCTACCATCCAGGAACAAATCCGGATCGCCACGAAACTTATTAATGATGATCCCTTTGATACAAGTTCTTTCATCAGGTTGCAATAATTGCATTGTACCGTACAGGCTGGCGAATATGCCTCCCCTGTCAATATCTGTTACAAGATAGGTCACAGCTCCTGCGGCTATAGCCATTCTCATATTCGTAATATCCCTGTGTTTCAGGTTTAATTCTGAGATGCTTCCGGCACCTTCCAGTACAACAGGATTATAGCGTTCAGCTAACCTTCCATAGGCCATTTCAACTTCGTTAAAAAGTACCTTACGGTCTCCCTGTTTAAAATATTCTTGCGCAGTCTGATTACCTGCAGGTTTACCATTCAAGATTACCTGCGAAGTTTTGTCCGTAGTAGGCTTGAGCAATACGGGGTTCATATCGGTATGAGAGGGAATCCCGGCAGCTTCTGCCTGAACCGCCTGTGCACGACCAATCTCCAGACCTTCTGGAGTTGCATAACTGTTTAACGACATATTCTGCGCTTTAAAAGGCGCTGGCGTATACCCATCCTGTTTAAAAACACGGCAAAAGCCCGCTGTAATTACACTCTTCCCTACATCCGAAGATGTCCCTACAAACATCACAGGCCTCAGTTTTCTTTGCATTTCCATCTTTTGCAATCTTACAATTTATATAGGAGATTACCTTACAGAAAACAGAAATTATCTGGTGTGTCACTCAGGGGATATAATGGTATACGATCTCGTAAGGAACATTTTTAAGATTGGATGCCAATGTTCCGATGGGCAAGTCTTTTTTTTCGGGTGTAGGTTCACAAACTGAAAAGACTTGGCCCTTATACCAGATGGGCTGACCGATTGCTTTAGTAAACTGTACAGCCATTGTAATATGAGTCGGATATAACAGGGCGATCATAGGCAGGTTATAAATTTCTTTGACCAGGTAGAAAAATAATGCGGCCCGGTCATCACAGTCACTATAAGCAGAAAAAAGCGTTTCTTCGGGTGACATGCGTTTTTCTTTCCCAAAGTTTTCCTGATCGTTTTCATACAAAAAGGCATACCTCGTAAACCGCATCAGGTAATCCACCCCTTTTTTCTCATTCATTTTACCTGTAATTTTTTTTAATACGGGTATCAATGAGCTATAGGTTTCTTTACTTAGCGGAATATTAAAATAAGTCTCAAAGTCTACTCCAGGATAATTGACAAACAGTGACTGTACCTCTTTATTTAACTTAATACTGAAGTGATATTGTTTATGATCATATATAAAAGCAAGTTTTTTATCAGTATAGTCTGCGGGCTTGAAATCCGGCATTTTAGTGACTTTATAGGAAAAACTACTGACAGCGCCTGATACTTCGAGTTTTACAGGCTGGGGCGGATCATCATTTAAATTTATCTGCGCATAGTCATGGTAATTGAGGCACATATATTTTCTGCCATCTACCATAAAAAATGGTATATCAGCGATATCTTCGTCATTGAATACATAAAAGATAATCTTACTTCCCGAAAGTGCCAGCCTTGCGTCATATCCCGATTTTGATAACAGGAACCATTTGTATAATGTATACTTAAGATAATCAGTTTGTTTGGGACTGAGCTGCTGCGCCGTTTTACGGATCAGTTGGTAATAGAGCCAGTCATTCACTGAATTTTTTTTACGGTAAGACAATAGCGAATCAATCAATGGCTGATAACCTGCCGCATTTAATTGCTGCAATCCATATTTTAAAGAAGAAGGCGTTGCGACTATTTTTAGTTCCTTTAAATATTTACCTGCGTAAGGAACTTGTAAAACATGGCTATACAGATCTACTGACAATGTATCATTCATTTCCTGCCCCTTTCCTGCAGAAAGATTGATTAATAGAAACAAGATCAGCCAGAGAAATCGGGATCTCCTCATCAGCGTAATATTTGGTTATATTAAATATAATGATTTATGCTGGTTACAGCAAGAAATTATCCGGATTAAAATAGTGACATTTTTCTTACTCTATAAATTTACTAGGAATTATCAGGATGAGTATATTAGCACCATCTTCATGGATGATAAATAGCCATGATTCAATTATTAAAACAAAAATATGCGTAAAATGACCTGGTTATTTAGTTTATTCCTTTCCTTGTCTATCGGTGCGAATGCACAATCTACCCTGAAAAACGGAACATGGCGTGCTACGCTGCTGAGGGAAGACGGCAACGAGATTGTATTTAACCTTGATGTAAATCAGAAAAAGGGAAAAACAGTATTTTATATTGTTAACGGCGCCGAAAAAATGAAAGTAGATGATATCCGTTTTATGAAGGATTCCATCTTTGTTGATATGCCTGTCTTTGAATCCTCCTTTAAACTAAAGGTAGTGGCAGAGGATAGCCTTTCAGGGACCTGGACCAAAAGAGGTACCTCAGCAGACCAGACCATGCCCTTTTTTGCATCAGCAAAACAGAACTATCGCTTTTTAGCGGTCAATGGGGATGCTACTGAACAGGCAGCCGGAAAATGGAAAATTGATTTTATCAAAGGGGATAAATATGAAGCTGCCTTAGGAAATTTCACACAAACGGGCAATGATGTAACCGGATCAATACTGACTCCAACTGGTGACTACCGGTTTTTATCGGGGACCGTTACAGGCAACCTGCTGCAGTTGTCTACTTTTGATGGCGTACATGCTATGGTATTTAAAGCAAAGATCAGCAAAGACAGTATCAGTGGAGGGCAAACTATCAGCAGTAAGGCACCAGTAGGTAACTGGATTGCTGTCAGAGATGAAGAAGCAGCATTGCCTGCTGAAAAACTCACCAGAGTTAAAGACGGACAGGACGGAACACTGAACTTCAGCTTTAGAGACCTCGATGGAAAAACGGTCTCTATTAATGATAAACGTTTCAAAAATAAAGTTGTAGTGATCCAGCTGATGGGATCCTGGTGCCCTAACTGTATGGATGAGACCGCATTCATGAGCGAGTACTATAAAAAGAACAAACAACGTGGCGTAGAAATGATTGGTCTTGCTTATGAATACACTACTGATGTAACACGTTCAACACAGAGCTTACGTAAGTTTCAAAAAAGATTTGATGTAAGATATCCGATCCTGATTTCTTCTGCTACAGTTTCTGACCCGCAGCGTACAGAGAAAACGTTGCCGCAGCTTACTGATATCAAAGTGTTCCCTACAACTATTATTGTTGGTAAGGATGGTAAAGTCGCAGATATCGAGACCGACTTCTTCGGTCCTGGTACCGGTGAGTATTATACAAAATATGTAGAGCGATTTGGAAAGACGATTGATGAATTATTAAAGAAGTAAGGTTAAGGAATCATGACGTTTACTGCGCCCTGATTCCTCCATACAATAACTGTATCTGTTAATAAAGATGCATCTGAAACAAGAAACCCCTTGAACATTATGCTCAAGGGGTTTCTTTATATTTTATTGAACAGGCTACAGTACTGATTCTTTTTTCAATTGCGCTCTCGTTGAAGCGGTCAGTTCGCGTTTTGCCAAGGCATGGCACTCATAGATCGCATCACTGAACATCATTTGCTCAGGCGGCGTTTTCTGTGTTGATGCAGAAGGACCTCTTAAAGCACCTACAAGACCTAATTCCCTCGCTACATAAACATACCTGATTGCGTCGATAACTACACCGGCAGAGTTCGGGGAATCCTGAACTGAAAGTTGTGCATCAAAAATTACAGGTGCTCCCATAAATCCTTCTAATTCCAAACGGAAGTTCGCTACTTTATTATCTCCGTAGAATGCGATGTACTCTGAAGGGCCTGCATGCAGGAAACTGTCTTCAGTAGAAATACCTCTGATATCATTCTGCGCACGGATTACATTCTCTTTAGAGATCTTTTTAGATTTTAAACGGTTTTTGTCTTCCATGTTAAGGAAATCCGTATTACCGCCAACATTACGCTGAATATGTGCTTTAACATGGTGTCCTCTTTCAAAAGCAAGTTCCTGAAGCATTTGAGAGACGATACTTGCTCCAAACTGACTGCGCATATCATCGCCAATGATCGGAATACCTGCATCAATAAACCTTTGTTCCCATACCGGGTCGGAAGCAATAAATACCGGAATACAGTTTACTAGAGAAATACCTAATTCAATACAGATCTCTGCATAAAATTCTGTAGCCAGTTGTGACCCAACAGGAAGATAGTTGATCAGTACTTCTACATCATGTTTGCGCAACTGCTCTATGATTTCAGCACGTAAAGTACTAACCAATGCTTTATCGTAAGTAACAGAATCAAGTAAAAGATCGGTTGTTTTCAACTCGTCTTTAATCACAAATCTGTTTGCTTCAGGATAAGCCAACATTTGTGGTGATACACCATCAATAACCGGAGACCTGTAAATCGGAGCTTCAGTAGCTATATCAGCATTTAATATAATTGTACAGTTGGGCTTAGCAAAGATAGCTTCTTTAAGTGGTACGCCGATCTTTCTTTCATCAACATCAAATCCACAAACGAATTCAATGTTTGCAGCTTTGTAACCACCAATATCATCAGCCATCAAACCTGATGTTTTATCAGTATTATTAGTATAATATTCAACGCCCTGAACGAGCGAGCTGGCGCAATTACCTACGCCTAAGATTGCAACTCTGATTTTGTTTCCTTGGTTTTGCATTATATCAACTTGGGTTATTCAAATTTCTTATAGATAGAAAATATTAAAAGGCAGACTTCTCTAACTATCTGCGCAAAAATAGAAATCAGATTACAAATTCCATCATAGTTTTGTACATTATATGAATAAATATTCCCACGTGATAAAATTTTACATTCTGACAACTTTAGCTTCATAGTCAGACTGTATAGAACTTGCGATATTTCTATTCTTCGACAAAAAAACTTAAATCTCAATTTTTTGTTATGCCATTTAATATTTGCACGCTTATATCAGCTGCCACTCCGGAAGTTAAAGTAATAGAATATGAAGAATTACAAAAATCAGCAAACGATTATCCCGTATTTAATGCTTGAAAATGCACTTGCGTTTATAGACTTTGCCAAGGTTGTTTTTAACGCTGATGTTAATTTACTTAATCTGGCCGACGATAACAGGACGGTTCTGAATGCAGAGTTACAAATCGGACATAATGTGTTTTTGCTTACTGAAGCTAAAGATAAATATGGTAAAGCTGTGGGGAACTTCCTGGTTTATGTTGGCAACGCCGATGATACGTTTAACCGCTCTTTATTTCATGGCGCATCAATCGTTACTGAGCTGGCGGATATGGACTATGGACGTATTGGAGGAATTGAAGATCCTTTTGGTAATACCTGGTGGATTACAGCAGTTTAACAAACACTTACTGATTTTATAATAAAAAAGCCGTTTCATTGGAAAAACGGCTTTTTTATTATAGCGGGGTTATATCCTTAAGAACTTATTGCCCTGTCCAGATGTACATATCCGCCGTCAACATATACCAACTGACCTGTAGTATGGCTTGATTTCTCAGAAAGCAGAAATACAACTGCATTAGCTATTTCTGCCGCCGTAGTCATACGACTTTCCAAAGGTATTTTTTTCACGGTATCTGCCAGCTTCTCCTGGGGATTGGGTAAGGAATTGATCCATGTTTCATAAAGCGGAGTATAACACTCTGCCACAATTACCGAATTTACCCGGATGCCAAATGGCAACAACTCTACAGCCCATTCCCTGGTCAACGCATTTCGGGCACCGTTTGAAGCTGCATATGCAGATGTCCCACCCTGACCGGTATCTGCCACCTTTGAGCCGATATTTACAATTGCACCTTTCGACTCCTTTAAATAAGGCAGCGCATGCTGTGCCATCAGGTAATAGTGGATCACATTTTTGTGCAGACTGCTTAAAAACCCTTCATAGCTGCCGTTTTCCAAACCAACACCGTCATTCACACCAGCATTATTAATTAGTCCGTCTATTCTACCAAACTCAGCAATTACCGCTTCAATCGTAGCTTTCGCTGCCGTAGGGTCAGTCAGCTCCGCCACTACCTGCATTGCGGTTCCTGCTTTTTTTACCTCATCTAATAATCTCAGGTTATCACTCTCATTCCTACCTACAATAACCGGAATCGCACCTTCGTTAACCAGTTGCCAGACAATCCCTTCTCCGATCCCTTTTGCGCCACCGGTAACAATAACTACTTTATCTTTTAATTGCAGATCCATTTCTTATTCTTATTTAGCGTATGCTTTTACTTGTTGTCTTGACGTACCTAAACCATCAATACCTAATTCCACCACGTCACCTTCTTTTAAATAAACCGGGGGTTTAAAACCAAGACCAACACCGGCTGGGGTGCCCGTAGAAATGACATCACCAGGAAGCAGGGTCATGAACTGGCTGACATAGGATATTACAAACGGAATATTAAAGATAAAATTAGAGGTGTTTCCATCTTGCATAGTAACACCATTAACCGTAAGCCAAAGGCGGAGATTGTCAACATCACCTATTTCATCAGGCGTTGCCAAAAATGGACCAAGCGGCGCAAAGGTGTCGCAACCTTTTCCTTTGTCCCAAGTACCATTTCTTTCAATTTGAAATTCGCGCTCTGATACATCATTGTGCAAAGTATATCCTGCAACATATTCCAATGCTTCCGCTTCGTCCACATAGGTTGCTTTTTTGCCTATAACGACTGCCAGTTCGACTTCCCAGTCTGTTTTTACAGAATTTTTAGGTGTAATAATATCGTCAAAAGGACCTACCATCGCAGTAGTGGATTTCATAAAAATAATCGGCTCCGGCGGCAGTGGAGCATTGGTTTCTTTTGCATGGTCGGCATAATTAAGGCCAATGCAGATTATTTTTGAAGGCCTTGCAACAGGGGATCCCAATCTTGAACCAGCAGGAATTTCTATCAATTTACCTTGATTGGCTTTTACAAATTCTTCCAGCCGTTCCAGTCCGCCGTTCGTAAAAAAATCTTCGTTAAAATCACCTCCGAAAGCGGAGGTATCGTAATGTACGTCGTTAATGATGATACCGGTTTTTTCCTGACCGGACTCACCCCATCTAATAAGTTTCATAGTGCTATTTAGTTATTTAATTTTATAAATCCTCCGTCAATCGGATAGTCGTTCCCTGTTATAAAGCCCGACTCTTCCGCACAGAGGTACAAAGCCAGTGCAGCTACCTCTTCAGGTTTCCCCATCCGGCCTACCGGCTGGCTTTTTGAAAGTTTTGTAAATATTTCTTCCTCCTGCCCGCTGTAATTTTTAGCGATAAAACCATCTACAAACGGAGTATGCACCCTTGCAGGAGAAATGCTATTGCACCGTATCCCGTCCGGCAAGTAATCACGTGCTACAGAAAGTGTCATCGCATAAATCGCTCCCTTGCTCATGGAATAGGCAAATCTGTCGGTGATACCCACCAAAGCGGCGATGGAGGCCATATTCAAAATGACCGCAGTGCTGCTTTTTTTCAATAGCGGGATGCCGGCGAAAATCGCATTGTATGCCCCTTTTACATTTACATTGAAAATACGGGTAAAATCTTCTTCACTGGTCGTGTCTGCTTTTCCGATATGTGCGATGCCGGCATTATTAACTAAAATATCGATCTTCCCTATTCGGTTGAATACGGTCAACACTTCCTGCTGGCTGCTTACATCACAACCATGAGCGGTTGCTGATCCCTGAGCTGCTGCGATTTCGGCTACCGTTTCTGCCGCAGCATCCGCATTTAATTCAATGATGTGCACGTTTGCACCTTGCTTAGCGAACAGTAATGAAATTGCTTTACCAATTCCACTGCCACCACCAGTAATAACTGCTGTTTTTCCTTTTAAACTAAACATATTCTTTATTATAGTGAAACCCCTCTTTTCCAGGGAATAAAATCGTCTTGTCCTAATCCCACAGCTTTGGGTCTGATACGCCCGCTTGCTACTTCAATAACATAATCCAGCATCCGCTCTCCTGCTGCCTGGATGGTTTCTCTACCTTCTATGATGGTACCGCAGTTAAGATCGATAATATCAGGCATCTTTTCAAACAAAACTGTATTGGTTGACACTTTGATTACAGGAGTGATCGGATTACCTGTAGGAGTTCCCAATCCGGTTGTAAAAATTACAATGTTCGCACCTGCCGCTACTTCCGCTGTTGTACTTTCAACATCACTGCCGGGTGTACACAGCAGGTTTAAACCGGGCTTTGCAACCTTTTCCGGATAATCCAGTACTGCGGTTACCGGTGAGTTACCTCCTTTTTTTGCGGCCCCGGCAGATTTTATAGCATCTGTTATTAAACCATCTTTAATATTACCAGGAGAGGGATTGGCATAAAAACCCGATCCGGTAGCTTCTGCTAATGCATTATAGGTAGTCATAAGTTCCATAAACCTGTTGGCCGTAGCGGTATCCATACAACGATCACTCAGTTCCTGCTCTACTCCGCATAACTCGGGAAACTCTGCCAGGATAACACTGCCACCCAGCGCAACCAGCACATCTGATAGATGGCCTAATGCCGGGTTTGCTGAAATCCCGGAAAATCCATCCGAACCTCCGCACTCCAGTCCAACACACAATTTATCCAGGGAAGCAGGCTTACGCTCCTGCTGGTTCGCTGCCATAAGTCCTCCGAAAGTTTGCTTTAACGCTTCTTCGAGCAATTTGCGCTCGGTGCCAAGTTTTTGCTGTTCCAGGATAACGAGGGGTTTACTGAATACCGGATCACGCTTAGCAATTTCATCCTGCAGAATACTTACCTGTGCATGCTGGCAGCCAAGGCTTA
>Ga0247813_10002092_pt1 | contig 14095 bp, 17 predicted proteins | sample UWRJL169409C1_FD_180719 | JGI IMG/M metagenome (GOLD analysis project Ga0247813, IMG submission 180719) | Plant litter microbial communities from Arlington Agricultural Research Station in Wisconsin, United States - UWRJ-L169-409C-1 | ecosystem: Environmental > Terrestrial > Plant litter >... | reverse complement strand
GAAGGCTCGCCCAGATGCCCGCGCCGCGTCCCCGGCTGTCGACAGCGTGTCGCTCGATGTCGGCGCGGGCGAGACCCTGGGCATTCTCGGGCCGTCGGGCAGCGGAAAATCCACTCTCCTGCGCGCCATCTGCGGTCTCGAACAGCTCGAAGCGGGCACGGTCTGCTGGGACGGGGTCGACATCACCACGGTTCCGGTGCACGAGCGCGGATTCGCCCTGATGTTCCAGGACGGCCAGCTCTTCACCCACCAGTCGGTGGCCCAGAACGTCGGCTATGCGTTGAGGGTGCGGCGCGAGCCATCCAGCGCTCGTGTTGCCGAGTTGCTCGAACTCGTCGGGCTCGCCGGATTTGGCGACCGGAGGGTCACCGAGCTCTCCGGCGGTGAACAGCAGCGGGTCGCGCTCGCGAGGTCGCTCGCTGCCTCGCCACGATTGCTGCTGCTGGATGAACCGCTCTCTTCCCTCGATCGCGAACTCCGCGAGCGGCTCGCGCGTGACCTGAGGGCGATCCTCAGTGCGACGAGGCAGACCGCCATGTTCGTCACGCACGATCAGGATGAGGCTTTCGAGGTGAGTGACCGCATCGCCATCATGATGGGCGGCCGACTCGTGCAGGTCGGCACTCCCGATCAGGTGCGTGCGGCGCCGGTCAATTCCGCCGTGGCGCGCTTTCTGGGGCTGGAGTGAGCGGGCATGGCGTGAGCGGGCTTGGAGTGAGCGGGGCTGGAGTGAGCGGGCATCGCGTGAGCGGGCTTGGGATGAGCACTGTAAAGCCCGACACCGAAGGGTCGACCGCGCTCGCGGGGTCTGACCGACGCGTGATTGTGATCGACGGTCGCTCTGGCTCCGGCAAGACCGAACTCGCGACGGCGCTTGCGGCCGATACGGGTGCACAGGTGCTCCGGCTCGACTCGGTGTACCCGGGGTGGGGTGGGCTCGCGGCGGGTAGCGCGCTCGTTCCAGACATTCTGGCCGCCAACCGCTGGCAGCGCTGGGACTGGGCCACCTCCCGCTACGCCGAGTGGCACGAACTCGATCCGGTGCTCCCGCTCATCGTCGAGGGCTGCGGTGCGCTGTCCCGTGCCACTCGCGCTCTCGCCACCCACGGAATCTGGGTTGAGCTCGACGAGGCGACGCGAAAGACCCGCGCGCTCGCTCGGGATGGCGACGCCTACGCTCCGCACTGGGACGAGTGGGCGGCGCAGGAGCTCGCGTTCATCGCGCGGGAGAACCCCGCGGGGCTTGCCGATGAGATCGTCGGCGGAGGGGGCGGCAGCGACGCCGCGCGCACGCTGCCCGGCACCACCGCGCAGGCGCCACCCGCCACCACCACGCAGGCGCCACCCGCCCCGCCTCTCCCCGTCCCCATCACCTCGGCTGACCTCGCTCGTTGGCGCGCCCTGCTCGCGCACTTGGCCTGACCCTGCGAGAGTTGACGGGTGACTGGTCCCTTCATCTCTGTGTCCGAACTCGCTGACGAACTCATCGGCGCCCACCCGCCCGTCGTGCTCGACGCGAGCCTCGAGCTCCACGCGCCCGCCTACGACGGCGACTACCGCATGAACGACGGGCGTGCGCGCTGGTTGGCGGGGCATATCCCCGGTTCCGTGCACGTGGATGTCGCGACACAGTTCAGCGACGTTGACGCGCCCACCCACTACGCGCATCCTGAGCCGCAGGAGATTGCCGACGAGCTTGCTCGCCTCGGCGTCACCGAAGGTCAGCCAGTCGTCATCTACGACACCACCGGAACCATGTGGGCCGCACGGCTCTGGTACCTCCTGCGCTGGATCGGTGTGCCCGCCCGCGTGCTCGACGGAGGCTACAAGGCCTGGGTCGCGGGGGAGCAGCCGGTTGAGGCGGGTGCATCCACGTCGCGTGCTGCTGTGCCGAACTGGAAAGCCGAGGCCGTTCGCCGCGCCTGGGTCAGCAAGGAAGAGCTGCTCGAGCGCGCCGCCGATGACTCGCGTCCGCTCGTCTGCAGCCTGCCTGCCGGATCATTCACCGGAGCGGATCCGACGCGCTACAGCCGTCGCGGTCACATCCCCGGCAGCGTTAAAGTCTCGAGTCGCGACCTGTTCGGTTCGGCGGGCACACTCAAGAGTCGTGTCGAACTGATTCTCGCGTACGACGCAGCGGGGGTGGATGTCGCGGAGCACGCCGACGAGGTGCTGCTCTACTGCGGGGGCGGCATTTCGGCTGCGGCGGGTGCGCTCACTCTCGCTGCCATCGGACAGAAGGCCGTGCGCATCTACGACGGTTCCCTCGAGGAGTGGAGCGCGGACGCCTCGCTCCCGCTCGAGGTGAGCTAGCAACCACGCTGGTCGAGTAGGCGCGCCTACGCCGTATCGAGACCGGGCCGGCTCGATACGCCAGCGCCGTATCGAGACCGGGGCCGCTCGGTGCCGCTAGCCCCACCCGAGCTCGTGCAGCTGCTCGTCGTTTATCCCGTAGAAGTGCGCGATCTCGTGGACGAGGGTGATGTGGATCTGGTCCTTGAGGTCGTCGAGGTCTTCGGCGATGTCGAGGAGCGGTTCGCGGTAGAGGATGATCCGGTCGGGTAACTCGCCGAAACCGTACTGTCCGCGCTCGGTGAGAGCGACGCCGTCGTAGAGACCGAGGAGGTCGAGCGAGCCGTCTTCGGGGCGATCCTCTGTGACGAACACCACATTGTCGAGCCCGTCGACCATGTCGTCGGGAAGCTCATCGAGTTCATCGATCACGAGCTGCTCGAAGGCGTCCGCGTCGATCGTGCTGAGATCGAAGGGGGGAGAGGCGTCGCTCACGGCTTCGGTGCCGAGACCGCCGTCACTCGCGGACCCACTTTCATCGTTGACGGGACCGTCATCGTCGCCCGCGCTCACTCGACTGCCTCCATGAGCGACTCGGACACCCAACCCAGCCAGTCGTATACGTCGCGCATGACAAGCGAATCATCGCTCTCGCCGTGCCCCGCGGATCTGCGATCGGTGTCGTCGGCGCGCGGACCACTGTCGAGGCCATCGCCGTCGAGACCATCGCCGTCGTGCTCGATTCCGAGGCGCGCGGCGATGGTGAGGCGGATGTCGACGAGGGTGCGCATCCAGGACTGGACGAGCGCGGCATCCAGTCGAAGCTCGCCGGCCGCGGAGCGCGCAGCGTCGAGCGACGCGATCACGGCTCGGGCGTTGGCAACCTTTCGGGCGGCAAGCGAGCGCTCAGTGAGGCCGCGGAAGTCGCGGCTCGCGTCGAGGTCGTCCGAGTAGGCGTTGGGAAGGAGGCGGGCGATTGCGGGATCGTCGTGCAGCGTCGTGGAACCGCCGATACCGACGGACTCGTAGAGCGCAGCGGCATCCGGATCGGTGATGTGTGGTGCGGAACCCAGTTCATCGAGCATGTCGGCCACCTGGGCGGCGAGGGAGCTGAGGAGTGCGGACTCCGGTTCGGTGAGGCTCGCGACGAGCTGGCCATCGTCGTCGCGTTCGAAGGGGATCACGCGTCATCCTTCTGCAGGGTCGCCCACAGCCCGAAGTCGTGCATGGCTTCGACGTGGCGTTCCATCTCTTCGCGGGAGCCGGATGCGACGACCGCGCGTCCCTCGTTGTGCACGAGGAGCATCCGCTTGTCGGCTACCGCGCGGCTGAACCCGAAGTAGCTGCGAAAGACGTAGGAGACGTAGCTCATGAGGTTGACGGGGTCGTTCCAGACGAGGGTGACCCAGGGCACGTCGAGCGCTGTCTCCTCGCGGAGGTCGGTGTCTTCGAGCAGTTGCGGCACAGGACAAGCCTTGCACAGTGCGCCGGGCCGCGGCTGGTGGTGGGTAGCTGGTGAATGGGCGAGAGTGATCTGCGGTTTCTGGGCAGCCCCGTGACGCAGAACGGCCCCTCTCGCGAGGGGCCGTTCTGGTGTTTCTTGACTGGTGACTCTTCGGGTTGTGATCCCGCGTGTTTCTCTTGGGGTGGACGACGGGGCTCGAACCCGCGACCCCCGGCTCCACAAGCCAGTGCTCTGCCAACTGAGCTACGCCCACCAAGGTGATTGTCCGACGCTTCGCGCAAGACAACTCATCGATTGTATTACAAGTGTGGGGCGAACTGTTCCACTACCGCCGCTGACACGGTCTGGACTTCCTCGGTCGAGGGTCCGGGGTCTGCGACGAAGGCGGCGCGACGGTAGTACTCGAGTTCACGAATTGACTCAAGGATGTCGGCAAGCGCACGGTGGCCGCCGTTTTTCTTGGGGGCGTTGAAGTAGACGCGAGGGAACCATCGGCGCGAGAGCTCTTTGATGGAGGACACGTCGACGCTGCGGTAGTGCAGGTGACCGTCAACTCGTGGCATGTACTTGCTGAGAAACGCACGGTCGGTGCCGATGGTGTTGCCGGCGAGGGGTGCGGACTGCTCGGCGGGAACGTGCTTGAGGATGTACTCGAGCACCGCGTATTCGGCGTCAGCAAGGGACACCCCGTTGGGGATCTCCGTGATCAGGCCGCTTTCGGTGTGCATGTTGCGCACGAAGTCATTCATGTTGTCGAGTGCCGACTGGTCGGGCTTGATGACTATGTCGAACCCCGGATCGATCAGGTTGAGGTCGTAGTCGGTGATGACCACCGCAACCTCCACGAGTTCGTCGACGGCGAGGTCGAGTCCTGTCATTTCGCAGTCGATCCACACGAGGCGATCAGCGGAGTTTCCCATGGTCGCAGTCTATCCGCGCGCACTGATGGCGGCTGCGCGCGTACCGCTATCAAGGGTGGTGCGGGAGTCGTCGTAACCGGATGCCGCGCTGGGAGCGGTGCGGACTGCGCCGGGGAGTCCGCCCGCGCCGAGGGCTCGGCCCAGTGCGCTGAGCGAGGCCGCGCTGCCCCAGCTCGGGTGCGGAGCGGCGTGCCACCTCCGCGGCGAGCACCGCGACGGTGTGTTGAGAGTGTCGGAGAGCCTCCGCGGCGATCTTTGTCGTGGCGAGCAGGTCGTCGTCGCTGAGCCTGGACGCTAGGTGCGCCGACGGTGCGGTCTCGGCGAGCGCGCGCACCGCCACGGCGTACTCGACAGAAGAGCGAGCCTCTGTCGTCGAGTGCGTCGCGAGGGGCGGGGCGGTCAAGGTCATGACCCAATAATCGCAGATCGAACACATGTTCGAAGGTGTTCCGGAAAAATGTGGAGAACTAATTTTGCTGATCAGCTGTGGATTATGGACGAAGGGCCACCTGTGAGGAGCAGGGTGGAAGCGGAGGGCGTAGCGACGGAGGACGGAGTGCGGAAGCTGAGGTCTGAGGGCCGAGCGCTGCGGGATGAAGGTGAGGGTATGGACACACGATCTCCCTCCCTACCCCTCAGCCCCCACCCCGATCGCCTCAGCGAGCACGACCTCCGGCTCGGCTTCGGCGGCGTTGACCCGTGCGAGCGCCCGGCGGCCGAGCACGACGATGAGCGTTCCCACGAGAACAGAGCCGCCAGCGACGTAATAGGGCGTTGCCGAGGTGAAGGCTCCCGCGAGTTCGGTCGCGAGCGGCGGTGCTATCGCGCCGCCGAGAAAGCGCACGGCCGAGTAGGAGGAGGATGCCACGGTGCGCGGGAGGTCCGTCGCCTCCATGACGCACTCGGTGAGCACGGTGTTGAGCACGCCGAGGAGGAGCCCGCCGACGATCACGCATGCGACGAGGCCGGCGGGTGTCGAGACGAGCAGCCCGGCCGCACCAAGGTCGAGGGCCAGGAGGGGGAGCACGATGGATAGAACTGTCGTGCGTTTCATCCAGCGGGTCAGAAGTGGCGCGATGAGCACCGAGGTGATCGCGACGCCGAGCCCCCAGCCGAAGAAGGTAAGGCCGATACCGATCGCGTCGAAGCCGAGCGGGAATGGCGTGTAGGCGAGCAGCACGAAGAACCCGATGTTGTAGAACAGCGCTGTCGCCGCCAGCAGCGCGAGTGCGGGGTGTCGTAGAGCCTTGAACGGTGCAGAAAGGGGCAACCGGGTGACGGGGGAGGAGGGGCGCAGGAGCACGGTGATGGCGATGAATCCGATCGCCATGAGTGCTGCAGTGCCGAAGAAGGGTCCCTTCCAGCTCACGTTGCCGAGCAGGCCGCCGAGGAGCGGGCCGATCGCGATGCCGAGACCGAGGGCCGCCTCGTAGAGGATGATCGCTGACGAGGTTCCGCCGCTCGCAGCGCCCACGATCGTCGCGAGTGCTGTTGAGATGAAGAGGGCGTTGCCGAGTCCCCATCCAGCGCGGAACGCGATGATGCTCTCCACGTTGCCGCTGAGCGCTGAGAGCAGCGCGAACACGACAATGAGGCCGAGCCCGATCATGAGGGTGCGCTTGGCACCGAGGCGCGAGGAGATCCAGCTCGTGAAGAACATCGCGACGCCGGTGATGAGCAGGTAGCTGGTGAACAGCAGCTCCGTTTCGGTGGGCGTGGCGGAGAGGTCGGCGGCGATCGCCGGGAGGATCGGGTCTACGAGGCCGATGCCCATGAACGCGATGACGCACGCGAAGGCGACCGCCCAGACCTGTGAGGGCTGCTTGAGAACGCTCACGCGAGCACCGGGGCGCCAGCGAGCGCAGTCGCCCCAAAAGGGCCAGAAGGGTCGATGGACGCAGACCGGGTGCGCGCCTCGAGCACAGCGGCCGCCGAGGCAAGCACCTCCCACTCCGAGTCGCTGAGCCCGTCGAACAGTGGCTCCATCGCGAGAGCGAGTTCGGTGCGCCACGCGTCGAGCGCGGCGCGTCCGCGAACGGTTATCTTGATGAGCCAGGCGCGCGAATCGTCGACGTCTGCGATGCGCGACACCCATTCGTCTTCGATGAGCTGGTTGAGAATCTTGGTCATCCCCGGCTGGCTGATGCGCGCTGCGCGAGCGAGGTCACCGTTGCGTCGTGGCCCGTCGGTCGCGAGGATCGCGAGGGTCGGCCAGGTCACTGCGTTGACGGTGGATCCGGTGCGCTGTGCCGCAATGCGCGTGAGTCGAGTGTTGGCCGTGATGAGGGATTCGAGGGTTGAGATCGTGCTGGTCATAAATCCACTATATAACCTAGTTATATAACTCGGTCAAGCCCTAGGCTTAACGCGTGGCTCTTCTCCTTCTCCTCAACGCGCTCTTCAACTTCTTCACCTGGCCGAACTTCTTTCGTCGGGTAGCGAAAGACCCGCGAGCGAGGGATGCAGCGGGCAAACCGACGGCGTTCTTCACCGTGCACCTCGTGTTGTGCATCATCGGTGTCACTCTCGGCGTCGTGTCGGCGCTCGCCGCGGTGCTTTCTCTCACCGGTGTCTGGTAGTACTAGACCTATGACTGACACACAGGTGACCCTTGCCCACGGCGACGAATACGTCGTCTTCTACAGCGGCGGCCCCTACGATTCCCGCACCGACACCCGCATCTCGACCGACGGCAGCTGGGACGACGAAGTCACAGTTCTCGTGGCCCTCGACGGCAAGGAGACGCAGGTCGTTTATGGCAACCCGGTCGCCAAGAAGCTCGGCGACCAGGTGCAGGTGACCTACTCGTGGGATGTAGCCGACAGCGAGCCCCTCGAAGCGCTCGACGAGCGCCGCGATTAGTGCGCGCGACGGGGGTACGGCGATAACAGCTCGAGCGGCGGGACTAATTCCACCGTCACAGCGGTTGGCCCCACAGTGAACCTGCTCTTCTTTTCCTCATCGTTCTGCGACCCGTGCATCCAGACGCGTGGCGTGCTCAAGCATGTCGCCGAACTCGTGCCCGCGGCCAAAATCGCCGAGCTGGATGTCGCGCGCGACACCGCTGAGGCCGAGAAGGCGGGCATCCGCTCAACACCGACGGTGATCGTGACAAACTCCGACGGCACCGAGGTGTTCCGCGCTGAGGGCGTTCCGACGATCAACCAGGTGCTGGTGGCGCTCGCGAAAGCGGTCTAGTCCCACCGGCCTGCGCTATCGTGAAAGCACGCCTCCGTAGCTCAGTGGATAGAGCAAGAGCCTTCTAATCTCTTGGTCGCAGGTTCGATTCCTGCCGGGGGCACCACGCTACATTCGTCCTATGGGCCTCTTCTCGCGCTTTCGCAAGCTTCGTGGCTACGCGCTCACCGTGCAGCTAAACGCACGACTCCAGCCGATGCATCGCGGAGCCCGCTTCGAAGATCCTCTCGCCGTCGCGCTCGAGCGTGTAGGAGGTGCCGTCACCGGTGGGGGAAGCGCCCTCGACGACCTCTCACGCATCCTGAGCTGCACAATCGACGTGGTCATCGGGGAGGATTATCCTGACGAATCGCTCGATACCCTCATCCGCTCGCTCGAGTCACTCAGCGCGCCACGAGGCTCACGCATCGAGCTCGGCGACGAGGTGCGCGAGTTCGGTGTGATCGAGGGCATTGCGATCCGGATGCCGCTGCTCGAGGTCGACTACGAGAACGATGACTACATCCCGTGCAGTCACGAGCTCGACACTGTCATGGCGTCAGTGACCACGGCCGTGGCCGATGCGGGGGAGATCTGGTCATGGCGGCTGAATGGGTCGGACGCGGAGATCTACGTGTACGGGGCCTCACGCGAGACGATACGCGCTCGGCTCGACATCGAGGGCGCGGAGCTCATCGACATCGCGTGAGGGCGAGCACTAGCCTTGCCCCATGTCCGACTGCGTGATCCCCGCACCGAGCAGCGACCTGCCCGCCTCGGCGCTCATCGACCGCATTCGCGAGAGCGTGATCGGTGACGACCAGGTGACGCCGGGTCCGTTCGGCCCGCGTCGCGTGACGTATGCCGACTACACGGCCAGCGGTCGCGCCCTCGGCTTCATTGAGGACTTCATCCGTCTCGAGGTGCTGCCCCGCTACGCCAACACCCACTCGGAGTCGAGCGGCACCGGCCTGCAGACCACCCGACTGCGGGAGGATGCCCGCCGCATCATCCACGAGTCGGTGAACGGTGACGACGACACGGTCGTCATCTTCGCGGGCAGCGGGTCGACGGCGGCCATCAACAAGCTCGTCGGAATCCTCGGCATCAGGCTACCGGCGGCGCTCGACGCGAGATACGACCTCGACCAGCGGATACCGAAGAACGAGCGCCCTGTCGTCTTCATCGGGCCGTACGAACACCACTCGAACGAACTGCCGTGGCGCGAGTCGATCGCCGACGTCGTCACGATCCACGAAGATGCCGACGGCCACATCGACGCCGCGCACCTCACCGCCGAACTTGTGAAGTACCAAGACCGGCCGCTGCGCATCGGTTCCTTCAGCGCGGCGAGCAACGTCACGGGCATCACGACGGACACCCACGGCATCACCCAGCTGCTGCACGAGCACGGCGCCCTCGCCTTCTGGGATTTCGCCGCGTGCGCTCCCTACGTCGATATCGAGATGAACCCGCGCGACGATCGCCCTGGCGCTCGCAAGGACGCGATCTTCATCTCGCCCCACAAGTTCATCGGGGGTCCGGGAACGCCGGGCGTGCTCGTGGCGAGCCGCGGCATCCTCACCAATGTCGTTCCTGACGTCGTGGGTGGCGGAACCGTCGCCTACGTCAATCCCGAGGAGCACAAGTACCTCAGTGACCCCGTGCACCGCGAGGAGGCAGGCACCCCGGCGATCATCGAGTCGATTCGCGCGGGTCTCGTCTTCGATCTCAAGAACGCCGTGGGCATCGACGCGATCCAAACGCTCGAGCATGACTTTCTGAGCCGCGCGATGACGGCGTGGGAGGCGCATCCGTCGATCCACGTGCTCGGCAACCCCGCGGCAGAGCGGCTCAGCATCGTCTCGTTCGTCATCAAGCGCCCCGGTGGTCGCTACCTGCACCACAATGTCGTCGTCGCGATCCTCAACGACCTGTTCGGCATTCAATCGAGGGGTGGATGCAGCTGCGCCGGCCCCTACGGGCACCGTCTGCTCGGCATCGACCTCGACCGCTCTCGAGAGTTCGAGCGGGAGATCTCCGGCGGCTGCGAGGGGATCAAGCCCGGGTGGGTGCGCATCAACTTCAACTACTTCATCAGCGAGACCGTCTTTCGTTACATCGTGGAGGCCGTCACGCTCGTCGCTGAGTATGGCGCGCGCCTTGTGCCGTTCTACCGATTCGATCCGGCGAGCGGACTGTGGCACCACCGCGATGGGGCGGCGGAGCCACCACTGCGCCTCGACCAGCTCTCCTACGAATCGGGAGACCTCACCTGGCCGCGCCACAACGACCGCATCGACGAGTCCGCCCTCGCCGGCTACCTGGCCGATGCGCGTGCGCTGGTCGAGGGGTTGCCGGACGCCGCATCCGACGATCACGCTGCCGACGCCGAACACTCGGCCGGAGTCCGGGCCGCGCTCGGCGATGACTTCGAGCAACTGCGATGGTTTGATCTCCCGGTAGAGAGCCTGTCGTGAGAACAGTCGGGTTGCCCTACTAAGACGAGGCATGGGCAGCCCTGCCCATTTCCGAGATTGTCTCGGTTCAGTAGGTTGGTCGAATGAACTCGAGTCTCGGGATGAACCCGCAGCAGGTGCGTGCGGCGGCGGCAGCACTCGAGGCGCACATCTCGCGCATCGAGGCGGTGATGGCGCGCGTGCAGCGTGTTCACCAGGCCACGATGAACCCCGACGCCTACGGCATCGACCCGGGGGCCTTCGTCGTTGCGCCGTGGTCGATCGGTGCTCTCACTGCCGCTCGCTCGAAGCTCGCCACGAGTCGCACGGCGATCGGCCATGCGGTGGTCGTCGCGCGCAATCAAGCGTCGCAGCAGGAACAGGTGTCCGGGGCCGCGGGCGGTCGGCGCAGGGTTGTCGCGACCCTCAAGCGCACACCCACCAAACGGGTCGGCGCTCACGGTTCGCCCATGCACATCAAGAATGGCAACAGGGCAACGACGATCCCCGAGACCATCCAGCGACTCCTTCGGCGCAAGAAAGTCTGGATCGACGGCAAGTGGGTCGCCCTCGGAAACCCGAAGAAGACCGATCGGTGGAACCGCCGCCTGCACCTCCTCGGCCTCTCGTTTTACGCCCTCGCACTCGCGAACTCCAACATTCTCGGGATGAACTACGCCAGGGCCTACAAGTTTCTCGCCGACTACCTCACGACCCCGGAGGGTCGGATCATCATCGGCTGGCTCCTCGGAATGTCACCGAAGACCATGCAGTTCGGTGAGGGCTCCGGGCTCGTCGCGCACATGAAGAAGATCCAGGAGACCCGGGATGCCCGCGCGACGATCATCGAGCAGCTAAAGAACGGCACCTACGTCGGCGGTGTTCCCGCGGGCTACACGGCGGGATCCCCGTCGCCCACTAACCCCAACTTCATCCGCGACGCCTGGACCTACTCGCACTGGTCCGAGGCGAGCCCTCAAGCGCGTCTCCTCGCAGCCCTCGGTTCGTACCAGCTGACAGCGACGGTCACGTACCTGAGCCCCGACGGCCACACGGCGATCATCACCTACTCGGGCTCCAACTCCACCACCCTCGGCTCAGCGATCGGTATCAACAAGGAGATGCGTGAGATCCTGAACGCGTACGCCGAGATCACCGGCAACCAGAGTGAGACCAAGCAGACGTTCTCCTGGCAGGAAGTAGTCACGTTCTAATGCGCTCACCCCTCAACCTCGCGGCTGCCGCAATCGTCCTTTCCCTGCTCGCTGGATGCAGCACGCTCCTGCCCGCGCCCCCCGAGGCTCCCGAAGCCAGTGATGTCGTCGGCGCATGGGTCAGCCAGGGCCCCGGCGGACAATCCACCGTGCTCACGCTGCTCGACGACGGCACCCTCACGCTCGAGGATGCGCCGGCGAACGTGTTCGTGACGTCCTCGGATGCCTCGCCCGACTGGACCGACCTCGACTCGACGACTGGCACTTGGGAGGTCGGGGAGACGAGTGAGAACGGCGGGCTCATCCCGTTCCTCACTGCGAGTCTGCAGCCCACCGACGCTCGCGACGGCATCGTGGTGCGCCTGCAGGTCGGAGGCACCACGGAGGAGCCCACGCTCTCAACCCCCATCGGCGAACCCGACGCGGGCGATTACTTCACCTTCGTGAAGGGCTAGCCGCTTTAGTTGTCGCGCAATCGCGGACGCACGAGCGGGGGAGCGTCGTGTTCTTCGTCGATCGTCGCCTCGATGACGTCGGTCGGCTCGGCTGAGTCGGGTTGCGTCGGAATCGTGCCCGTCGCGTAGGTCTCCTGCACGGGGATCGTGCCGGTCGATTCCTGCACGGGCACCGACCCGGTTGACGGTTCGACGTTGGGAGCCTCGTAGGACGGAGCCTCGTGAGACGAGGCCTCGTATGACGGAGCCTCGTGAGACGAGGCCTCGTATGACGGAGCCTCGTGAGACGAGGCCTCGTATGACGGAGCCTCGTATGACGGAGCCTCGTATGACGGAGCCTCGAAGGTCGGGGTCTCCGGGTTTTGCGCGGCACCGAGTCCGAAGGGCGCAGGGGTGGGCTGCTCGGAATCGGGTTCAGTGGCGGCGGGTTCAGCGGCGGTGGTGTCTGGCACCGGCTCGGCGGGCTCGGCCGCCCGCTCGGCGACTATCGGCTCCACGAGGGGAGTGGCGTACGCGGCGGTCGCAGCAGTAGCAGATGCCTCGCGAGCAGCACGCTCTGCGAGGGCGCGCTGCGCGGCTTCGTGCTCCGCCGCAGCCCGCTCGGCCAGGGCACGTTCGGCTGCGGCGCGTTCGTCAGCGACGCGCTCGGCCTCTGCTTGCTCGGCGGCAGCCTCGGCGGCGCGCTCCGCGGCCTCCTGTTCGGCGGCCGCCTGCTCCGCTGCCCACTGCTGCTGCTTCTCGACGAGGTCCTCGTCGACGTTGGTGGTTACGGTCTGCTTGAACTGCTCGAGGTCAGCGGCGAAGAGACGCCGGGCGGCCTTGGGCTTGTGCTGCCACTCGACGAGGCGGTCACGCAGCTCGGTGTAGTCGAGTTCAGACTGAGCGCTGAACGACGCGGAGTTGGCCTTGATCTCGCGCACCTGGTGCTCCGCCCACTCCGCAGCCGCGGTCGCGCCGTGTGAGGGCAGCAGGCGCAGGCGAATGGATGCAGCGCTCGCGAGCGTGTCGAGGTGATCCTGGTTGGCTGCTGCAAGATTGGCCCACTGCGTTGCCTGCCGCGCAACCTCAACGAAGACTGCGACGGCGGAAGCCCGGTCGTCGCGGTCCTCGTTCGCGAGGATCCGCGTCACCGACGCGCGGGAGATCCCGACGGCGATGAGTGTCGCGACGATGATCGCCACGAAGGGCACGATCACTGTTGAAACCACCCGCCAACCGGCGTCGGAGTAGAGCCATTCGATAAAGTCATTCCACGCTTGCATGACCGGAGGATACCCCCGAGCGGGGGAGGGACGAGCAGTCTAGTCTCGCGTGGCGTCGAACTCCCAGCTTGGGCCGGTATTGGCCCTTCACAGCCTCAACTCGTGCTAGCGCGGATCGAGTTCAGTTGAAGCGAAAACAGTCGAACGCGTCATCCATTCGCCAGAATTCACCGATCGAGACAAAACGGTTCTGTCGAACGATGAGTCGTTTTGCGCGGTAGCGAAAGTCACCGCGTTCGACGAAACGGTCGATGTAGCCGAGCACTTCTCCTGTCGTGCGCGTGATGCGCCATAGGTCGTCGTTCAGCTGGATGATGGCGACGTTGTCAAACGTCGCGGTCGTGGTCGAGGCGAAATCGAGAGTTGTCACTGAAGTTTCCTGAGTACAGGCCGGCCCAACGGATGTGATTTCTTCGAGGGTAGGTCGCGCCGCTGACATTCGTGACAGGGTGAGCTAGCGCACCGTCTCGATCGGCCCCGTGCGCAGAGCGAGGTCGGGGTCGACGACGCGCCCCTCGCGTGCCGTCTGCGCGAGGACGATTCCCACGAGTACGACTCCGGCGCCGATCAGCTGTACGGCGTTGAGTTCTTCGCCCAGCCACAACCACGCGACGACAAACGCGAAGATCACCTCGCTTGAGGCGACGATTCCCGCGGCGGTCGCACTCAGGTGCTTGAGAGCGAGGAACGAGAAGAAGAACGGCGCGAACGACCCCATGACAACGCACCAGGCGAGCGGAACCCAGAGCGGCAGTTCGACGGCCGCGAGGTTGCCGCTGAGCGAGACAGTGTTCGCGAGCAGGGCGGGTTCGATGGTCCACCAGCCGCTGAAGAACGCCCAGAAGACACTC
>Ga0247813_10002090_pt1 | contig 14100 bp, 13 predicted proteins | sample UWRJL169409C1_FD_180719 | JGI IMG/M metagenome (GOLD analysis project Ga0247813, IMG submission 180719) | Plant litter microbial communities from Arlington Agricultural Research Station in Wisconsin, United States - UWRJ-L169-409C-1 | ecosystem: Environmental > Terrestrial > Plant litter >... | reverse complement strand
ATGTTAATCGACTTAAACGAAGATACGTTAGCAGATTTAGTTGCTAAAAACGAAAAAGTAGTAGTACAATATTCAGCTTCATGGTGTGGAAATTGCCGTATTATGAAACCAAAATTCAAAAAATTAGCAACAGAAAATGAAGCTATCACTTTTGTTTTGGTTGATGCTGAAAATTCTCCGGAATCAAGAAAATTAGCCAATGTAAGCAACTTGCCAACATTCGCCACTTTTGTAAACGGAAAATTAGTTGGTGAAACTCAAACCAATAAACAAGAAATTTTAATCGACCTGGTAAACGCAATCGCTTAATTTAGATTATTAGACTTGCTTAGATTTTCAAAATTTAGTGCAGTCCAAAAATCTAAGCAAGTCTAAAAAGTCTAAAAATCTAAGAAGTCTAAATATGAAATTACCTGTAATAAAGCAATTAACGCAATTTATTGAAGAAAACGATCAGGATTATATCATTGAAACGATTGAAGTTCTGGAAGCTATGACTGAAATTCCATCTCTTAAAGATGAAGAATTAGATGTAATTGGCGAATTGATTTCAAATATGTACGGAGCGCTTGAAGTACACAAAATGGTGTCTCAGGGCACTGATAAAAAAGAAGCTTTGAATGCGTTTATGAAGCGTGTTCTGGGGTCTATCGACAAATAATACCACCTTTTCCAAAAACAAAAAAACATGACGAAAGCGTCTTCTGAATAGGGAGACGCTTTTTTTATACCTATTATGGGCGAGACAGCATTAGAAAAAGGGGCAAATCTACTTTACGATCATTCGCCCCTTTCCCTAATGCTGTCGGACTATCCGCTCCGCCGCGGCAGATTGCTCCTATCGCTCTCGCAAACAAACGATGTGTAAAAACTTTGACAAAGATAAACGTAAGCAAAGACATCGCTGGACACGAAGCAACCGCAATAACAAAAGAAACTTTGAAGACAGGCTAGTGAGATTGCTTCGTTGCCGTAAAGACAAAAAATCCGCGTCATCCGTATTCCAAATAACATAAAATCCCAAATTATTCGTTATATTATAAGTAGCTTAATTGTGATGACAACGCCCAACAAATACTTTTAGATTCAAATATTAATCCTTACTTTTGAACCTCATTAAAAAAACAATCATGGCTTCAATAACATTAGGAGGAAATCCAGTTCATACATCAGGAGAGTTACCAAAAATTGGTTCACAGCTTGCTGATTTTAAATTAGTACAAAACGATTTATCAGTAGCTTCATTAAGCAATTTTGCTGGTAAAAAATTAGTTTTAAATATTTTTCCAAGTGTTGATACTGGAACTTGCGCAGCTTCGGTTAGAAAATTCAACGAAAGTGCAGGCAATTTAGAAAACACTACAGTTTTGTGTATTTCAAGAGATTTGCCATTTGCTCAAAAACGTTTTTGTGGAGCTGAAGGGCTAGAGAATGTTGTAAACTTATCTGATTTTCAAGAAGGTTCTTTTGGTAAAACTAACGGTTTAGAAATCCTTGACGGACCTTTGGCAGGTTTACACTCAAGAGCGATTATTGTGGTTGATGCTAACGGAAAAGTACTACATACAGAACAAGTTGCTGAAATTGCAAATGAGCCAAATTACGAAGCAGCTTTAGCAGCACTATAATTTCGATAATGAAGTTTGAAAAAGATAATACTTTTGTAACAGGTCGGTTAAAAAGCATGACTTATGCTTTTAACGGAGCTGTTAAATTAATAAAAACAGAACACAGCATTATGGTTCAATTCTCTTTGGGAATTATCATGACCATTGCAGGTTTCTATTTTAATATTTCACAAACCGAATGGCTTTTCCAGGTATTAGCCATTGGTTTAGTGATGAGCATTGAGGGTTTGAATACGGCTGTAGAAAAAATCGCTGATTTTATTCACCCAAATTATCATGAAAGAATTGGATTTATTAAAGATATTGCTGCTGGCGCGGTATTCTTTGCCGCAATGACAGCAATAGCAATAGGTTTGATCATTTATATTCCCAAATTTATTTAGGCAATACTAAACGCAAGAATGGCAAAAACAACCAAAAAAAATACTGTAGATAAAAAAACTGAACCAAAAGCAGGAAGTGTAAAATCCTGGAGACCTAACAAACAGCAGCGTTTTGTTATGGGTTGCCTTTTGATATTATTTTCTATTGCATTATTAGTTGCATTTATTTCCTTTTACGTCAACGGACAATGGCAGTTAGACCAAAGTGCTGTTAGCCAGCTTGATGACCGATCTGAAATAGTACAAAACTGGCTCGGAAAATTCGGTGCTTTTCTTGCTGACCTGATTGTATATAAAGGTTTCGGAATCGCTTCTTTTGTTTTCGTACGATTATTTTTCCTTACGGGAATGTTTTTGGCATTAGAATTATCACTAAGAAAACTAAAAGGCATATGGTTCTGGGATTTATTTGCTATTATTATTGTTTCTATTTTATTTGGATTTTTCGCCACCTCCGCACCTGAGCTGGGCGGAACTATTGGCTACGAATTAAACTTATTTTCGCAGGATTATATCGGAAAAACAGGAACTTTACTGGTCTTGCTTTTTGGGTTGATTGTGTATTTGATTTTTAAGATAAAATTATCTCCGGAGAAAATTCAATCGTATTTTGATTCTACAAAAAAAGATTTAAAATCAGAATTGAGTTCTTTAAACACTCCAAAACCGGAAAGCGCTTACAATTTAGAAGAATTTGCGATTGAGGAAGAAGAGCCTGAATTAGACAATATCCACCTAAAAACAGAAGATACGCAGTTCGAAATCAATAAAGAATCTTTAAAACCGACTATTTCCAACTCATCAGAAATTGATTTGAATCCGATTTTAAAACCGGTTCAAATGAATATAAATCCGATAACAGAAACGATCATTCACAGTGAAGAATTGGTTATTGAAAAACCCGAAGAGGAAGATATTATCGAAGAAAATCTGGCTTCGCGCCTGGTTGCTGATTTTGGATTATTTGACCCAACTTTGGATTTATCAAATTATAAATTCCCAACGATCGATTTATTAAAAGAATATTCGACTGGAGGAATTACAATTAATCAGGAAGAATTAGAAGAAAATAAAAACAAAATTGTAGACACACTTCGTAACTACAAAATTGAAATTGCACAAATTAAAGCGACCGTTGGTCCATCGGTAACTTTATATGAAATTGTACCTGAAGCAGGAATCAGAATTTCTAAAATTAAGAGCTTAGAAGATGATATTGCATTGTCACTTTCAGCATTAGGAATTCGTATCATTGCACCAATTCCGGGTAAAGGAACAATTGGTATCGAGGTTCCAAATAAAAACCCTACAATGGTTTCTATGAAAAGTGTTATTGGTTCAGCCAAATTTCAGGAAGCTGAAATGGAGTTGCCAATCGCTTTAGGAAAAACCATATCAAACGAAACTTTTGTTGTCGATTTAGCAAAAATGCCTCACTTATTGATGGCGGGTGCTACGGGACAAGGAAAATCTGTTGGATTGAATGCAGTTTTAACTTCGCTTTTATACAAAAAACATCCGGCAGAAGTAAAATTTGTTCTGGTCGATCCGAAAAAAGTGGAGCTTACGCTTTTCAACAAAATAGAAAGACATTATTTAGCCAAACTTCCTGATGCGGGAGATGCGATTATTACAGACAATGCAAAGGTAGTGAACACGTTAAACTCTCTTTGCGTTGAAATGGACAATCGTTATTCGTTATTAAAAGATGCGATGGTTCGTAATATTAAAGAATACAACGAGAAATTCAAATCAAGAAAATTAAATCCCGAAGCAGGACATCGATTTTTACCTTACATAGTTTTAGTTGTTGACGAGTTTGCCGATTTGATTATGACCGCTGGAAAAGAAGTCGAAATTCCGATTGCGCGTTTGGCTCAGTTAGCGCGTGCTATTGGTATTCACTTGATTATCGCCACACAAAGACCATCTGTAAACGTTATTACCGGTTTGATTAAAGCGAATTTCCCTGCCAGAATTGCATTTAGGGTAACTTCAAAAATTGACTCAAGAACTATTTTGGATACACAGGGAGCAGATCAGTTAATTGGTCGTGGAGATTTACTGTATACAAATGGAAATGACGTAACACGTGTTCAATGTGCTTTTATTGACACACCTGAGGTGGAAAAAATTACCGATTTTATTGGTTCACAAAAAGCATATGCTACGGCATATTTGCTTCCGGAGTTTGTTGGAGAAGAAACTGGCATCAATCTTGATATGGATATTTCTGACAGAGATACTTTATTTAGAGAAGCCGCTGAAATTATTGTGAATGCACAACAAGGTTCAGCTTCTTTATTGCAAAGAAAATTAAAATTAGGATACAACAGAGCAGGTCGTTTGATTGATCAACTGGAGGCAGCCGGTATTGTTGGTCCGTTTGAAGGCAGTAAAGCGCGTAGCGTAAACATCTTAGATTTAAGTTCTCTTGATCAATTTTTTAACAATGAACAAAATTAATCCAATCATGAAAGCAAAAATTCAGGAAATCAACAACAATTCTATCAAAAACAGAACTAAAAAATGCTTGCAAATAGCTCTTTTATTTCTTCTGAGCTTTACCTCGATTCAGGCTCAGGATAAAAAAGCCAAAGATTTATTGAACCAGGTAACAGCTAAAATAAAAAGCTACGACAATATTGCTATTGACTTTAAATATTCATTGAATAATGCCAAGGAAAACATCAATCAGGACAGCAAAGGAAATGTTGTTATGAAAGGAAATCAATATGTATTGAATTTTATGGGCGTTACTAAAATTTTTGACGGACAAAAAACTTATACAATTGTTCCTGAAGATGAAGAAGTTACTATATCAAAAGTAAACGAAAAAGACGATAGTGCCATTACGCCTTCAAAAATGCTTACTTTCTTTAATTCAGGATACAAATACAACATGGACATTGTTCAAAATGTAAAAGGAAGAAAAATTCAATACATCAAACTAGCGCCTACAAATGCCAAAGATCAAAGAAAAGAGATTCTTTTGGGTATTGATGTGCAAACAAAACACATCTATAATTTGATTGAAACAGGAAAAAATGGAACAAAAACCACTTTGACCGTTAATTCTTTTAAAACCAATCAACCTTTATCAAAAAATCAATTTACCTTTGTTGCGAGCAAATATCCAAAATATTACATCAACAAATTAGATTAATTCAAGGTTGAAAATTTTAGACAAATACCTACTAAAAACATTTCTGATTACATTTACTACGGTATTTGTAATCCTTTTTTTTATATTCATTCTTCAAACGGTATGGCTTTTTATCTCTGAATTGGCAGGTAAAGACCTTGATTTGATATTGGTTGTAAAATTCCTTCTTTTCTCGATGCCCCGAATAATTCCACTGGTTTTACCACTATCCGTTTTATTGGCGTCTATCATGACTTTCGGGAATTTAGCTGAAAATTATGAGTTTGCAGCCATGAAATCCTCCGGAATATCCCTGCAAAGAGCGATGCGCGTTTTGATTATTTTTATTTGTTTATTAAGTATTGTTGCATTTTGGTTTGCGAATAACGTTATCCCATATGCAGAATATAAATTTGTTAATTTCAGAAAAAATATAGCTCAGGCAAAACCCGCCATGGCGATTGCCGAAGGTCAGTTTAACGATGTTGGCACTTATAATATTAAAGTAAATAAAAAATCCGGTGAAAACGGAAACATATTGACCGGTGTTACTATTCATGAAAAATCGAATAATTACGGCGAAAACAAAACCGTTATTAAAGCAAAAGATGGTGAATTAATAAGTAATGAAAAGTCGAGTATTTTAAAATTAGTTTTAAACGATGGTTATTACTATCAGGACGTAACTCCCAAAAAATACGAAGACCGCTCTAAGCTTCCTTTTATAAAAAGTGATTTTAAGAAGCAGATCATCAACATTGATTTATCTGAATTAAATAAAACGGATGAAGACCAGGCCAGTGTTAGCAGTACAAACGGAATGCTGAACGTAAATGAACTTCGTTATACTTTAGATTCACTAAACAAAAACCTTAACAACGAAATAGTTTCCTTTTCAGAAAATATAAATCAGCGTGTTGGAATTAAATCTTCTCCTAAAGCTATAAAGCCAGTTAAAAAGAAAAAGCCGTTACCCGGTGATATTTTGTCATTATATACTAATAAACAAAAGTCGGATATTTTAAAAATGGCAAGCAGTACCGTTACGAGCAACATCTATTCTATTGAATCTACTCAAAAAGATTTAAAAGATAAACAAAGGGAAATAAATAAGCATTTAACTGCATTATATGAAAAATTCGTTATTGCTTTTGCCTGCTTTTTAATGTTTTTTATCGGAGCTCCGCTTGGTGCTATTATTCGTAAAGGCGGACTCGGTTTACCAATTGTATTTGCGGTTTTGATTTTCATTACTTTCCACTTCATTAATACTTTTGGAAAAAGATTATCACAAGAAGGCGGTATGACTCCCTTTATGGGTTCGTGGATGTCCTCGTTTATATTATTGCCGCTGGCCGTACTATTGACTTATCGTGCCACAAATGATAATGGTTTAATTAATTTTGATGCCATTACAACTCCAATTTCACAACTGTTTCAAAAAATTTCCGAGCGATTTACTCCCGCTCAAAACAAACAATAATTATGTCAACAAAAATACAACTCAATACCATTGAAGAAGCTATAGAAGATATTCGTCAAGGTAAAGTAATCATTGTAGTGGATGATGAAGATCGCGAAAACGAAGGTGATTTTTTGGCTGCAGCCGAAAAAGTAACTCCGGAAATGATCAATTTTATGGCTACTCACGGACGCGGCTTAATTTGCGCTCCGTTAACAGAAAGCCGTTGTAAGGAATTGGACTTAAGACCAATGGTCACCAATAATACCGATCATATGGAGACTGCTTTTACAGTTTCTATCGATTTAAAAGGACATGGAGTAACAACAGGAATTTCTGCAGCAGACAGAGCTAAAACGGTATTGGCATTAACAGACTCAAATGTAAAACCACATGAATTAGCGCGACCAGGACATATTTTTCCTTTGGTAGCAAAGCAAGGCGGTGTTTTAAGAAGAACCGGTCACACAGAAGCTGCAATTGATTTTGCAAGATTAGCAGGATTTAAATCAGCGGGTGTAATTTGCGAAATCTTAAACGAAGACGGAACAATGTCTCGTTTACCCGAACTTGTTGAAGTAGCTAAAAAATTCAATTTAAAATTAGTTTCGATTGAAGATTTGGTTGCTTACAGAATGCAGCACGACAGTTTAATTGTAAAAAAAGATGATTTTGATATCGAAACCCGTTTTGGAACTTTTAGATTAAGAGCATACGAACAAACTACTAATAAACAAATTCATATTGCTTTAACTAAAGGAACCTGGAATCTTGGAGAGCCTATCTTAACGAGAATTCACTCTTCGCAGGTCAATAATGATTTATTGGGTACACTCACCAATAACGCAGAACAGCAACTAGACGATATGTTTAAAGTGATTAATGAAAACGGAAAAGGTGCTGTTATTTTTATTAATCAGGATATGTCTGCCGTGAACTTGTTAAACAGAATCTCAGAACTTAGGGCTTTACAATCTCAAGGCACATTGAAAGCGCCAAAAGTAATCATTGATAGCAAAGATTACGGCATTGGAGCTCAAATTCTACATGATATTGATATTTCAAAAATTAGATTAGTATCAAACACTGAACAAACAAAACGTGTTGGAATGATTGGGTATGGTCTTGAAATAACTGAATATGTAAGCTACTAATATGGGGACATTAGAAGAGAGAATATTAAAATCAGAGACTCATATATTTAAAGCCGTTTTTCCGAGTACCACAAATCACTATGATACTTTATTTGGAGGAACTGCGCTTCATCTTATGGATGAAGTTGCCTTTATCTGTGCTACTAGATTTAGCCGAAAGAAAGTGGTAACAATTTCGACAGGACAAATTGATTTTAAAAAAGCAATTCCGGCAGGAACTTTGATCGAATTAGTAGCCAAAGTGGTTAGCGTTGGAAGAACAAGTTGTAAAATTCATGTTGATATTTTTATGGAACAAATGTATTCTGAACTTCGCGAAACTGTAGTTTCAGGAACTTTTTCGTTTGTTGCAGTCGATGAAAACAAAAAACCGACACCAATTTTAGATTAAATAAATTATTTAACGTAAAATTGTTTTTAAAATAAATACTGATTATGAAGCACTTGAAAATTAATTTAAAATAATCAGTAAAAAAGCTTAAAAAAAGTTTTGAGAACCGAAAAAGGGTCTTATATTTGCACTCGCAATCAGCAAATGATCGCAACATACTGGAGAAATGGCAGAGCGGTCGAATGCGGCAGTCTTGAAAACTGTTGACTGTAACAGGTCCGGGGGTTCGAATCCCTCTTTCTCCGCGAAGGCTTGAAAACAAAGGAAAAACAAGATTTTCAAAGTTTTCAAAAAAGGCCAAAAAGAGCGGTAAACCCTGCAAATCCAACGATTTGCAGGGTTTTTTCTTTTATACCGCTTTTCAATACTTATAAAATCGAACAAAAACTTTGTGGCGCATTCTGGAACACTTGGAATGGAGTGGATACCTTTTTTGCCACAAAAAATTAAGGTGGTGTTTAAAGATATTTCAACATTTTAAGTTTTACTGCAAAATCATGGCGTAATGTAATTTTCAAAAATAAACCTCCAGAAAAATAAGGGTCTGACAAGTTAGGTTCGAAACTGCTTAAAACGCTGCCATTTTTCAGAAAGACCTCTATAGGATGATCTAATTTTATTCAGGTACTTAAACATAACTTTTGATCTTATTTTTAATATTCCACTCTGCCCAATTTAAACTGCCTTTGCCCCTTCTGCCTTTTTTCCAAATCCGTGCAGTTTGATATTGCAAACGTTGAAATTCAGCCCTGCTCGCTGTTCCCGTCATTTCTCGTCCACGCTCTTGTGCTTACCCTTCCTGTGAGTTCCAGCGTTGTACCTTTGGTAAGCCAGTCGGCAACTCCCGGGCTTATCCACTGGTCGCATTCAAAAAAAGTGAAATGCCTGAATCTTAGCTTTGCAGATAAAAGACTTTAAAAAACTACAGCCAATTAGCTAATTTTTCATCTATATTGAAAACAGTATCGGGACAAGTAAAATAGCTGATTCGCAGCTATCGCTGCACAACTACAAGATTTAGTATATTATTATTATTATATTCGCTTCGAAAAGTTTTTAATTGTACAAACCAAACTAAAAAAAGCTGTAATAATGCAATTTTATTGCTGCTATAAATTAGTTTTTAGGCATTGTCTGAGATGGAGTAGAACTACATTATGAAAAATGCAACAATGTTGAAGCTCTTAATCAGGGGAAAGAGGAACTCCGTAATAACGAAATATAACGAATTGCCTTAAAACTGTTACTATTAAAAACTTGGGCAATGGGCTTAATGGGAAGTGGGTTTTGTATATGGGATGATGTACTTCGTCTATTCGCCAAGGCTTGGGTGTTTCGCCTGTTAACTATCGCTCGGTCAAATTTAAAAATAAGACTTAATTCAGATCCACGCCCATTATAATTACCAGAATGTTGGCAGAAAATTTCACAGAACCGCAAACAAAACCAAAATGAGATCAATAGTTCAACATTTAAGAGAAGAAAAAAAACTAACCCAATCCGAACTTGCTGAAAAAACTGGTCTTTCGTTACGCACTATACAGCGTATCGAAGCTGGAAATACTCCAAAAGGATTTACGCTTCAAACCCTGGCCAGTGTGTTTGAAATTGCACCCGAAAAATTACAAACTTCCCAAGAAAGCATAAACGTTGACAGAACAAAACTCATTAATCTTAGTGTTTTGTGTGGCATTTTGATCCCATACGGTGCAGTGATCGTACCCTTATTTTTGACTTACAGAACAGAAAATTCTAAAAACAGGGAGTTAGGCAAGAGCATTGTGAGTGTTCAAATTCTGCTGATGGTAGCATTAAGTGTTGCTCTAATCGCAAGTCCTTTTCTTCAAAAAGGATTAACTGTCAGATTTCCGATTTTTTTAATCCCTCTAATAGCAGCTATTGTCATTCAATTAGCAATTGTGATTGTAAACGGGATTAGTCTAAACCAAAAGCACGATTTACCTAAGAATCTAAAAATCAACTTCCTGTAAAATCTGTCAGCACATTGACGTATAATTGTCATATCAATTTTGAGGTAAAATTGATTTCATAAATGGAAATTTGTAAAAAATTAAACTTATGAAAATTGTAAAGAAAATTGTATTGGCTTTTTTGGTATTATTTATTTTGTCTTCGATTTGTGGATACATCTATTTTGATCAAAAATTTACACCGGAAGAAAATTATCTGAAGATCGAAAACGAAAGCGGCCCCGTTTCATTTAAATGGATTGGCAATGAAAAAAATGTTTTGCTGCTTCCTATTCATTTCGAAGGTGACCCCGAAAATTACTATTTGCAATTTGATACCGGTTCTCCTTACACGGTTCTCTATTCAAAATCGATCAAAAATATTACTCAAATATCAAAAAACGGAACTGTTGCAAAAACCGCTTTTTTCATTGGTAAAACAAAAATAGCTTCGGACTATTTCAAAATTTATGAACTGGGAAATGACATTAAAAATGATTCGACTAAAATCATTGGAACACTAGGAGCCGATATTTTAGAAAACCGAAAATCACTGATTAATTTTAAAGAAAATTTTATTTTATTAAATCTAATAGAGGAGCCAGCAAGCTTTCAAAATAATTTGGAAAATTTTGAATTCAAAAAGAGAAAAATAATAATTAAAGCATTTTTAAAAGGAAAGGAAGAAAAGTTTTTATTTGACTCAGGAACCAGCGCATATGAATTATTAACCAGTAAAGAAGTTTGGCACGAATTAAAATTATCAAATGGTAAAACAACTATTGAGAAGTCGCAATCTTGGAAGAGGGTTTTAACGACTTACACCGCAAATTGCAAACAAAACATTATATTTGATAATCAAAAAATCCCTTTGAAAAATGTTACTTATGTAGAAGGTTATTCGCAAATACAATCTGCGATGATGAAATTTTCGGGAATGACAGGAATGTTAGGAAACAAAATATTTTTAAATAAAATTTTATACTTAGACTGTACGCAAAACAAGATGGGAATAGAATAAAACAAACCTTTTGATAACAGCCTCAATTGCGGAATTTTCTTAGATAACTACTAAGCTTTTATTCTTTGGATTACATCAAAACAACAGTGATGTACATAACGAAGAGCTTCCAAAAAATATCATTAACAACCCTCACTAATCTAAATCAGGTTTTCGATAGCGCGAAGTTTATAAATTACCCCTTATGTGTAGCCTAAAACTAAATTAAGGGAATTTCCTGTTTTCTTCAATAGTAGAAATAAATAGTTAAACTGCTGCTGTAAAGAATGGAAGAATCGCTCAGGCAGTACCGCAAAGAGAAAATAGACGGATAATAATCCATGCATACCTGCGGCCTGCCTGATGGCCTCTTGAGGATTCTACCTGCCTGATTATCTGATAGCTATTTTATAAATGGAAATCATTATTCTGTAAAAAAAGTATAACTATCCTTTTTAAATTTGACAACGAAAGGACAAACGCAGACCAGCGCTGCAATACCTGCAAACTTGTTACGGCACAATCCTTTAAAAAAAAAACGATAGTAAAAATTTAATTTTAAAAAAATAAAATGATGAATTTAGATACACTAGAAAATCACGGTCAGGATGACAAGAATTTTCAAAACGCAAACTCAGGTAATCAGGGACAGCACAAAAATTCTTCCCTTACAGAAAATGCCGAACCCGATTACGGAAATGATCTAAGTACTCAGGAGATCAGCCGGGAATCCGGTCATAAAAATGTTGCAGGCCACGCTGAACAAGATCACAACATTTCAAATTTAGCCACACAAAGCAGCGATCCAAACAGCAATCCTTATGATTCAGAGAATCTTGACGATGAATCGGACAGTGAATTGAAAGATATAACCGAGAAGGAAATTGAAGAGGATCTTATAAATAATGATCCGTCTGAAGGGTTTGAAACTGAAATTGCTAATCCTCAGAGCGATGAACATGAAAGTGACCCCTTTGAAACCAGTAAATCAGATCAGGATAATCCCGTTAACAAGGAATTTGAAATTGGTGAACTTAGCAATGAGGAGCTTAAAAACGATGAACTCAACAGAGATGAAACAGGTCATGGCGCGTATAATAATAAACCTTCTCAGCGAAAATTTTAATACATTGAGATTTGATGCGTGAAAAAACCGTTATCATTGAAATACCCCCAAAAAGTTAGACACTATTTGGGGGCATTTTTATGGAAAGAAAGTTAAATACAATTACGAATTTAAACTTGGTTTCGTATGTGAAGTATCAGACAGGACTAGCTGTAAACTCAAATTCTCCCTGTTCAATAAGGTTTTCAATACAGTATTCTGCAATTGCGGTAATGGTCATAAAGGGATTGACGCCAATGGTTCCCGGAATTAATGATCCGTCAATTACAAAAAGGTTATCATTCCACTTAAGTTTACCATATAAATTGGTAGATTCGCCTAAAACACAACCTCCCAAAGGGTGATAGCAAATATTGGCTCCAAAACCGTTTTTAAACAGCAAATGGCTTCTTGTACCGCCATTTGCACGGTTCATTTTCTTAACAAAATAGTTTGCATTCGCTTTCATCTTTACGGTATGGCTTTCATTCCAGTCTAGTACAAGGCGGCGTTTTGTTTTATCATAGGTTACTGATCCCTTTTTATCTACCCGATTGATAAGCAGATATAGCGCAGTTGCTACATCAAAACCCATTGGCAAAGGCGCAATTTCTGTAAAAAATGGATGCTCACTATCGTCCCAATTATCAACCCCGCCTACGGGAATTGTCGATTGCATTGCTCCCGTGCCACCAGATAGCGGTCTTACCCAGTTTCTTCCTGTCATAAAATTACCGTTGTTTCCCCAATTTTTTCCTACCGTATGATCTAGAACGAAATTATTTGTGCCCTGTGAGCTCAACAGCAATTTTAAGGTTCCCATCGCACCAGCGCCAAGTATCAATTTTTGGCAGTGAACAATTTTATCGGCAACCGTTTTCCCGGAAGTATCAATTTGTCTTACCTGCAGGCTGTAACTTTTATCGTCATTGCTCGTTATGGCATCAACACAATGCAGATCCAGAATTTCGAGGTTGCCTGTGTCCATTGCTTTTTTCAGATAGGTATTGTCAAGGCTGTTTTTGCCGTGATTGTTGCCGTAAATTACTTCCGTATTTAATGCAGACCTTGGCACTTCATTTTTATATTCTTTTTCCATGTATTTAAAGTCATACACATTGGGCACACGTACGGTCTTAAAACCGGCTTTATGCGCTTCAGCTTCTCCTACTCGGGTAAATTTGTAGTAGGGACAGTCTTTTACAAATTGCTCATCAATAGCATTTACCTTTAGCTCTTTGCCTGCCAGCGGAAAATAAAAGTTATAAAACTTTTCGGCATCAAGTTGTGGAAAAACTTCTTTAAAATAATCTTCTTTCGGAATAACAGCCATCCCGCCATTTACTATGGATCCTCCTCCTACACCGCGGCCAACCCAAACATCTATATTTTTAAAATTAAATTTGTCTAAAGCTCCTGTAAAAGGTTTTAAAGGAAAGATATTCATAAACGGAGCAATTGTTTTCCTCTTAAGCCAAGCCGCACTTCGCCCGGGTCTTAATAAACCGGAGTATGGAATCCCTGATTCTTTCCAGTTGATCCCCATTTCCAGCATTACTACTTTTTTCCCTGCTTCACATAGGCGTAAGGCAGCAACAGCAGCGCCATATCCGGAACCGACTATGACAATAGGTTTGTTTGATTCTATGTGATTTTTTAGCGGTGCTTCATCAATGAATTTTGATTTTGAAAAGAATGATCTGCTAGCGGCTAATATATGGGTAAGATTTTTTTTTGTTTTATCCATAATAGTTGTTTTAATTTAAAACGATTTAGTGAATTTAAGCACATAAAACACGTTTCAAAAATGTGTGACAATGTTCCCGGATTTATTTAGAAACGCGTATCCATCGTTCTGTCCT
>Ga0247813_10002088_pt1 | contig 14106 bp, 14 predicted proteins | sample UWRJL169409C1_FD_180719 | JGI IMG/M metagenome (GOLD analysis project Ga0247813, IMG submission 180719) | Plant litter microbial communities from Arlington Agricultural Research Station in Wisconsin, United States - UWRJ-L169-409C-1 | ecosystem: Environmental > Terrestrial > Plant litter >... | reverse complement strand
GTAGCAAATGCAACACCTTGCCACATTAGTGTAATACCTAGCACGATTCTCAAATAGTCAATACTTTTTGGATGATGATTGTCACCCCAGTTCCGGATTTTTGTGATCAAGTTCATGGTTTCTATATTTGGTTGTGAATATATAATATGAATTTACGTAATAATTTGATGACAAAAGAATAATAGCCGTTATAATTTAATGTGATTATGCGCATGTTTCAGGAGTTATTTTATCCTGTTATATATTTCTTTTTGCTTGTGTTTGACGAACATAAGCCTAGCCAATCAAAGAAATGGGAGGGGGCATTTTAGGTTTATGAATTGGTTCATGGCATTTTAATCAGTAGTGGGTAAAAATATTACGTATAATCCATAAAAAGAGCACTCAACTGTCGCCCATTATATTAATTTTGTGTCCGATAAAAGAAAAGAGTAAATATTGACACCTTCCATGACTAGTAAAAATAATTCTAATAAAGTAGTTGATGTTGTTTTAATCGGTGCCGGCATCATGAGTGCGACACTCGGTGTACTTTTAAAAGAGCTTGCGCCAGAGTTGAGCATAGAGATTTTTGAGCGGCTGGATGTAGCTGCTGCAGAAAGTTCTGATGCCTGGAATAACGCAGGTACAGGTCATTCTGCATTTTGTGAATTGAATTATACGCCTCAGTTGCCCGATGGTTCTGTAGAGACCCATAAGGCAGTGGCTATTGCTGAATCGTTCGAAGTGTCAAAACAGTTCTGGTCTTTTCTGGTTGCACAAAATATTGTGGGTTCTCCGGAAACTTTTATCAAAAGCATTCCCCATATGAGTTTTGTATGGGGCGATGATAATGTAGCTTTCCTGAAAGAAAGGTATACAAAGTTGCAGCAATGTGAGTTATTTAAGGAAATGACTTACTCTGAAGATGCTAAGCAGCTGGAGGAATGGATGCCTTTGGTGATGGCTGACAGAGATCCTGTAGCTAAAGTTGCCGCTACAAGAATGCTGCTGGGTACTGACGTAAATTTTGGGGCACTGACCAGAGAGATGTTAAACACTTTGCAGACTAAACCTGATGTGAGCATGGAATTTAATCAGGAAGTGCGCAAGCTGAAACAAAAAGACGGTATCTGGGAGGTAAAAGTGAAAAATCAGGATACAGGCGATAAAAGGACGGTGAAAGCTAAGTTTGTATTTATTGGCGCTGGTGGTGGTTCTCTTCCGCTATTGGAAAAATCTGATATTCCTGAAGGAAAAGGTTTTGGCGGTTTCCCGGTCAGCGGGCAATGGCTGAAATGTGTAAATCCTGAGGTGATTGAAAAACATAATGCGAAAGTGTATGGTAAAGCAGCCGTAGGTTCACCACCGATGTCTGTTCCGCACTTGGATACAAGAATGATTGACGGCAAAAAAGCGCTATTATTTGGCCCTTATGCCGGTTTCTCTACCCGTTTTCTAAAAAACGGCTCATTGCTTGATCTTCCGCTATCTATCAAAGTAAATAATATCCGCCCCATGATTGCGGCCGGTTTAGATAATATTCCATTGACAAAATACCTGATAGATCAGGTGAGACAATCTCCCGAAGATCGCATGACTGCACTCAGAGAATATCTTCCTGCAGCAGAAATGAAAGACTGGGAGCTGGAGACTGCCGGTCAGCGCGTTCAGGTGATTAAAAAAGATGAAAAATTAGGCGGTGTGCTGGAATTCGGTACAGAGGTTGTTGCTGCCGCAGATGGTTCTATTGCAGCTTTGTTAGGTGCTTCACCAGGAGCATCAACAGCGGTATCGATTATGGTTACGCTGATGGAACGCTGTTTCCCTGAGCAAATGAAATCTGCAGCATGGAGAAATAAACTGAAGCTAATGATTCCATCCTATGGACAGCAGCTGAACAATAATCCAACGCTGGCACAGGAGATCAGGAATGAAACCACTAAAGCTCTGCATTTACAGGTTACAGAGTTAGTTTAATTTGCAGGCTGGTGTTTCCATCTTTTATGGCTCCAAAGCCAATAAGTTGGTTCAGCCTGTATTACTTTTTCCAGGAACTGTGCATGAAGGTCTGTAATTTCATGTCCGGTAGTTGTTGAAGGATCTGCTACAAGAGGTACACAGTCTGCCTCGTAATATCCTCTTTTCAGTACAGTAACTTTAATATAAAATACAGGCCTGTTAGTTTTTAAAGCAATCTTCTCTATTCCCATAGGTACGGAAGTTTGCTGATTGAGGAAGTTAATCCAGTAATGCGACTCGTCCCTTGGCGGTGCCTGATCATTCCCGAAACAAAAAACCGTTGGTCTGTCCCTGGTATCTGTAAGCGCTCTGTAAGTTTGCTTCATTGCCGTCATCTTGTTCCCGAACTGTGTTCTCATTTTAAAAAACCATTGATCAAATACTTTATTTGAAAGCGGTTTGTAGATCGGGTAAATCGGCATATCAATATTAGGCCCCATCGCAAGTGTTCCCCATTCCCAGTTGCCATAATGGGCCGAACAGACTAGTACGCTAGTGCCTTGTTTTAAATAATTATTGATGAGGTGTGTATTTTTGAATACGAATCTCTTTTGCAGCTCTTTTTTGGAAATGGTTGTTGTTTTGACTATTTCCAGTATAATATTAGAGAGGTATTTAAAAAAATTCTTTTCAATCATCAGACGTTCCTGTTCCGTCTTTTCAGGGAAAGCGTTGCGCAGGTTGGTGCGCACTACCTGTTTTCGGTAACCAGTGATATGATAAAGTACCCAGTAAACTAGCTTAGCAATGATATAAAGCACGGACATCGGCAGGAGAGACAGGCAATATAAAAAGAAAATTCCTACGTGTGAAAAGGCTTTGTTCATTATGATGTTAAAGGTAATCTGTTTTAATGCTGCAAACTTAAGCCTTATTAAGTTTTATCTATAATATCAGGACTAAAAATTACAATTTCAGGTAACATTTGATGCTGTGAGGCATAAATTAAGTGTAGCTGTGATGGACATAAAAATAATCAGCTTGAAATACAGTAGATTGAGTCATTTGCCTTTTTTTTATAGGTTAATGATTTGCATAGCCAATATTAAATTCTACCTTTGCAGTCCCTTCAAAAAGGGATTATGATTCCGTAGCTCAGCTGGTAGAGCATTACACTTTTAATGTAGTGGTCCTGGGTTCGAATCCCAGCGGGATCACGAAAGTCCTCAGAGAAATCTGGGGACTTTTTCGTTAAAACATATTTGTGTTTTCTTAACATGCCAAGTATCTTGTATAAGAAATCCTATCCTTTTTTTAGATCTATCAAAAATCCAATCAGGACAACAATTAATGCAAAAGTCATCATGCCAAGTATGTAGGCGATGAGTGCTTTGATGTAACTGCCTGCTTTATTTTTATGATAAAACTGTCCTATTGCCCAGATCAGATAGATGGTGCCAAAAGCTCCTGCAAACTGCATCAATTTAATTTTAGTTATTCCTTCTACAAGGGCCACGGCAGAAAAAATTAACATGCCCATCCCCATTACAAAACATAGCAGAATTAACGTCTCGAAGAAGTTGTAATCATGTCTTCTAAAAAACACTTTCAACCAAAATGCGATGAAGAAACCCATGAGGATATTCGCGTAACCGTAATGATTTTGAATCCAGCTGGAAATAGCTGTAACGGCGGAATCTTTGTCGCGGCCAAAATTGATATACTCATCTTCAATATGAAAAAAGTGGGTTATTAAAGTATATATCAACGAAGTGATAATGATAAAGATAATTGGCTTTACCAATCTGCTCCTGTTTTCTGCTAGAAAGTCTTTTACACTTGCTCCGGGTTTGATCAATAGCTCTTTGATGGTATATAAGATTCCTTTTTCAAAATGCAGCACATGTTCAATTTCGTGCATGATATAATGACCGTCAATTCTTTTGGTTTTTGCAGGTTGGCCACAGTTGGAACAAAAGTTACCTGCTAATACAGCACTGCAGCTTTTACAATTAGTCATGGGTTGAGTTTTAGCGTTAATTTTAAAGTTAGGTTTACGTTTTTCTACCTGTTTAAATGTATTAAAAAATTTGCATCATATTTAGTCTGCATTGTATATTTATTTGGCTTTTTGATTTCGCTTAAGCCATGCTTTTCAGTAGAGGATCAAAAAATACGAATTCATTCAGATGACCATGAAAAACATAAAAAAAACGTTTACCGTTCAGGAAATTGAAACCGCACATCATAAAGTGAAAAGCGGAGCTGAATTCCCGGGGTATATTCAGGAGATTATTGCATTGGGCGTCTGCTCATTCCAAACCTTTGTAACTGATAGTCACACGCAATATTATGGCGAAAATGGTTATCAGGTAGCTTCCAGGCCTCAATATCTTCCACTTCGCATAGCTGAGAAAAGTAATGCGGAAGCTTTTCATAAATTTTTGAAACATCACCAGCAGGGGGGATGTGACTACTTCACCTTTTGCCAATATTGCGCTGAAACGGGGGTTGACAATTGGGTAGTTAACATGAATGAGATGACTTGTACGTACTATGATAAAGATCACAAAGAAGTATTGGTGGAGCTTATCCCATCTTGATTGTTAGTTATTTAACGCAGTGAGTTCAATCAAATTATTTAATTTAGCTCATAATTAGCTTTTATGCTTTACCAAATATGATCTTATGAAAAATAACAATGTGGAGTTATCTGCTGGAGAACGCGACGAATTGTTACGCACATTACAATTCCGGTTTGAGAAAAATTTGACTCGCCATCCTGGTATGGAATGGGCTAAGGTGCAGACAAGGCTAGATGCTCACCCTGAAAAATTATGGTCGCTCAGTGAAATGGAAAGGACCGGAGGGGAACCGGATGTGGTTGGCTATGATCAGGAAGGGGCATTTACTTTCTTTGATTGTTCAGTAGAGAGTCCGGCCGGACGCCGGAGTGTTTGTTACGACAGGGAGGGGCTGGAATCCAGGAAAGAAAACAGACCCGCGGATAGCGCTGTTGATATGGCTGCATCCATGGGCATTGAACTCCTGTCCGAAGGGCAATACCGGGCATTACAACAACTAGGGAAGTTTGACCTGAAAACATCAAGCTGGTTAAAAACGCCTGCTGCGATCAGGAAACTGGGCGGTGCAATCTTTGCCGACTACCGTTATGGCCAGGTCTTCATATATCATAATGGCGCACAGTCCTATTATGCAGCCAGGGCTTTCCGGGGAGCTTTGGTCATTTGATTTCTATCATTTTATAATAATGTTAGTCCTTCAATTGAATGACTGGCGGTATGCGTTCGGCGAAAGGGTAGTACATCGCTTGAAAAGCTTATTAAATGATTGCGGATGTTCAAAGCCCAATTGATACGCGATCTCAGCAATACTGAGCCTGCTGGTGATGAGTTTATCTTTGGCTTTTTCAATAAGGTGGCTGTGAATGTATTGTTGGGTACTCTGACCCGTCAGGCTTTTAAGTAAATCAGTTAAATACCTTGCTGATACCTGCAGGTGATCTGCTACTTCCTGTACTGCCGGCAATCCGCCAGAAGACGATCTGTTCTGCTCCAGACGTGTATCAAGATAATTCTTTAGGTTATCAATCAGGTCATGATAAACAGCTTTGCGCGTCACAAACTGGCGGTTGTAAAAACGATTGCTGTGGTTTAATAATAACTCCAGTTGTGATACCAGTACATCCTGACTAAAAGCATCAATATAATGATCCAGCTCTGTAGCTATACTTTTAAATACAGTAAGGATTACGTCTTTTTCCTTTTCGGACAAGAATAAGGCTTCATTGACGGCGTAAGAGAAAAAACCATACTGCTGCATATTTTTACTTAAATGCGTATTCCTGATCAGATCTGCATGAAAATAGAGGGTGTAACCTTCATAGTTCCTTTCTTCACCAGACATGGTAACCAGTTGATTCGGACCTAAAAAGGCGAGTCCACCTTCTTCAAAATCGTAATATCCCTGGCCATATTTTACCTGCCCTTTAAAATCCTTTTTGAAAGAGATTTTGTAGAAGTCAATCAGGAAGTTTTTACCAGCATGTTCCAGGTTGGGCTTTGCCCGTTCATAGTGAACCAAAGCGATGAGTGGATGCAGCGGTTTAGGCTGACCCAGCGTGGCCATCAATTCTGAAATGCTTTTAAAAACAAGGGTTTGCTGCGTGAGGGCTTTCATGTGCTGAACTTAAAGATAACAAAAAAATCAGTACTAATCCTGAACAGTTGGACGAATCACAATTTCGCCCACATCTACATGGTCTGGCTGACTCATCGCATAAATTACACCCGCAGCAATGTCATCTGGTGATATGGCAATTTTTGCTGATTGCTCTTTATAAGCCGCTCTGGTAACCGGGTCTTTGACACTCTCAATCAATTCTGTTTGTACAAATCCCGGAGAGATGCCAGTTACTCTGTATTTGCTTTTCGACTCCTGACGGAGTGCCTCAGATATGGTACGCACTGCATTTTTGGTGCCGGCATATACTCCCTGCAATGGTACGATCTTGATACCTGAAGTTGAAATAATATTGATGATGTGACCGAAACCCTGTTTTTTGAAGACAGCCAATCCGGCGGCAATACCATATAAAACGCCCTTTAAGTTAACATCTATCATGTCTTCCCAATCTTCTACCTGCAACTCGTCTATACGGGAAAGATGGCTGATACCTGCATTATTAATAATGACGTCCAGTCGCCCGTAATGTTTGCAGGCCAATTGAACTAAATGATCGACATCTTCGCGACGCCTGACGTCTGTGCAGATATAAACAGCATCACCTCCGGCCGCTTTAATCCGGCTGGTTAGTTCTTCCAGTCGATCTTCTCTTCTTGCACCTAAAACAACTTTTACTCCATGTGCTGCCAGCATCAGTGCTGTTGCTTCACCAATTCCACTGCTTGCACCAGTGATAGCTACTACTTTTCCTTTAATACGATCTGTGATATAATTCATGATGCTTGATTTGATCATACAAATATCAGCTATGCTTTTGGCTTAAAATTAGCCAGAACGGTTAAAGGTGTAGTCAGTATTACGGGGAATATACTATTGTTATTTAGTTTTCAGTTTAACGGTGTTAGAGAGGTAGGCTGCAATCAGTATCACTATAATTCCGGCAATTTGAGTGGGAGAAACCTTTTCATCGACAAAAAAATAACCGAGCAGCACTGCGATGACCGGATTTACATAGGCATAAGTGCCTACCAGTGCAGGTGGTCTTACGGATAGCAAGTAATGTGAGGAGGTAAATGCGATAATTGATCCTGCTATAGCCAGATAACATACGGCTGACCATGTTTTTATTGATACATCAACAAAATGAAATGTACTCCAGTTGTCTGCAAAGGGACTAACCACAATACAGGCAATTGTTCCACCAATCAGCTGCCAGCCAACATCACAAAATAGTGAGCTATCGGATGAAATAGTTTTGTAATAAAGTGACCCTGTTGCCCAGCACAGACATGATCCTACAATAACAATAGAAGCGATTATTTTCATGTTGGCAGAATAATGCTGGCTGTCACCTGCCTGATCTTTAAAGAGGATAAGGATACCTACGAGTCCGAGGACAATACTGATAATGGTCATTTTACTGTGGAAATAGTTTTTCCAGTTCTTTTTGTCGACCACAATATAGGCGATAGGTAGTGTGGAGATAAAAACTGCTGTGAGTCCGGAAGAAAGGTACTGTTCTGCCCAGAAGAGCACACCCTGGCCGAAAAGAAGCATAAAGGCACCCAGCATCATGTTTTTTAACAATGTTTTGCTAAAGATATTTTCTTTCTTCAGCAGGCAGTAAGTCAGCATGAGCACACCTGCTATCAGGAAACGGAATGTGGCCATTAAAAACGGCGGCATTTCTTCCAGTCCGATTTTAATAGCGAGATAAGTAGTGCCCCAGATGATGTATACTGCAGAGAATGCCAGTATAACTTTAATGTCAAATGCTTTGATCCAATCTTTCATGTAAACCTAATTATCTTAGGGTAAATATAGACAGATTAATATTTATCATTTCAGATAAATAGTGATTTTAGTAAGTTATGCAAAAACTTAGTATCTAAAACAAATCCCTCCCGATTCAGGCTATTCGGCATTTTATCTCCTACAAAGCGGCCCAGCATTGTGATTCTTCGATTTAAAATGTAATTTTGAAGCAATTACCTTAACAAAGATAAACGTCTGCATGATTTTTTTTTACCAGATCAGAACCTTAACACACCAGGTTACACCCTGTCCTGACCTCACTTGTCCATTATGTGGTTCCAGAGGAGGAGTGGAGATCGGTATTTATCAGAAATATGCCTGGATGCTGATGCCAATGTGGCCTGAACATAAATTCGGCATGGCGGCGTGTAGGAATTGCGATCTCACCATACCGAACTTAAAATGGACAGATGCGCTGGAGGAACGGTATTACCAACTGAAAGAAGAAACGAGAACACCACTAAGCTTATGGCGTGGAATATTGATCAATCCTCTTTTATTGCTGACCTTTGCAGGAGTTATCGGGGGATTGGTTTTCCTTCTTGCGGGTAGAAAGAAACACAAAGACGCTGAGGATAAAGTGTTACTGGCAAAATATATTGCAGCTCCGAAGATGGGGGATCTGTATCGGACGATGGTCTATATAAACGGGGCTAACCCGGGTTTCAATTATACTTATTTTCGTTATGCCGGTACTTCCGGTGACACACTTTTTGTAGAAAAATTAAAGAAGGAAGTGAGTACTTATGGAGATTGGGACAAGTTAGATACCACTCAACCTCATGCATTTGACAGCAAAAAAATACCATTAAAGTATACAGTATTTATAAAGAGCCAGGATTTCATGGTTTTTGGCGACGATACCATGCGTTTCTTTTTTAAAGGAATAGACCGGGGCGGAGAAAGTATTTCAAAAAATTAATAACAATATATATTATGCAGCTACCAGAACAAAATCCCAATAAGGATTACGAATTTGTAAATCACAACTCCCGAAAACCGAAAAAGGCCATTTCTCCATTGATGCTTGGCCTGATCTTTATTGCCTGTGGTGCTGTAGCGAGTTATTTCTTTATTTATCAGAAACTGAAAGAAATGGAAGCGCACGCTGATGCGATATCGTATTCTATGAAATTGTTAATGGTTGGCCCAATGTTGGTAATATTTGGTTTGTATTTCGTGCTCGTTAAGCCGTCAGATATTAATGCACAATCACCCAGGGATAAAAAATGGCTGTATGTATTTGTGGGGATTTTTATTGTGGCCATGATTATACTATATCAGTGGTTTAGTAAGATGGCCGAAGGTTATGGTTATTCTATTTAAAAGATGTCTATAAAAAAGAGAAGGCCGCAAAATACTGCGGCCTTCTCTTTTTTATAGACAATTGTTTATGCTTTAATGGAGCAATTAGCTCATTTTCCAATCAGGTCTTTCAAAATGACAGGTATATCCGTAAGGATTCTTCTGTAAATAATCCTGGTGCTCGACTTCAGCATTCCAGAAATCGGACGCTGGTACTACTTCAGTTACAATTTTTCCCGGCCATACACCGCTGGCATCCATCTCAGTAATCAATGCTTCAGCCACTTCGCGCTGTGTTTCATCCAGGAAGAAAATGGCCGAACGGTAGGAGGCACCTATATCATTTCCCTGTCTGTTCCGGGTAGTAGGGTCGTGAATCTGGAAGAAATATTCCAGTAGTCCACGGTATGATAAAATTGCAGGGTCAAATGTTATTTCTATAGCTTCGGCATGTGTGCCATGGTTCCGGTAGGTAGCATTGGGAACATCTCCGCCAGTATAACCAACTACAGTTGAAGTTACACCCGGATAATGACGTATCAATTCTTCTACGCCCCAAAAGCAGCCGCCGGCCAGAATGGCTTTTTCAGTATTCATATCTTTCCTTTTTTTTGATTAATTAAAGATACACAGCAGCAAGCGAAATGCCAATGATGAATCATAATGTGAGTATCATAAAAAAGCCGGCAAAATTGCCGGCCCTCTCATTGGTGTGTGTATGCTTATTTCCAGCCACCGCCTAGATCTCTGTAGACAGAGACTACGGCATTGAGCTGTTCTTTTTTGGTTTCGATCAATTCGAGTTTTGATTCCAGTGCATCTCTTTGCGTCATCAGCACTTCAAAATAATCAGCTCTTGCAGATTTGAATAAGTCATTAGAGACTTCGATAGATTTGTTGAGTGCTTTCACTTGCTGGGATTTTAAGTCATAACTCTTTTCCAGATTACTGATTTTGGAAAGATGGTTGGACACCTCCATGTAAGCATTAAGAATGACCCTCTCATAATTAAACATAGCTTGCAGCTGTCTTGAATTTGCACTACTGAATTCCGCTTTTATCGCGTTGCGGTTGATGAGCGGTGCAGCCAGATCTCCCGCAAGGGAGTAAAGTACAGACTCAGGCAGCCTGAAAACATAAGAAGGTTTGAAAGCTTGTAAACCTATTGCAGCAGAAATATCCAGTGAAGGATAAAATTCTGCACGTGCAACTTTAACATCTAGCTTCGCCGCAGCCAATTCCAGCTCTGCTTGTTTGATATCAGGACGGTTGGCCAGTAATTGTGAGGGAACACCTGCATTAACAGTTGAGGGAACTAATGCAAGGAAATCACCTTTATCCCTCGGAATGTCCTGAGGGTATCTGCCCAGCAAAAAGTTAATCTTGTTCTCCGCTTCTTTGATTTTCTGGAGAATTTCGAATTCCATGCTCGTTGAAGTCAGCACCTCTGCCTGGAATTTTTGCACAGCCAGTTCGGTAGTTCTCATGGCCTCTTTCTGCACTTTTACAATTTCCAGTGCATTTTTCTGCAGTTTAATGTTTTGCTTCACTATGTCCATCTGACTATCCAGTGATTGCAGCTCATAATAAGTTTCAGCCACTTCGGAAATCAGGTTGGTGATCACGAAGTTTTTACCCTCTATGGTGGACAAATACCTGCTCATTGCCGCCTTTTTAGAATTACGCAGCTTTTTCCAGATATCGGCCTCCCAATTTGCCGTTGCAGCGATGGTATAATCCATTAGCGGGTCAGGAAATTCTTTACCCGGCGCAATTTCTGTACTTGCGTCACCAGCACCCTGACTGGTATATCGGCCTACTTTTTCCACCCCAAGTCCGGCTCTCAAACCAACAGTTGGCAATAATGCACCTTTACGCACGCGGATATCACTCTTTGCAATTTCAATATCCTGCAAAGTAATCATGAGTTCTTTATTATTTTTAATTGCCGTATCGATCAGATCCACCAGGTATTTATCCTTAAAAAATTCATGCAATGGCATGTTCGAGATATTTACGGTATCCTGATTACTCCCGTAAGATAAAGGAATGGGTTTACTTTCGCCAAGAGTTGCAACAGCCGGAGTCTTGCAGCTTGCCACAGCAAGGCAAGCCCCGAAGGCAATACTATATTGATATAACTTGAATTTATACATTGTGATCAATTTCTTCTGTTAAGGGATTTTCTTCTTCATCTTGAATCAAAGTGTGTTTTTCTGCTATTTTCCCGAAGATATAATATAAGCCAGGAATGATCAGTACACCGAAAAGTGTTCCTAAAAGCATACCACCGAGAGCTGCAGATCCAATTGTGCGGTTACCGATTTTACCCGGCCCATTGGCAAACACCAATGGAATTAAACCGGCAATAAACGCAAAAGAAGTCATCAGAATGGGACGGAACCTCACTGCCGCACCTTCCATGGCTGCATTCAATACTGAAGCCCCATCTTTGTGTTTCTGCACTGCAAATTCTACAATCAGCACCGCGTTTTTACCCAGTAAACCTATGAGCATCACGAGTGCGACCTGTGCATAGATATTATTCTCCAGTCCACATATTTTCAGCAGCAGGAAAGCACCGAATATTCCGCAGGGTAAGGAAAGCAAAACTGCAAAAGGCAATATAAAGCTCTCATATTGTGCTGCCAGCACCAGATAGACGAAACCAAGGCAGATTAAAAAGATATAGATTGCCTCATTACCGCGACCTACTTCGTCTTTCGAAATACCGGCCCAGTCAATCCCGAATCCTCTTGGCAGGGTTTTGTCTGCCACTTCCGTAATCGCATTGATCGCTGAACCACTGCTGTATCCCGGAGCGGCGGCACCGCTGATCTCAGCGGCATTGTACATATTATGTCGGGTAATTTCCGATAGTCCATATACCTTTTCCATTTTCATGAAAGCAGAAAAAGGAACCATTTCATCCTTGTCATTCTTAACGTATAACTTCAGGATATCTTCAGGCAGGGCCCTGTATTCTGGTGAAGCCTGTACCATCACTTTATACTGACGGTCATATTTGATAAAATTGGTTTCATAATTACTACCGACCAGGGTAGATAGCGTGTTCATGGCATTTTCTATAGTAACGCCCTTTTGCTTGGCCAGGTCATTGTTGACCCGCAGCATATATTGCGGGAAGCTGGCGCTGTAAAATGTAAATACAGACGACAACTCAGGACGTTTACTCAGTTCCCTGACAAAATCCTTGCTCACGGTTTCCATCTTTTTGAAATCGCCCGTCCCGAGTTTATCTAGTAAACGTAACTCAAAACCTCCGGCAGCACCATAACCGGGAACTGCTGGTGGCTGGAAAAGTTCTATACTGGCACCGGTAATCTCTTTCGATTTCTCTTCCAGTTCTTTCATGATCTGATCTACCGAATGTTTCCGGTCTTCCCAGCTTTTGAGGTTGATCAGACAAGTACCTGAGTTGGACCCGGTTCCTTCTGTAAGGATTTCATATCCTGCAAGAGAAGAAACAGACTGCACACCTTCAATACCTTCAGCAACTTTCTGTACTCTCTCGGCAATTTCATTGGTTCGTTCCAGTGACGATCCCGGAGGAGTTTGAATAATCGCATAAAACATCCCCTGATCTTCATTGGGTATAAAACCCGACGGGAGACTACTGTTTAGAAAATAAGTGCCCGCACAGAAACCAAGCAGCAGACCCCAGGTAATTACCCTGCGGTTGATGATGGCCCCAAGAATTTTTTGATACCTTGCTGAAAGTCCGTTGAACCCATTGTTGAATCCATCCAGGAATTTATCAAGCCCTTTTTTCTTCTTTGCTTTACCGTGAGTGTTCTTAAGCATCATCGCGCAAAGCGCCGGAGTAAGCGTTAATGCAACGATACCCGAGAGTATAATGGCAGTGGCCATAGTGATAGAGAACTGCCTGTAGAATATACCTACCGGGCCCGACATAAATGCAACCGGTACAAATACAGCAGCCATCAGGAATGTAATCGCGATAATGGCACCGCCAATTTCATGCATTGCTTTTTTGGTGGCCTTCAGTGCTGAAATATGCTCTTCCTGCATTTTAGCATGTACAGCTTCAATCACCACAATGGCATCATCTACTACCACACCAATGGCCAGTACCAGTGCAAATAAAGTGATCAGGTTGAGCGTAATACCAAAAAACTGCATGAAAACAAAGGTTCCGATCAGCGATACCGGTACTGCAATGGCAGGAATCAGCGTAGAGCGCCAGTCGCCCAAAAACAAGAATACCACCAGTCCAACCAAAATAAAGGCCTCGACAAGGGTATGGATTACTTTATCAATTGACGCATCAAGGAATTTGGAAACATCATAACTGATCTCATAATCTACCCCTTTAGGAAAAGAAGTTTTCTTGATCTCTTCCATTTTGGCCTTGATATCTTTAATTACCTGGCTGGCATTACTGCCGTAAGATTGTTTAACCGTTATTGCTGCAGAAGCGTGGCCATTCAGGTTAGAATAGATATCATACATGGCACTACCAAATTCAACAGTAGCTACATCTTTTAGTCTCAGGATCTCTCCATTTGGGTTTGACCTTAAAATAATATCTGCATATTGCTCCTTAGTAGTATAACGACCAGGATATTTAAGTACGTACTCAAAAGATTGTGAACGTTTACCAGAACTTTCACCAGTTTTACCAGGTGAAGCCTCCAGACTTTGCTGATTCAATGCTTCCAAAACCTCATCTGCCGAAATCTTGTAAGCCAGCATACGGTCGGGCTTAAGCCAGATGCGCATGGCATATTCGCGGCTACCCAGAATGTCTGCTACCCCCACACCATCAACACGTCTTAACTCTGAAAGGAGGTTGAT
>Ga0247813_10002087_pt1 | contig 14111 bp, 14 predicted proteins | sample UWRJL169409C1_FD_180719 | JGI IMG/M metagenome (GOLD analysis project Ga0247813, IMG submission 180719) | Plant litter microbial communities from Arlington Agricultural Research Station in Wisconsin, United States - UWRJ-L169-409C-1 | ecosystem: Environmental > Terrestrial > Plant litter >... | reverse complement strand
CAGAAGGTCGATAAAATCATGCAACCTTGCGCCATTAGTGGTAAACGATAGATCTACCGGTAATTTTGACAGCGCCAGGATAATCTTTCCCGCATCCTTACGGACCAGTGGTTCGCCCCCTGTAAGTCTGATTTTTGTGACTCCTTCGGCTACAAAAACTTTGGCGAGTGTTTCAATTTCATCTGCCTGCATCAGCTTGGAAGCCTGCGTAAATTCATAATCCTCTTCCGGCATACAGTAAAAACACCGTAGGTTGCAGTTATCTGTAAGGGATATCCGCAGGTAATTATGTACACGGTCGAATGAATCTTTTATCATTATATAGTATTGAGTAGTCTGTTATAGTCTTCGGGTGTATCGATATCAATCTCTCCCTTTTCAAACGTAACCGAAGCTACATTCTCTTTAAATTTTGTTACCACTTTTTTTGCGCCTTCCGTACCTTTCAGCAAAGCAAGTTCACTAAAGTAACGCTGATCAAATAATACCGGTGTCCCTAAAGTGCCGCCATAACTGCTGGATACAATACCTTTACCGGAACTTTCCGCCTCATTGATTAACTCCCGGAAGATTTGCGCAGTTACGAATGGCTGATCGCAAACCGCAAGGATTACATTTTGCAGTCCTTTATTTTCCTTTTTCAGCACCTCCAATCCCAAACGGATAGAAGAACTCATGCCCTCTTCCCAGTCCGGATTATAAACTATACTGATATCAGTACGTGTGATATTATTTTTAATCTGTTCGTGGTTACCACCTAAGATAACAAGAACCGCTCCATCTGTTGCTTTTTTTGCCTCCTCAATAGTATTGTCCAGTAAACTTTTATGTTGATATGACAAAAGCTGTTTCGGCTGGCCTAATCTTGAAGAAGAACCTGCCGCAAGGATAATTACGCCAGTGTTGCCGGTACTCATAATTCTATGATTAGATTTTCGTGTACATGCTGGTGGATGGGCGTCTGTTTATCCCGTAAAGACAGGCCTGAATTGTCGCTCAGTACCTTTTTGATTTCCGCAGTTACCGAAAGGGCGATCTCTTCTGCTGTTTCGGCACCAAGATCCAGTCCTACCGGACCGTAGATTTTGTCCAGCTGCGCTTTCGTTAAATTCACACCTTCCTTTTTCAGGTGGGCAATCATGCGTTCCAGCTTTTTCTTTGGTCCGAGGCTACCGATATAGCGACATTGCTTTTGTTTAACCAGCTCTTTTAACAGCGCCAGGTCGTAGTTATAATTATGCGTCATCAGAACAAATACCGTTTGTCCGTCGACCCCAACTTGTGAAAGCACCTGTTCCGGTTTAGCCAGAATTACCTGGTCGGCCAATGGAAAACGTTGCAGTGAAGCATGTGAAATACGTCCGTCCACCACCGTAGTGTGCCATCCCAGCACATGAGCAATGGCTACCATAGGGAAGGCGTCATTTCCTGCGCCAACGATAACCAGCGATACAGGAGGCTGGATAAATTCTACAAAAGCAGATAAAGTATCCCCGTTAAAAGTATAATCTCTGATGAATGATTTTCTGGTCAGCAATGCATGGTTCGCATCTTCCAGAATTTCGGCGTTGCCCTGTTCTTCATTGAGTTCGCCTGAAATAACTGTATCCGGTAAGATCAGCAGGCATGTACCTGCGACAGCGTCTTGCGGTTTTGATAAAGAGAATAGGGTAACCAGTACGCCATCCTGCCGTTTTGCAGAAAGCTCCCGCAACAGGTTGACCGGGTGATTGGATTGTTCGGGATCTATAGGTTCAAATAAGATATGGACGATTCCGTTGCAGCCAAGCTGTACACCGAATTTCGCATCATCATCGTCTGTTGTATCGTAAGTTACCAGTTTGTTTTGCTGCTGGTTGATTACCAGTAAGGCTTTTCGCAGTGCGTCCCCTTCTAAGCAGCCACCACTGATTGCACCGGTCAGGTTTCCATCGTCCGTAACCAGCATCCTTGCGCCGGGACGGCGGTAAGATGAACCTTCTACATGTACGACAGTTGCCAAAGCCATCCTTTTTCCATCTGCGACCGCAGCAGTATAGGCATCAATGATATCTAAAATCTCTTTCATAACACAATCTTTCAAAGGTAATTTAACAATTAAGCCTTAATAAAGTTCGATTTTGTAATGAATAAGCTCAATAGAATTACATCCGGTAGCGCAGGGAAACCGATCTGCCCAGTGCCTGAGCGAAATCTGGTTCGATGGTAATCCCGCCATCTTGTTGTACCCAGACATTATTAGTATCTTTTGTCAGCGTGATCGGCTCACCATTTAAGATCACCTTTAACGCTGTAGTTTCTTTATTAATAGCCGCACCATCCACAATCTCATACACGAAATCTGTTTCCTTGTACGTTATACGCATCTTCAATCCCATAATTCTCTCCTTGACCCCAAAGATAATTTAAAACTGCTATAATCGGGTGTTTTTATTCTATTGATACGGCAATAAAAAGCAGTATAAATTTATTATCAATAAAACCTTTGCTTTTCCTGAGCAGGGCAAACAACGCTCAGGATTAGCAACGGTATGATTGATAATATTCGTAAGATAGTTTTTTCATAAATACTTTACGAAAAAAAATACAACTTTTATCAAAAAATAATTACTTTTTAAGTATTATAAAGATTACACAAATTTTGATTTACTTATTATTAAAATCATTTTGTAATTATAGAGTGACCTACGACATAAAAACCATAACATATTTTTTAATGGAATAAACAGAACAGGAATGTGCCCCGTCTTTGTCTCATGCGTGTAAATAAAATCCTTAGATTTGTTCCTCATTATTGAATACTGAACATTTGCAGCTATGACATACCAGGAAAAACTGAGCGAAATACGGAAACAAATGAAAGCTGATCAGGTATCGGCCTATATCATACCATCCGCTGATCCTCATATTAGTGAATATCTCCCTAAACATTATAAATGTATCCCTTTCACCTCGGGCTTTACAGGATCCGCAGGTACACTGGTGATCACACATGATTTTGCAGGACTGTGGACTGATTTCAGGTACTTTGAACAGGCTCCCGAGCAACTGGCGGGCAGTGGTTTTGAACTGGTAAAACAAAAGGTTCAGCACGCACCGGAATACATACAATGGCTGATCGGGAAACTGGATAAAGGTGCTGTTGTAGCTACGGATGAAAAACTACTCTCTGTACTATTGGGAGATATGATCACGCAGCAGTTTTCCCTTAAGGGAATCGAACTGCAAAGCAAAGACTATTTAAGCCCCATCTGGGAAAACCGGCCGGAATTACCCGTTACCAGCGCCTTTCTGATCAGTGATGAACACATTGGCCAATCGGTAGCGGATAAATTAGTACAGGTACGGGAAACGATGACTGCCGTGATGGCGGATTACCATCTGGTTTCTTCACTGGACGATATGGCCTGGTTATTCAACATCAGAGGGAAAGACGTAAATTATAACCCTGTAGTTTTAAGTTTCGCACTGATCAGCCAGGATCACGCTAAGTTGTTTATCAATCCTGATAAACTAAGCGAAGATGAAAAAGTGAAACTGCTGAAATGTGGTGTTGAGGTATTGCCTTATCAGGAGATAGAAGAGGCGCTGAAACTTATCCCCGCAAACACAGCTGTATTGATTGATCCGAAACGGAATTGTTTTGCCTATGCCAAGCTGATTCCTGCGTCTGTAAAACTAATTAAGGAAACCAATCCATCTACCCAGCTGAAAGCGGTGAAAAACAGCACTGAACTGGAAAATACCAGGGAAGCCATGTTAAAAGACGGGGTTGCCATTACGCAATTCCTGAAATGGCTGGATGAGAATAACGGGAAAATAAAAATCACTGAACTTTCTGCAGCGGCGCAATTACGTAGTTACAGGGCCGCACAGGAAGGTTTTATCGGGGATAGTTTTAATACGATCAGTGCTTACCGTGCACACGGCGCATTGCCGCATTATTCTGCTTCTGAAGAAAGTAATTCAGAGGTTCTTTCAGAGAGCCTGTTCCTGGTAGATTCCGGAGGCCAGTATTTTTACGGAACTACTGATATTACCAGGACTATCCCTATGGGGCCGACTACAGAGCAGGAAGAAACCGATTATACTTTGGTATTAAAAGGAATGATTGACGGCTGCAAAGCGAAATTCCCGAAAGGCACCTGTGGTTACCAGATTGATGCCATTACACGTAAACCTCTATGGGAACATGGCCTTAATTACGGTCACGGAACAGGTCATGGTGTAGGTTATTTCCTGAATGTACATGAGGGGCCGCAAGTATTTAACCCGACCAATGTACCGGTAGCGATTGAACCGGGCATGATCACTTCAATTGAACCAGGGATTTACCGTCCGGGACGACATGGGATCCGGATCGAGAACCTGGTACAGACGATCGCTCTTGAAGAGAATGAATTTAATGAGTTTTACGGTTTTGAGACACTGACGATAGCACCGATCAGTACGAAAATAGTAAGGAAAGACCTGCTGGAAAAATCGCAGGTGGACTGGCTCAACAACTATAACGCCTCGGTATTCCAAAAATTGAGCCCGAGGTTAACTGTAGAAGAAACCGCATGGCTTGCGGCAGCTACAAAAGCAATCTAACAAAAAGGGGTGCCGGAAAATCCGGCACCCCTTTTATAATTTATAAATTGGCTTAAGCCAGTTTCCAGGTATAAGCCGCACCTACAAGGGCAGCATCTTCCCACATGGTGCTTTGCTTTAATACTATATTTTTATTATTCAGGTGTTTAAGCACAATTGGAATAAAATGGTCCCACGTTTTAGCGATATTTCCGCCGATAACGATTACCTCAGGATTTTCTTCAGCAATAAAATCGTTCAGGAAAATAGCCAGGTTCTGACCAAACTCATCAAATAACTGTGTAATTACAGCCTCATTACCTGAATCCAGTACTGACTCTACATTTTTAACCTCTTTGCCTGTGAGCTCCTGGTAACGTCCGGTGAACCAACGGGTAGAAATATATTCTTCAGCAACGCTGTCCTTAAAAGGAAGAAAAGCACGGTCACCGTCGAGTGTTTTACCCGAGCAATTACTTGCCGACCCCAAACCGGTACCTAAGGTAATACCTAAAGCACGTTCCGCACCAGCTACGGCGCCAGATGCTAACTCTCCATGTAAAAACGATTCAGCATCATTTCTAAACAGGATATGGTCTTCTGGGATACCCAGCTTTTCAGCTAGTATTTCGAGTACATTCATTTCGTAAAGCGAGTCGTATTTCTTCGCACCTTTCATCAATGAAATACCCTTTTCATAATCAAACGGGCCCGGCATAGCAATACCGATCCGGATGGTTTCTACTGGTGAACTGACAATTAATGGCTTTAGCGCATCAACCCATGCTTTTATAATCACATCCGCACCTTCCATCGAAGCCACACGTTCTCTTATTCTCGAACCTTTTACTACTTTAAAATCACCAGCACCAATATGCGCAGCAGTAATATGAGAGCCTCCAATATCTACCCCGATATACGGTAAACTGGGCAATTGATCATTCATACGTTTTATTTAATATTATTTGATTAGTTTCAGTAAGTAAGCACCATAGCCACTTTTAACCAGTGGTGTTGCTATTTTACGGAGCTGCTCTTTATCTATAAAGCCCATTCTGTAGGCTACTTCTTCAATACATCCTATTTTGAGGCCCTGACGTTCTTCAATTACCTGAACGAACTGTCCCGCCTGCATCAGCGACGCAAAAGTTCCCGTATCCAGCCATGCTGTACCGCGGCTCAATACGCCAACTTTTAATTTACCTTGTTCAAGATATTCTTTATTGATATCGGTAATTTCATATTCACCACGTGGTGAAGGTTTGATATTTTTTGCTATTTCTACAACGCTGTTGTCATAAAAATATAAACCTGGAACCGCATAATCAGATTTTGGTGATTCAGGTTTTTCTTCGATAGAGATCGCCTTTTTCTGGTCGTCAAATTCCACTACACCATAACGTTCCGGATCGGATACACGATAAGCGAAAACAACCCCTCCTTCAGGATCAGAACTTGCCTGTAAAAGCTTAGCCATACCATCACCATAAAAGATATTGTCGCCCAATACCAGCGCAACCTTGTCTTCACCAATAAAATCGGCACCGATTACAAAAGCCTGTGCCAGTCCGTTCGGCTCATGCTGAACAGCATAAGAGAACTTACAGCCAAGGCTGCTGCCGTCACCAAGTAATTTCTCGAAATTCGGAAGATCGTGTGGAGTAGAAATGATCAGTATTTCCTTTATTCCAGCCAGCATTAAAGTAGACAGTGGATAATAGATCATTGGTTTGTCATACACCGGCATCATTTGCTTACTCATGACAAGTGTTAAAGGATGTAGCCTGGTGCCACTCCCTCCTGCTAAAATTATTCCTTTCAAAATATTTATTTTATGGTTATAGGTTTGAAGATACACTATTTTCTAATTCCTCGTACCATTCCGCACCATATTTTCTGATCAGCGGGCCTTTCAGAAAGGTGTATACGGGAACTTTGAGTTCTCTGCCGAAAGCACAGGCATCAGAACAGATATGCCATCTGTCGTAATTCAGCACATCAAATTCGGGGTATTGGGTAATCCTGATCGGGTAGAGGTGACATGAAATCGGCTTTTGCCAGTCGACAATTCCCTGTTCATGAGCTTTTTCTATTGCGCATTTGGTAATGCCATTCTCAAAAGTAACGTAGGCGCACTCTTTATTGCCATCTACACAAGGCGTGGTCAGGTCGCCATCAGCGTCAACTACTGATGTGCCGTATTCTTCTATTGCCGCAATCCCTTTAGGGGCGAGCATATGTTTGATTTTTGGATATATTTCTGCCAGTATAGCTGTTTCCGCCACATCCAGCGGCGCACCGGCATCGCCTTCTACACAACAGATCCCTTTGCACTTGTTTAAATTACACACAAAACTTTCGCGGATGACATCTTCGTGTATGAGTGTGTTTTGTACTTCTATCATTATTTTATTTTTCTGTTGCCAATGGGTATTTGAGCCCAGTGGCAGATTTAATCTCCATCGTAACGGCACCGACTATAATCTCTACCTGGGCCTTTACAGGCACCCTGTTGCCATCATCCGTGATCCAAAGATACAGATTACTATCTTTTCTAAAGATTCTGCCAGGCTCGATGGAAGGACTGAATTTTAAACAGCGGATTTTGCCCAGTTTACTATCTACCACTTCTTTGCCGACATACTTAATTTCGAGCTGATGGATCTTGTCCCCTAAAAAGTAATTGAGCTTAAACAGCTCCCCGATTTTAAGCTTTGAGATATCCAGGCTGCGCGAAAAATAATAGGCGGAAACCAGATCGAATGTCTGATGGGTGGGCGTGGTGAAAGTCCCTCTGTTGGAAACCACCTTTTTGGCGGATTGGGTAAACCGTGCTTTATCTTGTCGTTTATATTTTGCTTCCCGGACGTTCTCCTGATAAAAATAGGGCGTGAGATTCTCCTTATCGATATAGGAATCATAGTGGTCCCTTATTTTGTAAAAAACATCAAAGGTACCTGAAGTCTTCGCATCTACCACGAGGTTGTATGTAGGTTTGTCGTCGAATTTAAGGCTGGAGTTGAGCACCTTGATCGTGGCTTCGGCCGCAGTAATAAATCCATATTTCAATTTATACTCCAGCACTTCGCCAGCCTGGAAGACAGGCTCTTTCTTTAGTGGCAGGTCCTGCGCATAAGTATGGGACAGGGTAATCAAAAATATAAAAAGCAAAAATAATTTCCTCATTCCCCTACTTAAACAAAAACCCATCCAAAAAAACCTAATCCTTTCGTTTAAAGACAGGAACGGTTGAACACGGCTCTCCGTACATAATACTTTTTACCACGGGGGTTAACAGGCTCGTAATCTCTACATAAGCCGCAACCGGAACATCGATATCGCCGCAACCTTTGATTACTACCCTAGCGCCTTCATATACCGAAAGGTCTATTTTAGACAATGCTTTGGTAAATAATACAGTCTCGAGCAGTTCCAGATTACCAAAAACCACTTCATTGGCGTAAGGCTTCAGTTTTGTACTTAACAGCATATATGCCCAGGTAGGAACGATAGCATCAGCACTACAGATGATCCCTACGTTTTTACCCGTATAAGCGGACCAGTCGTGCAGTTTGATAAATTACCTGAAATCCTTTTCGCGTAACATTAAACCATGGAAAAGGTTCTCTTTGATATCATAGATTACCCGTTCGCCTTTATCATAGTAATTTTCGAGATTTAAAGTTACCAGGCCACTGGCGGCAACCTTATTGACTATATTTTCCTGAATTTCCATTGCTATAAAATCAAATCGTCTGTAAAAAGGTTGGTATTATCTGTAAACCCGGAAGGCTACAAATAAAAAAACCGGAAGTAAAATTACTTCCGGTTTCAAAATTACGTAAATAAGGTTAATAGAATTTCACCCTATTGTCTTTTATCTCACTTTTATCTTGTAAAGCCTGGAACGCTGCGCCCAATGCTCTTTGCGCAATACCTTCACGCATAGTTTCTTTTTGTTTGTAAGTGTTTCCCAGTGGAGCAGGGTTAGTAAATCCGTTAACAGTGAACAGATAAACACCACGTTCGCCATCTACAGTTTTAGATAACTTGTTTACAGGAGATCCGAATACGCTTCCGATCAGTTTGTTTTCCTGTGCCGCACCCGGAACGATAGGGTTTGCAAATACGATATTCTGTACCGGCATAACTTGTTTTCCTACTTTCTGAGCAACCTGGTTCAGGTTTGATGCGCCTTCAGCTGCTTTAGCCAGTTTTTCTGCAAGCATTTTAGCTTTAACGGCATTGATGACCATTGGCTCAATGTCTTTTTTCACTGATTCCATCGGAAGGATACCTTTAGGTTTGATATCAGTTAAATGCGCGACTACGAATGCGTTATCCATTTGATATACTTCTGAAAGTACATCTCCTTTATCTGCCGCAAAAGCATCTTTGATTAACTGACGCGGATTATCTAATCCCGGAGCGTAACCCTGGCTACCCGTGATCCTGTCTGCCACACCAACTGTATAACCCAATTTCTTAGCTTCCGCCGCAAAATTATCACCTTTAACACTATTTAAGAAAGCAGATGCTTTTTTATAAGCCTGATCTTTTGTTTTGCTGCTTGGAACAAGGTTTTTCTCGATATAAGCTAACTTAGCTACTTTAGAAGAACCGATCTGGTTTTCGATTTTAATTAAATGAACACCGAACTGTGAAGTTACCACTTTAAGGTCGCCAGTTTGTCCGTTAAAAGCTGCGTTTTCAAACTCAGGAACCATTTGTCCCCTTGCGAAAGTACCCAGCTCACCACCTTTATCTTTTGAACCATCTACACTGTACATTTTGGCTAATGCAGAGAAGCTTGCGCCTTTCTGGATCAGACCCTTTAATGAGTCGGCCATTTTCACTGCTTTATCCACACCACCCATTTTGGTAGCGTCCAATAATATATGGCTTGCTTTTACCGAATCCGGAGACATACGTGTATCAATTACTTTAACCAGTTTGTATGAGTTACCAGAGAATACCGGTCCGTAGAAACTACCCGCAGGTAATGCGAATACTACTGAATCCACTGCCGGGTCCAGTTTACCTTTGGCCATGTATGTATAAGGAACTTTAACATCAGAATTGATCGCTGAGAAAAGAGAATCGCTTTTGGAAGCCCTGAAGTCAGCCGCTAATTTATCGATCTGAACTTTAATTGCCGCAGAATCTTCTTTAGTAGGGTTTACTGAGAAAGAAACATAGTCGAATGAACGTGTTTCTGATGGGTTCTCGAATCTTTGTTTGTTTGCGTTGTAATAATCTGAGTAATCTGAATCAGAAGGTTTAACTGAAGCATCAGGGATACTTGCGTAATCTAAAGCGATATAGTTGAAGTTAGCCAGTTTGTTTCTGTTCTGATATTCGTCATTCGCCTCCAGGGAAGTTACATAAACTGAATTTTTGATCAGGTTACCATATTTCTGCTGTAAAGCTTGTTTTTCGATTTCAGTTTGCAACAGGTCCCATTGTTGTTTTAACTGTGGGTTGGATGACTGTTGTTTTAATGAAGCGATAACCGCAGCACGGTCTACCTGACCAGTCTGAGGGTTACCGAAGTATTGTACAACCAGCGGGCTTAAGTTTTGTCCTTTATATAAAAGATCAACCAGCTCGTCACCAGAGATATCTAATCCAAGGCGTTTGTACTCTTTTGTTAATAAAATGCTTGCTAATTCGCCGTTCCATGCGTTGTCTACAGCCATAGCTGTCATCTGAGGATTGGCACTGCCACCATATTGTTGTTTGAACTGTTGTAAGTTCTGATCTACTTTAGGACCAAATTCATCAATGTTGATGTCTTCACCATCGACAGAACCGACAACTTTTTGAGATGCTGCCCAGAAAGGCTTTCCTACGTTAATTGCATCACCAACTAAAAATGCAACAATTGCAAAACCGATAGCTCCTATTAAGATAAAGCCTGCGCGATTCCGCAAAAATGTCATAAAACCCATAATATCTATTATTTATATTTTTTTTAAGAGGGCGCAAGATACAACTTTTGCTAAAAAAAGAAAACAATAAAATAGATTTCATTTTACTATAGAAAATTTTCAGCTGGGGCCGGCTAAAGCAGGTCGCCTTTTACATAAGTCTGGCCCGATGCCTGGTCATATTCGACTGTACTGAAATCTTCAGGAGCAACGAAATTGAGGGCATTCAGCACTGTCCCGTCGGGTTTGGTTACCACGCCGCGGGGCGAGAAAAACTGCTTTTTGCGTTCGTCCCATGTGAGTTCTTCTGTATTGAAAGTCAGATCATCCCTGACTACGACTACATTTTTCCTGAAGATGGTGATTTGTTCGGTACTTCTCCTGATGGCATAGTCGGCCACCAGTGTTCCGGTTACCTTTAACATAGGATCGTAGAAGGTAATATTAACGCCTTTCGGCATTTCTTCATACTTAGACCCTGTAGCAGGGTTTACCTGGTCGAGCACCGGCGCAATCCCTTTGGCTTTGACCATTGCGGAGTCGCTGAAAACGATCTCCACCTTTAGAGAGCGGTCTTTGCTCATCACCACTTTCTGGGATGATACTACAGCCGCTTTTTTTAAGTCATCTTCACCACATGAGCTTAAAAAAAGCGGTATCAGGCATACCAATACCAGTTGGCATAGTATACCTCTGAATTTCATTAGTTGAGTTTGTATCTGGTGAACCATTTATCATTCAGGGTAAAACCTAAATGGATATTGATATAGCTCTCTTTCAGGTCGCCACTTACCAGTGTACCCCTGCGGCCTACTTCGCCTGTAACGTTCATTTTATAGAATGCCCTGCTCGTCATTGATGATGCTAAAGGGAGGCCTAACCCGAAAGTAACCGCCATCTGTTTTACATCATTATCTGAAAGCTTGATATAAGTTTTATCGTAAGTAAAGCCCAAACGGTAATCTACCCTTTTGAAGTAACTGTTTACCGAAGTGATATCCGGAGTGATCTGACCACCTACCGATGCGCCATAACTGTTTTGTAAGCCCTGGTTATTACCATTAATTACAAACGTAGACCAGTTGCCCATTCTGAAATCGGCACCTACTACCCATTTATTATCTTTCTGTAAAGCGATACCGAAGTTATGGATCAATGGAAGTTTCAGGTTTGATTTACCGCTTGATACTGAATCGATCGTTTCTACAGTTACGTTATCTTCTCCCGTTGTACCATCATATAAATATTTGGTAGCCAGGAAAGTCCTTGTCGTGTTAACTGTAGACGGAGAAGAACCTGAGTAACCGAAATTTAACGACATTTTCGGTCCGACACGCACATCATATTGCGCACCGTAAGAAAAGCTGATTCCGCCAACGCTGTTTTTGTTTTGCAGGCGTGTAGCATAAGCCGCACCGTCTTCATCAAACTGTACACCTCTGTTTTCGATCATATTACCGAACAGGTATTCTACATTACCACCTAAACGGAAATGGTCGCCAAACTGGTAACCGTAACCGATATATGCTTTAGTTAAACCTCCTTCACCGGAATATACATTGCTGATATTCTGACTTGCGGGGTTTCCTGTACCGGATCCGCTGGAGATAGTACCTTTTTCAGCGAAGTTATAACCCAGTTCTGAGTAAGGAAGCACACCGAAACTCATTGCTGAACGGCGTGTAACCGGGAAAGCGAACGCAACGTGGCTTAGCGTACCATTAAAACTTTTGTCATTTACAGAACCTTTGCTCAGTGTAGTAAAAGTCCCCGACATACCTACGTCGATAGTAGCAAGCGTAATATTTGCATACGAAGCCGGGTTCTGCATATTAATGAAGTTATATCCCGTTGGTTTGTTAATTGCGGTTGAAACACCACCCATTGCCCTGAACTGAGGGAGCAAAGAGCCTTTGATATTTCCGACGCCATATCTTGAATACGGGGACTGTGTTGTAACCTGTGCGTTTACAGAAATGCTTGCCAGCAGTACGAGCACTGCGGTTATATAATTAATTTTTTTGTACATATTCAAATGCAATAACTTCGTTTAATCCTTTTAAAACTAAATAGGGATCGTGTATAATTTGAGGCGCAAAGATGCTGTTTTTTAATTGCTCCAACAAAAATGTAGCATCTCCCCCTGTGATAACTACCTTTAAATCTTTATTATTTCTATTGCCCGCAGCAATAAATCCTTCAACTTCATTGATAACACCCTGTAAAACACCATTTGTGATGGCCGTAGTGGTGTCTGTCCCCGAAGGGATATTTTCTGTTGCACTATCCCATTTTACAAGCGGAAGCTTGCCCGTATAATGGTTTAAAGCTTTAAACCTCATGCTGATCCCCGGGCTGATACTGCCCCCGAAATAGGAGTTTGTATGATCCAGCAGATCATAAGTAATACAGGTTCCCGCATCGATAATCAGGCAGTTCTGGTTTGGATAGCCATGGTGCACCGCAATGACTTTGGCCCAACGGTCCTGTCCCAGAGTGGCAAGCGATTGGTAATGATTTTTTACGCCTGTGTTTACCTGCGTAGAAAACTCTATATAGTGAGTATTCGCTGTTAAAAAAGCTGTAATATCCGATAACACTTCCTGTCTTACGCTGGAAACCGTGGAATTCACTATTTCATAAGTCTTCAGTAATTCTGACAGTGCACCTTCATCAAGATGATCGGGGCTTTGAAAGAACACCAGCACTTTATCGTTAAAAACAGCGATTTTGCTGTTGGTATTACCGATATCTATAACAAGATTATGCATTTACGGATTTCAGGGTGTTCACTACTACAACTCCACGCTTCATGGTACAAATCTATTAATCTTTACCAAGTTTCAAGCCCTCAATTTGTTAAAAAAAGTTAAACAAACAAAAAGTACTGGATAGCGACTACCAGGATCAGAAATAAACTTTCATAAAACCAGCGTTTTGCAGCATTGGCAAAATAGTAAGCCAGCAATACCGCACCCGGGGGAACACAGAGTAGAAAATGGTAAAGTTTAAAGTTCTCTTTTGAATAAACACTTAAAATTGCGATCAGGAACATAAAAAAAAGCATCTGGAAAGCTTTCCGTGTACTGATAAAACTCCTGAAAAAGTTTTCCCGCAGTTTGATAATCGCCAGTACCATCATTACCGTAACCGGAACGAGCACCAGGTAATCATTGTACTGGATTTTAAATATAGAAGGGAACTTATTTTTTAAAGGAAGCCAGATTTTATAGAACATCCCGAGGTTATCATTCCAGTAGTAAAATACCGCCAGGAAAAAGATGATACTCATAAAGCCGACCAGACCGGAAACCCATTCCCGCCAGCTGAACGAACGGTAAAGTAAGAGGCTGAGCCAGATCAGCAATAGCATCACTACAAAAGGGAAATAGATCAATGTGCCAAGGGCGATGAATATACCCACATCAAACATAATCATGATCGCACTGGGCGACTTCCCGATTTTAAGCAGTTTATCCATAATCAGGATCAGCAGGAAATTACAGATCAGGGCCGGGCTCAGAATAAGAAAAGGTTCAAACAAACTGGCCCCGGTGATATATAATAAAGCAGGTAAAAAACTTGGTTTGGCCAGCAGAGAGTGGTTAT
>Ga0247813_10002086_pt1 | contig 14112 bp, 11 predicted proteins | sample UWRJL169409C1_FD_180719 | JGI IMG/M metagenome (GOLD analysis project Ga0247813, IMG submission 180719) | Plant litter microbial communities from Arlington Agricultural Research Station in Wisconsin, United States - UWRJ-L169-409C-1 | ecosystem: Environmental > Terrestrial > Plant litter >... | reverse complement strand
AGACCTGACCATCCTGCTCGCCCATGGCGCCGGTGCACCGATGGATTCCACCTCGATGAATGCCGCCACGGCGGCCCTCGTCGTGGAGGGATTTCGCGTCGCCCGCTTGGAGTTCGGCTATATGGCTGCCCGCCGCACCTCCGGCACGCGCAAGCCGCCGCCAAAGGCAGAAAAGCTGATCCCTGAATATAGGGCAGCCGTCGCGCGGCTCGGTGCAACTGGACCACTGATCATCGGCGGCAAGTCGATGGGTGGCCGCGTTGCCAGCATGGTAGCCGATGACCTTTTGTCGCGGGGGGCGATCACTGGTCTGCTGTGCCTCGGCTATCCGTTCCATCCACCCGGCAAGCCTGAAAACCTGCGCACGCAACATTTGACAGAGCTGAAAACACCGGCACTCATCTGCCAGGGAACCCGCGACGAATTCGGAACGCGCGAGGAGGTTGCACGCTACGCGCTATCCGGCAACATCCGCATTCTCTGGCTGGACGACGGGGATCACGACCTGAAGCCACGCAAGACGCTGTCCGGTTTCTCCACTGCCGACCACCTGAAAACGATGGCCAAGACAGTCAAGGCATGGTCTGCTGAAATAACGGCGACAGTCTGAGAGCTGCCTCTCCTGCCATCCACAAACCTGTCATCGGCAACGTGCTACAAACCGGCGGAGTTGCCGTGTCACCCTTTATTGTGACAGAAATCTATGCTCTAGGGCCTTTCAACCAAAGGGCAGGCACGGTATGCCGTTCCAAACCCAGACGAACCCGTCCGCAGGAGACTAAGCGAAATGGCAGAAACAACCTACCCGGTTCACGGCGAAATCACCGGCCCGATCGTAATGATCGGCTTTGGCTCCATCGGCCGCGGCACCTTGCCCCTGATCGAGCGCCACTTCAAATTCGACAAGAGCCGGATGGTTGTCATCGACCCGCGCGAAGACGCGGGCGACATGGAAATCCTTGCCAAGCATGGCGTTCGCCACATCAAGGAATATGTCACCAAGGACAACTACAAAGACCTCTTGAAGCCGCTCCTGACCGAAGGCGAAGGCCAGGGCTTCTGCGTCAACCTGTCGGTCGATACCGGTTCGGTTGACCTGATGAAGCTCTGCCGCAAGCTCGACGTGCTTTACATCGACACGGTTATCGAGCCTTGGCTCGGCTTCTACTTCGACAAGAACATGAAGAACGCCGACCGCACCAACTATGCGCTGCGCGAAACGCTCCGCAAGGAAAAGGCAAAGAACCCGGGTGGCACAACGGCCGTGTCCACCTGCGGTGCCAATCCGGGCATGGTCTCCTGGTTCGTCAAGCAGGCTCTGGTAAACCTTGCCAACGATCTCGACATCAAGTTCGACGAGCCGGACCAGCATGACCGCGAAGGCTGGGCCAAGCTGATGAAGAAGACCGGCGTCAAGGGTATCCACATCGCCGAACGCGATACACAGCTGACCAAGAACCCGAAGCCGCTCAACGTCTTCTGGAACACCTGGTCGGTCGAAGGCTTCATTTCCGAAGGCCTGCAGCCTGCAGAACTCGGCTGGGGCACCCACGAAAACTGGATGCCGAAGAACGCCAAGAAGCACAAGAAGGGCAACAAGGCGGCTATCTACCTGGAACAGCCGGGTGCCAACACCCGCGTCCGCACCTGGTGCCCGACACCTGGCCCGCAATACGGCTTCCTCGTCACCCACAATGAATCCATCTCGATCGCCGACTATTTCACGGTGAAGGACAAGGACGGCGACGTCACGTTCCGCCCGACCTGCCATTACGCTTACCATCCGGCCAATGACGCAGTCCTGTCGCTGCATGAAATGTTCGGCAACGGCGGCAACGCGCAGCCGGTTCACCACGTTCTCGACGAGCACGAACTGGTCGACGGTATCGATGAACTTGGCGTCCTGCTCTACGGTCACGACAAGAATGCCTACTGGTTCGGCTCGCGCCTGTCGCTGGAGGAAACCCGCCGCATCGCGCCGTATCAGAACGCCACTGGCCTTCAGGTGACCTCGGCTGTTCTGTCCGGAATGGTCTGGGCTCTTGAAAACCCGACCGCCGGCATCGTCGAAGCCGACGAGATCGACTACAAGCGTTGCCTGGAAGTGCAGACACCGTATCTCGGCCCGGTTGAAGGCCACTACACCGATTGGACCCCGCTCGACGGCCGTCCGGGCCTGTTCCCGGAAGAACTCGACACCAAGGATCCGTGGCAGTTCAAGAACATCCTCGTTCGCTGAACTGACTGATTACGCTTGAATATCGAACGCCCGGGGAACGATCTCCGGGCGTTTTTCGTTGTAGATCGAATAATACCTGCCGTGCTGATGCCCCACTCTTGCTTTCAACTCCTGATCACGGCATGGTTTTTTCAATCGAAAGACAGCTTTCCGCGCAGCCTCCGGGAGACCCATATGAAGCCGATCGCCATCCTGACAGTTCTGTCCGCCATAACTCTGGCCTCCTGCCAGGGCGGGGGCCAAGTGCGGGAACTGCCGCAAAACCGCCAGATGGCGCCTGTTGGCGTCCAAGGCGCATGGGTCGATCCGAACGGGGTTGTCTCCACCTTCACCGGCGGAACATTCAGCACACGTACAACCGACACCAACCAAGAAATCGCATCCGGCACCTATACAAACCTCTCACCTCAGTTGGTTGAGATCAACATGTACTCGGTACTCCGCAAAACCCAGTCCAAGGTCAATTGTGCCATGGTCTCGATGTCGCAGCTCAACTGCACCACGGATTCCGGTGCACAGTTCTCGCTGTCCCGCAAGGTTTGATCAAGCGCCGGCTTATGGCCCTGAACACCAAGAACCCTCCGGCCCTGGGCCTGGAGGGTTTTTCTTTTCAGAGGGCGCTGACCGGCGGGGATGCCGCAGCCAGATCCGCCATGGCCTTGGCAGTTTCAGCGTTTGCGGGAAAGAACGCTTCGATCGCGACTTCCGACAGCGTCACTTCGGTCGCCGTACCGAAGACCGTTGTGGTGCTCAGAAAAGACAATGGCCCTGCTTCACTCGTCAGGATGAGCGGTACCGCGATATCCGCATGCGCTGTGCTGGAGCGGCTTGCTGGCGGCCGCGCTGCGAACGGCACCGGATAGGATTTAAGTTCATCGAGCAGCGTGGCAAGCAACGGATCGGCGGACACAGCGATTTCATGGGCAAGCCGCTTGAAGATATGGCTGCGCCATTCCCTGAAATTCACCACACGGCGGGCTAGCCCGTCCGGGTGCAAGCTGACGCGCAGGACATTAACCGGCCCGGCAACCAGATGACCGGCAACGCCTGCGAGCAGCATACCCACCGCCCGATTTGCTGCCAACAGCGTCCAGTGCCGGTCAACCGCCAGTGCCGGATGGGGATCGTGACCATCAAGGATGCGCTGGATAATCGAGAGTGCTCCGGCCAGTTCCGGTGAATTCAGCGGGCGGTCGCGGTAGATCGGCGCAAATCCCGCGGCGATCAGGATGGCGTTGCGCTCGCGCAGCGGCACGTCCAGTTGTTCCGCCAATCTGAGGATCATGTCACGGCTGGGCAGCGAGCGGCCGGATTCCACGAAACTCAGATGGCGCTGGGAAATATCGGCGTCGGTCGCAAGCGCGAGCTGGCTCAACCGGCGTCTCTGGCGCCAGTCCCTGAGCAAGTCTCCAGCAGAAATCGTGTCCTTCAGCATAGGGTGACTATGAGACCACGAGGTATCTTTGACAATTACCTCGGGCGTAATCGACGGCCGTAGCAAACTGCCGCAGGATCGGGATCAAGGCACTGCAATACCTGCAGGCCTATTGGTAAGAGGAAAGATCAGATCATGGCTAAAATCAACGCGTTGACCCTGAAGAGCCTGCTGGTGGCGGATGCGCTGACTTGCACGGCGATGGGCGCAGCCGTTCTCGTTGCATCCGCGCCGATCAGCGCGCTCACGCAGATACCGCAGACCCTTCTGCACTGGGCCGGCCTCAGTCTTTTGCCGATTGCCGCCTTCATGGCCATCACAGCCGCATTTGCCCCCGCCTCCCGCTGGGCCGTCGGTCTGATCATCATCGGCAACGTCCTATGGGTCGCCGCCAGCCTTCTGCTGCCTATCGGCGGTTATATCTCCCCGAACACGATTGGCTGGGTGTTCCTGATCGGCCAAGCAGTGATCGTTGCCATCGTCGCCAAGCTGGAGTTCGATGCGTCAAGAAGCGCACTGACGACAGCACCGGCATGAGCGACACCGGTCTCACTGCAAACGGACAAACGCCGCTCCCCCAAGCGGCGTTTTCTTGAATCCCGCCTTCATTTTAACCTTGCCGGGAGCCCGCGCAGGGATAGATCGATTTAGTGCTTGATGTCGGTGCAACCAAATGAAACCATCTACTCCGACCCAAGTGTCACAGCAGTGCTCTATGCTGCTGACAACAAAAACCAGGAACAGGAGACATCCATGATCAGACATTTGCGAACCGGGCTGATGACAGCCTCGATCCTTGCGCTTTCGTCCGGTGCCGCCTTCGCCGATTATGAACTGAACATCCTGCACATCAACGATTTCCACTCGCGCATCGAATCGATCAACAAATTCGATTCGACATGCTCCTCCGAGGAAGAGGGCAAGAACGAGTGCTTTGGCGGCGTCGCCCGCCTGAAGGTCGCGATCGACCAGAAGCGCCAGGAATTGACCGGCAAGAACGTGCTGTTGCTGAACGGTGGCGACAATTTCCAGGGCTCGCTGTTCTTCACCACCTACAAGGGGACGGCCGAGGCCGAATTCCTCAACCTGATGAAGTTCGACGCCATGACCATTGGCAACCACGAGTTCGATGAAGGCGAAGAGGGCCTGATCCCCTTCCTCGACAAGGTCACCTTCCCGGTCATCTCTTCCAACGTTCTCGCCGGTTACAAGTCCAAGCTCGTCGATCGCATCAAGCCTTCGCTGGTGCTCGATGTCGGCGGTCAGAAGGTCGGCATCGTCGGCGCGGTCACCAACGACACCACTGAAATCTCCTCGCCGGGCGACAATGTGCTGATCGGGCTCGATGTCGATACCATCACCACGGCCGTTCAAGACCTGAAGAAGCAGGGCGTCAACAAGATCATTGCGCTGACCCATGTCGGCTATCCGCGCGACCTCGCCGTTATTGCCAAGATCCCCGATGTCGATATCGTCGTTGGCGGCCATTCGCATAGCCTCTTGTCCAACACCGACGAGAAGGCCGAAGGCCCCTATCCGACGATGGTCGACAATCCCGGCGGCTACAAGGTTCCGGTTGTCCAGGCCGGTTCCTACACCAAGTATCTCGGCGATCTCGTCGTCAATTTCGACGATAACGGCGTCGTCAAATCCGCCAAGGGCGATCCGATCCTGATCGATTCCAAATTCAAGCCGGATGAAGCAGTCCTTGCCCGCGTCAAGGAGATGGGAAAGCCGATCGAAGAGCTGAAGGCCAAGATCATCGGTAAGACCGAAGCACCGATCGACGGCACCCGTGACTCCTGCCGCGCCAACGAATGCGAGATGGGCGACTTGGTGGCCGACGCCATGCTCGACCGCGTCAAGGGCCAGGGCGTAACAATCGCCATCACCAATGGCGGCGGCTTGCGTGCCTCGATCGACGCTGGCGACGTATCGATGGGCGAAGCAGTGACCGTCCTGCCGTTCCAGAATACGGTTGCGACCTTCCAGATCAAGGGCGCCGATATCAGCGCCGCGCTGGAAAATGGCCTCAGCCAGATCGAAGAAGCCGGCGGCCGCTTCCCGCAGGTGGCCGGCATGAAGTTTTCCTTCGATAGAACCCGCCCGATTGGCAGCCGGATTTCGGTCGTCGAGGTCAAGGAGGGCGAAGCCTATGTGCCGCTCGATGCGGCCAAGACCTACAATGTCGTCACCAACAACTTCATGCGCAACGGCGGCGATGGCTACAGCGTCTTCAAGACCAAGGCCGAAAATGCCTATGATTACGGCCCGGGGCTGGAGACGGTTCTTGCCGACTACCTGACGGCCAACAATCCCTACAAGCCGAAGACTGACGGCCGCATCACCGAAATCGCCGCTGCGACCCCGGCTGAGCCATCGACCCAGACCAGCACCGACACAGCCGTAACCACCGATGCCAAGCCGGCTGCGACGGAAACAGCGACACCGGAAGCCAAACCTGCGGCAACTGCCGAAAACAAGCATGTCATCGTCAAGGGTGACACCCTCTGGGATCTGGCCAAGGCCGTCTATGGCAATGGCGAACTCTGGAAGACCATTGCTGGCGCCAACGGCAACCCGGCTCCGAGGCACCTGGAAATCGGCAAGGAACTGACGATTCCTGCCAAGTAAGACAATATGTCTCTAGTTGAAAAACCGGTCCGGGGTTCCCCGGGCCGGTTTTTCTTTTTAAGAACGGCATGAACCGCACGCGCCCCTTGCCGTATAAGAGACGCCACCCCGTACACCGCAGGATATGCCATGACCGCCGCCACCGAGATGACCGCCCCGAACCATCCGCCCGTCAAGTTTGGCAAGGTGGGTGTGCTGCTGGTCAACCTCGGCACGCCCGATGGCACCGACAAGGTGTCGATGCGGCGTTATCTCAAGGAATTCCTGATGGACCGGCGGGTGATCGAGTGGTCGCGGTTCTTCTGGTACCCGATCCTGTTCGGCATCGTGCTCAACACACGGCCCGCCAAGGTCGGCAAGGCCTATGAGACGATCTGGAACAAGGAACTGAACGAGAGCTACCTGCGCACCTATACCCGCAATCAGGCGGAGACGATGGCAAAGTCCTTTGCCGACCTGCCGAATGTCCGCGTCGATTGGGCGATGCGCTACGGTCAGCCGTCGATCAAATCGAAGATCGACGAACTGCAAAAGGACGGCTGCGAAAAGATCCTCGTCTTCCCGCTCTATCCGCAATATGCGGCCGCAACGACCGCGACCGTCAACGACGAGGCGTTCAAGGCCCTGCTCAAGATGCGCTGGCAGCCGGCTTTGCGCACGGTCGCGCCCTATCATGACGACCCGGTCTACATCGAGGCGCTGGCCGATTCGATCACCAGCCACCTCGCCACGCTCGACTGGGAGCCGGAGGTGGTGCTGACATCTTTCCACGGCATCCCGCAATCCTATTTCGACAAGGGCGACCCCTATTATTGCCAGTGTCAGAAGACGGCACGGCTGGTGCGCGAAAAGCTCGGATGGTCCAAGGAAAAGCTGCAGGTCACCTTCCAGTCCCGTTTCGGCCCGGAAGAATGGCTGCAGCCCTACACCGACAAGACCGTGGAGAAGCTCGGCAAGGAAGGCGTCAAGCGCATCGCCGTGATCAATCCTGGTTTCGTCTCCGACTGCCTGGAAACGCTGGAGGAAATCGCGGTGGAAGCCGCCGAAACCTTCCACCATGCCGGCGGCGAGAAATTCGCCCATATCCCGTGCCTGAACGACAGCGAGGGCGGCATGACCGTACTGGAGCACGTGGTACGCCGGGAACTGATGGGCTGGGCTTAACCCTTTCCTGTTGCAGAATTTTCGGCCATCCGAGAAATTTGGCCAGCCTCTTGCAAATAGGCTGACCAATCGTCACGTCTTGTCCTAGAGTGCATCCAACAACAAGACGCACCCAAAAGGAGAATCACCCCCATGCCTCTGGCCGGACTGGACATCGTCGTCATCGCCTTCGTGATCCTCGTCATCCTTGTGCTGTTCGCCGGCATCAAGACAGTACCGCAAGGGTATCGCTACACGGTGGAACGTTTCGGCCGCTATACCAGAACCCTTGAGCCGGGCCTCAACATCATCATCCCGTTCATCGACAAGATCGGTGCCCGGATGAACGTCATGGAGCAGGTGCTCGACGTTCCGACGCAGGAAGTCATTACCCGCGACAATGCCAGTTGCGCTGCCGATGCCGTTGCCTTCTATCAGGTGCTGAACGCCGCCGAGGCCGCCTATCAGGTCTCCGACCTGCAGAGCGCCATCCTCAACCTGACGATGACCAACATCCGCTCGGTCATGGGCTCGATGGACCTCGACGAACTCCTGTCCAACCGCGAAATCATCAACGACAAGCTGCTGCATGTCGTCGATGAAGCCGTTGGTCCGTGGGGCATCAAGGTGACCCGCGTCGAGATCAAGGACATCCAGCCGCCGAAGGATCTGGTCGATGCCATGGCCCGCCAGATGAAGGCCGAGCGCGAAAAGCGTGCCCAGGTGCTGGAAGCCGAAGGCTCGCGCAACGCCCAGATCCTGCGCGCCGAGGGCGCCAAGCAGTCGGCGATCCTGCAGGCCGAAGGCCAGCGCGAAGCCGCCTTCCGCGATGCAGAAGCCCGCGAACGCCTGGCCGAGGCGGAAGCCAAGGCCACCAAGATGGTCTCGGAAGCCATCGCCGCCGGCGACGTGCAGGCGATCAACTACTTCGTCGCCCAGAAATACACCGAGGCCATGGCTGCGATCGGCACGGCGCCGAATTCCAAGATCGTGCTGATGCCGATGGAAGCCTCCGCGCTGATCGGTTCGCTCGGCGGCATCGGTGCGATTGCACGCGAAGTCTTCGGCAATGGCGGCGGCGATACGCCTGCCCCGGCCCGCCAGCCCCTCCCGCGCACCGTCCCGGTGCGCAATCCGTTCGATACGGCCAAGCAGGAAGGCTGATCGATGATCGAGCGCGTCATCCTCGAACTTGGTCCCTGGAGCTGGTGGGTGCTGGGCCTAGTGCTTTTGGCAGCCGAAGTCGTCGCGCCCGGCGTCTTTCTCGTCTGGATCGGTATCGCCGCCATTCTCACCGGCGCCCTGTCGCTTCTGCTCTGGGACGCCGGTTTCTGGGTCTGGCAGGCACAGCTGGTGTTCTTTGCCGTGCTCTCCGTCGCAGCGGCGGTCATCGGCCGCCGGCTGCTCGCCCGTTCGGGCGATACGACCGACGAACCGCTACTCAACCAGCGTGGCGCCCGCCTCATCGGCCGCACCGCCGTGCTCGAACAGCCGATTAGCGAGGGGCGCGGCCGGATCCGGCTCGACGCGACGACCTGGCCCGTCAACGGACCGGACCTGCCCGCCGGCACCCGCGTCAAGGTAACAGGCAGCAGCGGCAGCCACCTGATCGTTGAAAGCGCCTGAAAACAAAGCCCAATGCCGTTTCGGAAAGGAATGGTTAACCACATCCGTTTACGGTTGCTCAACACTGGTAAACGGATTTCCGGGCATTCGGCAGATGACGCCATTCTATCCACGCACGAAGAGGACGCCGCTTGCGCGCCCGGCAGCCACTGCCGCTTGGCTGATGGCCAGCTGCGCGCTGTTTTTGCCGCAAACCGTCTCCGCCCAGGCTCTTCTCCCCGCATCGGGCGGCACGGCAACAGCAACACCAAACACAACAACGGTACTGCCGGGCACAACGCCTGCACCGGATGCAGCGATCACCACCGGTTCGATCAGCACCGATGCCGGTGAACCGCTGCTCAACGACCCCACGGTCGATGAGGACATGGCCCGCACCAACCTGCGCGAAAATACCGTCGATGGCCTCCGGTCGCAGCTCGATATCGACCGCAACGATGCACAGGGCGTCCGGTTTGGCAGTTTCGTTCTGAAACCGACGCTCGGCCAGACCTACAATTTCGAAAGCAACAAGACCGGCAGCTCCAAGGAAAAACGCAGCTATCTCGAGACCGGCCTGAAGGGCACGCTGACCTCCGACTGGTCGCGCCACCAGCTGACGGTGACCGGCGAAGGCACATGGCAGCGCAATGTCTCCGGCTCCGGCGAGACGGAACCGACAGCCGACCTCGAAGCAGCCCTCAGGCTCGACCTCTCCGAGCAGACGACGGCAACGCTGAAGGCCGGCTATCATTTCGAGCGCGAAGATTCGACCGACCCGAACGCGATCAGCAATGCCAGCGTCCAGTCCGGCATCGATCAATATACGCTCGGCGCAGGCATCGAACGTGATTTCGGCATCCTGCGCGGCTCGGCCAAGATCGATTTCGACCGCTATGTCTATGGCAGCGCCGAACTGGAAAACGGCGGCACGCTGTCGCTGAAGGATAGAAACCGTAACGCCGGTGCTGTCACCGTGCGCGTCGGCTATGAACTGTCGCCAGCGCTTATTCCGTTCATCGAAGCGTCCGCCGGGAAATCGATCTACGACCTGCGCAAGGACACGCTCGGCTTCGAAAGATCCTATGACAGCTATGGTGCGCGCGCCGGCATCGAGGCCGATCTCGGAGAAAAGCTCAATGGCGAGATCGCGCTTGGCTATCAAACCTACCGGTTCGACGATAACCGCCTCAATGATTTGAAGGGCTTTACCATCGACGGTCTGGTCAGATGGTCGCCGCAACGCGGCACGGATGTGACGTACGGCGTCTCCACAGGGATCGAACCATCGACCACCGCCGGCGAAAGCGGTGCGATGGTCTATACGCTGAGCGCCAACGCGACCCACGAACTCCGCTCCGCGCTGGTAGCACGGCTTTCAAACAGCCTGACGCTGCGCAATTTCCAAAGCGGCACGTCCAGTGACGAGAATGTCTGGGCGACAGGTGCCGGCTTGACCTGGGATCTTAACCGCTATCTCGCCCTCACCGGCGATGTCAGCTACGAGCACACCACCCGCGACAGCGGCCCCGCGACCAATATCGCCCGCGTCGGTGTTGGCCTGACGCTACGCCGCTGATCCAAAAATAAAAAAAGAGCCCGTTGGCGGTTCTGCCAGCGGGCTCTTTGACGTCTAACGGCTGGCTTATTTCAGACCTTGCAGCAAAGCCCTCAGAGGACCTTCAACACCCGGCCGGATATCGCCGCGCGCCAGAGCAAACGCCACGTTTGCCAGGATGAAGCCCTCCTTCATGCCGCAATCATAGGTGTTGCCGCGGAAGTGGTAGCCGGCAAAATCCTGCGTCTGCGCGAGCTTCAACATGCCGTCGGTCAACTGGATCTCGTTACCGGCGCCACGCTCCTGGGTGGCAAGGATCGAGAAGATTTCCGGCTGCAGGATATAGCGGCCGTTGATGAAGAAGTTGGATGGCGCTGTGCCCTGCGGCGGCTTTTCGACCATCTTGGTGATCTTGAACCCGTCTCCGACCTTCTCGCCCGCACCGACGATACCGTATTTATGGGTCTGGTCGGGGGCACATTCTTCAACGGCGATGACGTTGCCGCCGCTCTGCTCATAAAGCTCGACCATACCCTTGAGGCAGCCCTTTTCGGCCTGCATGATCATGTCAGGCAAAAGCAGCGCAAACGGTTCGTCGCCAACCAGTTCGCGCGCGCACCAGACGGCATGGCCAAGCCCGAGCGGCGATTGCTGGCGGGTAAAGCTGGTGCTGCCGGCAACCGGCAGAATGCTTTCGAGAAGCGTCAGCTCCACCGTCTTGTTGCGCTCGCGCAAGGTCTGTTCCAGCTCGACCTGGATATCGAAATAATCCTCGATCACCTGTTTGCTGCGGCCGGTGACGAAGATCAGGTGTTCGATGCCCGCATCCAGCGCCTCATCCACCACATACTGGATCACCGGCTTGTCGACGACGGTCAGCATCTCCTTCGGAACGGCTTTTGTCGCGGGCAGGAACCGGGTCCCAAGACCGGCGACGGGGAAAACGGCTTTACGAACTCTACGCTTGTCAGTCATTGACATCTCCAGGATCACGGCACTGTGATTTAAATCGGTTAGGCTTTGTATCAATAGGCAATAAACAGCAAATTGCTATTTTTTTGCAAAGGAAGACCTAACCACCCATTCATGGTAAAGAATTTGTTGACTTCATTTTCGTAAGATTTCGGTTCTGGCGGTTGCCTCCTGGGCTGAATCGCTCGAGAATGGAACCAGTGCATAACCACCTGCACGAAGCTGGCTCTATGACTGTAAATTTGCGCACCGCCGGTCACCCCTGATCGCAGCAGAGCGCCGACCAACGGAAACGACAGCTGATGACAACGACCCGACACACTCTCCTTCGCTGCGCTGCCGCCGCATTCATGACAGCCGCAGCCCTGTTTTCCCCGTCAACAGCCTCGGCTGACGCGGGTTTTGAGACCTGGATCAACAGCTTCTATGCCACAGCAGCCAAGAGCGGCATCACCAAGGCAACCTACCGCCAGGCCTTTGCCGGCGTAAAGACGCCCGATCCCGACGTATTGCAGAAGGCAGCCTATCAGCCCGAATTCAAGAGCAAGATCTGGGAATATATTGACAGCCGCGTCAATCCCTACACCCGCAAGGTCGGGCAGGAAATGGCGGTCAAGCATGGCCGCACGCTCGCGGCACTGGAGAAACATTTCGGTATCGACAGGAACGTGCTCCTGGCCATCTGGTCGATGGAATCCAATTATGGCGCCGTTCTGGAAAAGGACGATCGCCTGCATTACGTGCCGCGCGCGCTCGCCACACTTGCCTATGCCGACCCGAAGCGGGCCAAATATGCCAAGACACAATTGATCGCCGCTCTCAAGATCCTGCAGAACGGCGATGTCACTCCGCGCGAGCTGAACGGCTCCTGGGCCGGCGCCATGGGACACACGCAGTTCATTCCGACCAGCTACCTGCTCTACGCTGTCGATGCCGACGGCAACGGCCATAAGGACATCTGGAACTCGGTGCCGGACGCGCTGGCGACTGCGGCCAATTTGCTCAAGAAGAACGGCTGGCAATCGGGACAGACGTGGGGCTACGAAGTGTCGCCACCGCAGAACGGCAGCCAGTATGCGGACCAGACGAAGACGGTTGCCCAATGGGCAGCCCTCGGCTTTACCCGGCCGAACGGCAAGGCTTTCCGCAACGGCGACACGCGTGCACAACTGAAGATGCCCGGCGGTGCTGGCAGCCCCGGCTTCCTGATGACCAAGAACTTCTTCGTCATCAAGCGCTACAATGCCTCGGACTCCTATGCGCTGGGCGTTGGCCTTCTCGCCGACGAGATCGCCGGCTATGGCGGCATGCAGCAGGCCTGGAGCCGCCCGGACGGTTCGCTCGATATCAAGCAGAAGTTCGAGCTGCAGTCCCGCCTGAAGGAACTCGGCTATTACGACGGCGAAGTCGATGGCAATTTCGGCTCCGGCTCCAAGGCCGCGATCCAGGCCTTCCAGAACCGCAATGGCCTTTCGCCCGACGGCGAACCGACACAGCACCTGCTGAAGGCACTGCGGAAGTAGACGCGATCGAACGCGCTGAACGCTCTCAATTGCGGCGCAATCCTTCTGCATCCTTGACGCAACGCCTTTCGAGAGAGAGGCGTTGCGCGTTTGCGTAGAGACACTTTAGACGTCGGGCCAGAACAGTGCGGAACAGGTGCATGAGCGGCAGAGACAGCAGCAGCGGCCTTCACCGGCTGTTCAACGGCCTGATCGTCATCGCGATCAGCCTGACTGCACTCGTCATGGAGCCGCCGCGCCAGGCGCAAGCGCAGGAGCGCCGGACCATTCTCGACATGCTGTTCGGATTTGGGCGGAGGCAACCGCCCCCTGTCTATGACGACGCGCCGATCTACGAGCCCCGGCAAAGACAACCGCAGCAGCAGCAACGTCCGAAGGTCAGAAAGACACAGCAGAAAGCGAAACCGGCCCCTGCCGAGCCCGCCCCCGTCGTCGTCGAAAAGCTGGAGACGGCCAAGAAGGTCCTCGTCGTCGGTGACTTCGTGGCCGGCAGCCTTGGCGACGGACTGAAGACTGCCTTCGAGACGACACCTGGCATCGTCATCGAAACCCGCGCCAATGGCTCATCCGGGCTTGTCCGAGAGGACTATTTCAACTGGCCTGAAAGCCTGCCCGCCTATATCGCGGAAACCAAACCAGCGTTGATCATCATCAGCCTCGGCGCCAACGAGCGTCAGCAGATGTCGGTCGGCGGCGAGAAGGAAAAATTCCGCACCGACCGCTGGCTGGCCGAATATACCCGCCGGGCCGGCGCCTTCGCTGCGCTTGCCCGCAAGGACAAGACACCGCTTCTCTGGGTCGGCATGCCGCCTTTCCAGTCCACATCGATGACCGCCGATATGGTCACGCTGAACAGCATCTTCCGTGCGGAAACCGAGAAGGTGGGCGGCACGTTTGTCGATATCTGGGATGGGTTCGTCGACGAGGACGGCAAATTCGTCATGACGGGCTCCGATATCAACGGCCAGCAGGTCCGCCTGCGCGGATCGGACGGTATCAACCT
>Ga0247813_10002085_pt1 | contig 14115 bp, 7 predicted proteins | sample UWRJL169409C1_FD_180719 | JGI IMG/M metagenome (GOLD analysis project Ga0247813, IMG submission 180719) | Plant litter microbial communities from Arlington Agricultural Research Station in Wisconsin, United States - UWRJ-L169-409C-1 | ecosystem: Environmental > Terrestrial > Plant litter >... | reverse complement strand
CGATGAGCCTGGTGCTGGATGAAGCGGCCGGCAAGCTGTTCACCGTCAGCATCGGCACGCCCGAAGCGGCCGTGATCGACACCACCACCGGCAAGGTGGAAAAGGTCATCGATCTGGGGAACTCGATCAGTGCCTCCGGGGTGGCCTACGACGCCTCGGCCGGTCGCCTGTACGTGGCCTCGCAGGGCACCGACAACCTGCTGATCGTCGATGTCGCCAGCGGCAAGGTGCTGCACGACGTGCCGGTGGGTGCAGGTGCGTTGAACGTCGCCTTCGAGCCGGTCTCCAAGCTGGCTTACGTGACCAACCGCGGTGCCGGCACGGTGACCGTGGTCGATGGCAACGGCAAGGTGGTGGGCAATCTGGATGGCGGCACCTTCCCGAACCATGTGCGTGAGGATGTCAAGGGCAATGTGTTTGCCGTCAACAAGTCGCGTGATGCCCAGGACCCCAAGGGCGATCGCATCACCCGCATCAGCACCCGCGCGAACTGATTTCCGCGCAGTGCGTTGCACTGGCGGCGGGGCGAACAGCCCCGCCGTTCTGATTGAAGAGGAACTGCCATGAAGTCGATTGTTGTCCGCCACAGCCTGCTGGCGCTGTCCCTGGTTGCCGTGATCGCCGGTTGCTCGAAAGAGCCTGCCGCGCCTGCCGCCGACACCGCTGCGGCACCTGCCGCGCAGGGCGCTGAAGCATTGCCGGCCGGCTGGCAGCGTGTGGTAGGCGTGGACGTACCCGACATCGAGGGCGCTACCCAGCAGTTGCCGGCGACGGTGACGTCCGACGATGGCGTCGCCACCACCGTGACCGACACGTCGAAGATCATTGCCGGTGGGGATGACATCATCGCCGTGCTCGAAGCGCTTGGCCTAGATGATCAGGTGTATGCCGCGCCGCTGCGCTCGGCCACCGTTTCCGGCCGCAAGGCCCCCAAACAATTCCTGTTCAACCGCACCACCGGTGTGGAAGGCGTGCTGAGCCTGCAGGGCACCCTGTTCCTGGGCAACAGCCTGCGCCGTCACTCTGACCTCGCCGCCAAGCTGCGCGGTGCAGGCGAAGCGGCGGTGATCGTCGACGATCTGCAGCCGGCCGCGGACAAGGTTCGCAAAGTCGCCGCCGCGGTCGGCATGGCCGGGCAGGGTGAAGCGCTGGCGACGAAAGTGCAGTCGCAGCTGGATGCGGCCAAGGCCAGCGGTGCCGCGTTGGCGTGGCACCCGCGTGTGATCCATGTTTCCGCGACCGGTGCCGGCGGTGCGCCGACGGTGGCGGGCTCGGACAGTGCGTCGGGCAAGCTGATCACGCTGGCTGGCGGCATCAACATCGGCGACGAAGCCGGTGTGGCCAACTATTCCGCGTTGAGCAATGAGGGCGTGGTGGCCGCTGCACCGGACGTGATCCTGGTGACCGAGAATGACCTGGCGCTGTTCGGCGGCCAGGCTGGCCTGTGGCGCGCGTACCCGACGCTGCGCCAGACCCCGGCCGGTGCAGCCAACCGCGTCTGGGTAATGCCGGATGTAGAGCTCAAGTCCGCCAGCGTCGCGTCGGGCAGTGGCGCCGTCGCCTTGGCCGCGGCATTCGCAACGTTGCCGCGCCCGTGAGGGCGTGAGGCATGGCGGTGTTGAGTCCGGCGCGTCGCCGTGGCGCGACCGTGTTGATCTGGGCCGCGGTCGGATTGCTGGTCGCAGTGATCGCGTCCTTCGCGGTGGGGCCGTTGCGGCTGCCGCCGATGGAGGTGCTGCAGGCTATCGGCGTGAAACTTGGGTTGGCCGATCCGGCCAGCGTCAGTACCCGCGATCTGGCCGTGGTCTGGCAACTGCGCATCCCGCGTGCCCTGCTGGGCGCGATGGTGGGCGCTGCACTGGCGATGGCCGGTGCCAGCCTGCAGGGCCTGTTCGGGAATCCGCTGGCGGACCCCGGCATTGTGGGCGTGACGCAGGGCGCGGCGTTGGGCGCGGTCTCGGCGATCGTGTTGGGTGCGGGCGCCTTCGGAGCGTGGACGCTGCCATTGGCCGCGTTCGCCGGTGCCGGCGGGGCAATCACGTTGACCTATCTGCTGGCGCGACCGGGGCAGGGCAGCGGCACCTCGACGTTGCTGCTGGTCGGTATCGCGATCGCTGCGTTCTGCTCGGCGATGATCGGTTTCCTGACCTACATCGCCAGCGAGAGCGAGCTGCAGTCGCTGGTGTTCTGGCAGATGGGCTCGTTGGCCCAGGCCGACTGGATGGATGTGATCGCGGTGGCGCCGGTGTTCGTGCTGGGCACGATCGCACTGCTGCGCCTGGCCACGCCGTTGGACATGCTCGCGCTCGGCGAACGCCAGGCCCAGCATCTGGGGCTGGATGTGAAGCGGACTCGGCTCAAGTTGATTGCCTTCAGCGCGCTGCTCGTTGGTGCCGCAGTCGCCTTCGCCGGCTCGATCGGTTTCGTGGGGCTGGTCGTGCCGCATGTCGTGCGCCTGCTGGTCGGCCCGGGCCATCGCTGGTTGCTGCCGGTCTCGGCCGTGGCCGGTGCACTGCTGATCGTGGTCGCCGATACCGCTGCGCGCACCCTGGATCCGCCGTCCGAGATTCCGCTGGGGTTGTTCTCGGCCGCGCTGGGTGCACCCTTCTTTCTGTGGCTGGTAATGCGTCAGCGCCACCGGAGCGGCACATGAGTGCGCTGCTGCAGTTGCAGTCCGTGCAATTGAGTCGCGGCGCGCGGCGCATTCTGGATGACATCACGCTGGATTTCGTGCCCGGCACGGTCACTGCGCTGGTCGGGCCGAACGGCGCGGGCAAGTCGACGTTGCTGGCTGTCGCCGCGGGTGATCTGGACGCAGAGCAGGGCAAGGTGCTGCTGCGCGGACAGGCGCTGGCGGACTGGAAAGCCAAGCCGCTGGCACGCGAGCGCGCGGTCATGCCTCAGGAGCACGCGGTGCGGTTCGCGTTCCGGGTGCATGAAGTGGTCGCGATGGGTCGCCTGCCGCATCCGCCGGATCCGGTCAAAGACGCGGCCTGTATCGCCGATGCGCTGGCACGGGCGGACCTGCATGCGTTGATCGAGCGGGAAGTGGAGCACCTGTCCGGCGGCGAGGCGGCGCGCACGACCTTCGCGCGTGTGCTGACCCAAGACACGCCGTTGCTGCTGCTGGATGAGCCGACCGCCGCCCTGGATCTGCGCCATCAGGAGCGCACCCTGCGCGCAGTCCGGGAGCTGGCCGATGCCGGTGCCTGCGTGATCGTGGTACTGCATGACCTGAATCTGGCCGCGGCCTACGCGGATCGGATCGTATTGCTGGAACAGGGCCGCGTGGCCGCCGACGGGACGCCTACCGAGGTCCTGACCCGCGAGCATATCGAACGGGTCTACCAGCAGCCGGTGCTGGTGCTGCGGCATCCGCAGCGCGATGTGCCGTTGGTGGTGGTGACCGACGCGTAGCGCCGGGAGTTACCCCGGCGCCGCCACCATTTACCAGCCGAATCTGGCGGTCGCCATCACGGTGCGGCCGCTGCCGTAGTAGCACGACGACACGCCGGTGCAGGTCGACACGAAACGCTTGTCGGCCAGGTTGCTGGCGTTGAGTGCCAGCTGCACCTCGGTGCTGCCGATCTGGCCCACGTCATAACGGATCGCCGCATCGAACAGCGTGTACGACGGGATCCGGTACAGATTGGCGCTGTCGCCGTAGCTCACGCCGTTGTAGCGCGCGCCCGCAGCCAGGCTCAGGCCCTGCAGCGCACCACCCTGGAAGGTGTAATCCGCCCAGAACGAGGCGCTGTAGTCGGGCACCATCGCCAGTTCCTTGCCCTTGTAAGGCGCCGAACGGGTCATCTCCGAGTCCATCCGCGAGGCGGCGCCGATCAGGCTGAAGCCCTCGATCGGCGTGATCCGACCTTCCAGCTCGATGCCGCGCACGCGGCCTTCGTCGCCCTGGATCGAGCAGGTGGCGGTGCCGGTCGCCCCGCAGTTGCGGTGCGAGGCCACCGGATCATCCACGATCATGTTCTGCTGGCGCAGGTCGTACACCGACAGCGTCACCAGGCCATCTACCGAGGCGGGCTGGTACTTCAGGCCGGCTTCCCACTGCGAACCGGTCACCGGCTCGAACGCGGTCTGGGTGAAGCTATCCAGCGGCGACTTGGTCGAGGGCTGGAACGACTCGGCGTAGCTCACATACGGGGTCAGCCCGTTCTCGAACACATACAGCACGCCCGCGCGACCGGTGAAGGCCTCGCTCTTGATCACATTGCGCCCGCCCGGCGTGGAGATGCCGGTGGCGATGTTGCGGTTGGCGCTGCTGCTGTCGTCCTTGGTCCAGTCGTAGCGGCCGCCGAACGTCATCCGCCAGTTGCCGAGCGCCAGCTGGTCCTGCAGGTAGACGCCGCTCTGCCGGTTGATGCCGGCGGTCGGGGTTTCCGTGCTCACTGTCGGGCGGTAGGTCGAATAGACCGGGTTGAAGATGTCGATCGGGCGCGGGCTGCTCATGGCACTGCGCACGCCCTCCCAGTCGGCACGCTGCCAATCCCAGCCGAGCAGCACCGTGTGATCCACCGCGCCGGTACTGAAGCGCGCCTGCACGCGGGTATCAAAGGTGTCGCCATCGGAGTCGCCGGTGCCCATCACGCCGCGACGGTTCTGGGTGCGGCCGTCGGCATTGAGTGCGCCAAAGGTGACCACGCTGCGGAACAGCGAATCGACATGCGTACGGCGTGCGCTCTGGGTCAGCGTGAGGTGGTCGTTGAACTGATGCTCGAACATCCAGCCGGCGGTCCACAGCGTGCGGTCGAAGGTGTTCCAGTCCGGCTCACCGATGAAGGTGCTGTTCTTCATGTAGCCCGACGCCGTCGCGTTGAGCGTGCCCGCGGCCGGCAGGAACTGGTAGGTCGAGCCGCCATCGTCCTTCTGGTACATGCCCAGCAGGGTCAGGCGGGTGCGCTCGGCGAGCTGCCAGGTGTAGCTGGGGGCAAGGAACCAGTGTTGTTGTTCGGTCCGTTTGATCTGGGTCTGGCCGTCGCGATAGAGGCCGACCAGGCGGAACAGGTGATCATCACCGGCGGTGCCGGCGCCCACATCGAAGGCAGCGCTGTACTGGCCATTCGCATCCACACCCAGGCGCAGCTGCTGCAGCTGATCGGGTGTCGGCGTCTTGCTGACCTGGTTGACCATGCCGCCGGGGGCCACCTGGCCGTACATTACGGCGGATGGACCCTTGAGCACTTCCACGCGCTCCAGGTTCCAGCTGTCGAACATGCTGCGGTTCCACTGGCTGCCCTGCGGCGCGCGCATGCCATCCAGGGTCACGTTGTTGGACCAGCTGCCGGCATCGAAGCCGCGGATGCGGAAATCATCGACCCGGTTGTCGATGCCCGAACTTTCCAGGCTGACGCCGGCGACATAGCGCATCGCATCGTTGAGCGACTGCACGCCACGGGCGTCCAGTTCTGCACGTTCAATCACCGATACCGATTGCGGGGTTTCAGCCAGTGCGGTGCTGGTCTTGGTCGCCCCGCTGGTGCTGTTGGCAGCCCGGTAGGCATTGACGCGCACGGTATCCAGATCCGTGGCGGTCTGGGCGTGGGCGGCGGGAACAAACGCGGCCGCCAGGCAGGCCAAGGCCAGCAGGTTGGGGCGCAACCGGCGCGGATTCAGGGGCAGGGAGCAGGGCATGGGCAACAACTCGACAACGCGGAGGAAGGGGCGCGGGCGTTGGCTCGACGCCTCATGGGGCGCCAGAGCTGGCCTCGCGGGCGTCGCCTTAGGCGACGCATAAGCCCCCATTTTAAGGATTCCCGCGGCATACGCAATTGCGACACATTCGCATGTGCTCCTGGCCCGAGCCTGAGTGTGTGCCATGCGCGGGTCCATTCTGCGCCTGCGAACCTCATTGTTGCGCCAATGGTGTCAATAAACGCTTGTCGCCGGCCATAAGAGGTCTACAATGCCGGCTACACCCCAGGTGACCCTCATGACTTCGATGCCGCTTCTGACGTTTTTTACCCTGACCCGCGATGTCGCGGCACGGGCGCGTCTGCCACTCGGAGTGCGAGGCTGCTGACCGGAATACCGGTCACCCTGGACCCCATGCAGAGCGCCCACCGGGCGCTCTTTTCGTTTCCACGCACCAGAACTGTTTGAAGGAGAACGTGCCATGCACCAGATCGCCGAGCCCCAAATCTGGCCGCACGCCCGTTAGCCAACGGCGGCGTGCGGCTCCCCGATGTTGGCAGCGAGACCTATCCCATGAACACCCAGACCCAGCTCCTTACCCTCCGGCGCAATCTCGGCATCATTGCCCACATCGACGCCGGCAAAACCACGCTCACCGAGCGCCTGCTGTGGAAAACCGGCGAGATCCATCGCGTGGGTGAGGTCCACGACGGCGCGGCGACCACCGATTTCTCGGCGATCGAGCGCGAGCGCGGCATCACCATCGGCGCGGCCGCCGTGCAGGCCCATTGGGCACCGCGCGACCAGCCGGTCCATCACCTGACCCTGATCGACACCCCCGGCCACATCGATTTCGCGATCGAAGTGGAACGTTCCCTGCGCGTGCTTGATGGCGCCGTCGCGGTGTTCTCCGCGGTGGATGGCGTGCAGCCCCAGTCCGAATCGGTCTGGCGCCAGGCGCGTCGCCACGGGGTACCGCTGATCGCGTTCGCCAACAAGATGGATCGCACCGGTGCGTCCTTCGAACGTGTGCTCACCCAGCTCCGCGAGAAGCTGCGCGCCACGCCATGGGCGCTGGGCGTGCCGATCGGGACCGAAAGCCAGTTCAGCGGTTGGGTGGACCTGATCGACCGCAGCACTGTGCACTGGGATGACAAGGGCACTGCGCTGCGCCATGCGTGGACGCCCGATGAGGCGGCCCAGTGGCTGCCGCAGCGCGAGGCACTGATCGAAGCGGTTGCCGATGCCGACGACGAGCTGGCACAGGCGTGGCTGGAAGGCGCGGCGATCAACAACGCACAGCTGCGCGCGGCGATCCGTCGCGGCACCCTGGCCGGTGCGGGCGTACCGGTGCTGGCGGGTTCGGCGTTCAAGAGCAAAGGCGTGGAGACGCTGCTGGATGCGGTGGTCGACTATCTGCCCTCGCCACTGGATCGGCCGGCGGTGGTCGCCGCCGAGAACGGCAACGACGTGCTGCTGCCACCGGATCCGGAGGGCCCGCTTGCGGCGCTGCTGTTCAAGATCACGCACCAGAACCACGGTGCGCTGAGCTTCGTGCGGGTGTATTCGGGCACGCTGAAGGTGGGTGACGCACTGGCCAGTTCGCAGCACGCACAGGGTCGACGGGTCAGTCGCCTGGTGCGGGTGCAGGCTGACCAGACCCATGACATCAAGCAGGCCGTGGCCGGTGACATCGTCGCGGTGCTGGGCTGGAAGGATGCGGTCAGCGGTGAAACGCTGAGTGCGCCGTCGCGCCCGCTGCTGCTCGATACGATCCAGGCGCAGCATGCGGTGCTGGCATGGCGGCTGACGGCGGAAAAGGCCTCGGACCTGATCCGCATCAGCCAAGGGCTGGCCAGCCTGGCGCAGGAGGATCCGTCGTTCCGTGTCGAGACCGATGCGGACAGCGGTGAAACCCTGATCTGGGGCATGGGCGAGCTGCATCTGGAGGTGATGGTCGAGCGTCTGCGCACGGAGTGGGGCGTCAACATCCGTACCGGCGAGCCGCGCGTGGCGTACCAGGAAACCCCGAAGCGCGCCGTGCAGCGGGTGGAAGGTAAGGTCGCCAAGCAGACCGGCGGCCAGGGCCAGTTCGCCCAGGTACTGATCGACATCGCGCCACGCGAGGATGGCGAGGTGACCTTCGTCGACCGCACCGTAGGCGGCGCGATCCCGCGCGGGTTCGTCAACGCGGTGGAGAAGGGCATTCGTGCAGCTCTCGGCGAAGGCCCGCTGGGCCACCCGGTGGTCGGTATCGAGGTGACGCTGGTCGATGGCCAGACCCACGTCAAGGATTCCTCGGACATGGCCTTCCATCGCGCCGGCAGTGAAGCGGTGAAAGCAGCGCTGGCCCAAGCGGGCACGCAGCTGCTGGAACCGGTGATGGAAATCGCCATCCACGCCCCGTCAGGCAATGTCGGCGATGTGGTCGGCGACCTCAACCGCCGCAGCGGGCGGGTGGCCTCGATCGAGGACCAGGATGGGCAGGCCGAAGTGCTCGGCTATGCCCCGCTGGCACGGCTGGGTGGCTACACCACCTCGCTGCGTTCGTTGACCCAGGGGCGTGCGTCCAGTGACATGCGCTTGAACGGGTACGAGGCCGCGCAGAGCGCCTGAGTGGTTGAAGGAAATGGGAGGGGAGCCGGGCAGCCGGCTCCCTTTTCCATGTCAGCGTTGGCACGCCGCACAGTCCCGCGATGCCCGGCCCGGCTAGAATATCCATTGCAGTGTCGCGCGTCGCACCCATCGCGCCGCGACCGGAATCCCCCTTGGAGTACCTGATGAGCAGCACGCATTTCTATCCGATCGGCACCCCCGGCCAGCCGTGGGGCGACGCCGAGCGCGCGCAGTGGCGTGCCAGCCAGCAACGTCAACGCAGCTATCAGGACGATGTGGTCGCCGCGCTTGAGCGTTTGGGCGATCGTTTTGACGTGGTGCAGTACGGTCAGCTCGATTACGCCCCGGATCACTATCCGTTGTTTGCGGCGGTGAGCCATGACTGGGACCCGGCATTGCCGACTGCATTGGTGACCGGCGGGGTGCACGGCTACGAAACCAGCGGCGTGCATGGCGCGCTGCAGTTTCTGGACCAGGACGCCGAAGCCTATGCAGGCCGGATCAATCTGATCGTGGCGCCCTGCGTCAGTCCGTGGGGCTATGAACGCATCCAGCGCTGGAATCCGGATGCCATCGATCCCAACCGCAGTTTCCGTGGCGAAGGCCTGATCGAGGAAGCGGCTGCGCTGATGCGCTGGATCGCCTCGCGCGGCGATACGCTGCTGATGCATGTCGATCTGCATGAAACCACCGACAGCGATCTGCAGGAGTTCGATCCGGCGCGCTGCGCCCGAGATGGCATTGCGCTGGTGCCGGACATCATCCCCGACGGCTTCTACGTGATCGGCAACAGCGAGGACCCGCAGCCGGCGTTCCAGCAGGCATTGATCGCCGCGGTCGAGAAAGTGACCCACATTGCCCCGGCCGATGCGAAGGGCGAACTGATCGGCATGCCGCTGCAGTCGCCGGGTGTGGTCTGGGGCGAATCCCGCTCGATCGGCGCCTGTGCCGGTTTCACCGATGCGCGGTATGCGACCACCACCGAGGTGTATCCGGACAGCCCCCGCACGTCGCCGAAGGAGTGCAATGCAGCGCAGGTCACCTCGGTATGCGCAGGGCTGGATTACGCATTGGCCCATCCGCAGGGCTGAACAGATCCGCATCACACGGCGCACCGCGCCGTGGTTGCGCGGCGGCCGTGTTCCTTTGCCGTCAGCTTTTCAGCCAGTGCTCGCAGTCCGCGGTGCCCTCTGCAGAGGACGCGGCCTTGGCACAGGTCGCGCTCATCTGCGCCTGCAGCCGGCCCAGGCTCTCCGCGCCGTGGTGCGTGCGGCTCCACGCCTGCAACGCGGTGCCCAGCCGTTCGAAGCGCTGACGCGTGCGCTGGTGATAGCCCGCCGGCTGCGCCGCCAGATCGGCAATCACTTCGCCGGTGGCCTGCTCGATGGCGGGCGCATTTTCGGGTGTCAGCCGAAGCAGGCCCTCGACATACAGCACGCCCCATTGCACGCGGGTGGCCGGTCCTTGCGCGCCCTGGTAGGCCTTGTGCAGCCACGAGATCGCGGAGGCCGTGTCGCCGCGTTCTTCGGCAAGCTCCGCCAGTTCCGGCATGTAGTAGTACGGCGTCTGGCTCCGGTCGAGCTCGGCAAGCAACAGCTTCTCGGCCGCGGCGTCGTCCTTGATCTGGCGAAGCACATAAACGGCGGTGCTGATCGTGGCCTGGCGCTCGTGCGGCGTGGTCGCCGCGGCATCGGCGGCCGCGACACGCTGTAGCGCCTTCTGCTTCAGGGCGGCCGGAATCTCCTCATCGGGGTGCTGCTGGCGCTGCAGGGCCAGCTCGGTGATCACGTTGCCCAATCGCGCATCGGCTTTGTCACCCAGCGCGTGATCCGCAGCGTCCAGCGCGCTCAGCAAGTGCGTCCCCAGTTGCTGCGCCTGCGCGGGCGTGGCACTGGCCAGTTTCACCAGGGCGGGACCCTGGTAGCCCAACAGATCGCGATTGGCACGGACTTCCGCGGGCGCGGCCAGCACAGCCTCCACGAGGGCACGCGTCGTTTCGCGCTGTGCGGCTGTCGGCGTCGCCTCCGGCTTGCCGACACCCAGCGCCAGCAGTGCGAACCGCCGCTGCAGGGCGGGCTCGGGCGCCGCCTTGGCCAACTGTTGCAGCAGAGAGGCCACATCGCGCTCGCCAGCCAGGCGGTTGGCGTCTACCTCCCAACCGTAATCGCCGAGCACGTGCCAATCCTCCGCGCTGACGTCCTGTGGCGCCGTCAACGCGTGCTGCAGGACCTCGCTGACCGCGGTGCGCCGGCTGACGGCCAGGGTCAGGGCGAGGGTCAGTGCTTCGCTGTCATTGCCGCCGGCCAGGCGGGTGAGTTCATTGCGCTGCGGGTCGAGCACGATCAGGGTCGGGTAGCCGCGCACGCCAAAGCGTTCGCCCCAAGCCTGCGCACCCTCCTCATCGCCATCGAGATAGACCGGCACGTACTGGCGCGTGAGTGCGATGAATGCCGGGTCCTTGAACAAGGTGGCCTTGAGCTGGTTGCAGGGCGGGCACCACACCGCGCCCCAGTACAGCAGTACCGGCTTGCCGCTGTCACGGGCCTCGGCGAAGGCATCGTCGACATCGCCGTGTCGCCAGGCGATTTCCGCAGGCGCTGGTTCGGCTGCCGCAGGCGTGGCGGTGGCAGCAGGGGAGGGAGCGGGCGTGCAGGCGGGCAGCAGAGTGACCATACCCAAAAGACCGAGGGACAGAGCAAGGCGCATTGTGAAATCCAGAAGAGGCAGCGGCAGGAGGCGTGCTTGATTGTAGGAAGCGTGGACAGCTCCAGTGGCGGCACCTTGATGCGGATTGCTCATGACGGCAGGCCATGGCGTGATAAGGCGCCTGATCGCCATCGGCGAACACGACATAACGTCTGTGCATTTCTGCATTGGGGCACGAGCGGGGTTAATGAAATCGTTTCCCCCACTACCGATTGCCCCACGATGACGACAGCTCGTTCTTCCCTGCGCCCGCACCTGCTGGCGTTGGCGGTGTTGCTTGCCACCGCTTCTCCCTTGGTACATGCACAGTCCACCACCGGCGCGATCGCCGGTCAGGCGCCGCCCTCCGCGCAGCGCATTTTCGTTCGTAGCGATACGGGCCTTACCCGGGAAGTAACGGTCGATGCACGCGGTCGCTACACCATCGCCCAGCTGCCGCTTGGCCGCTACACGGTGGAAGCGCGTGATGCTGAAGGCACGGTATTGCAGACCCGACAGGATGTTGCGCTGACGGTCGGCACCAGTACCGAAGTCTCTTTTGCAGAGGTCACCCGGCTGGACGGCGTCCAGGTCAGCGCCGACCGTGCCGCGGCCGCGATCGATGTCAGCAGCGTCGACTCGCGCACGGTGATCACGGCCGAGCAGCTGCAGCGGCTGCCGCTGGGCCGCTCGGCCGAGGCCATTGCACAGCTCGCACCCGGCGTGATCGGCAACAGTGGCAACGGCACGTATGCCGGCCCCACCGGCGCGCAGCTGGTGAGCTTTGGCGGCTCGTCCGCCGCAGAAAATGCGTATTACATCAACGGCTTCAACAGCACTGACCCACTGCGCGGTCTGGGTGGCCTGACGCTGCCGTACGGCAGCATCGACCAGCAGGAAATCTACACGGGCGGCTACAGTGCCAAGTACGGCCGTTCCGACGGCGGCGTGATCAATGCCGTTGGCAAGCGTGGCACCAATGCCTGGCACTTCGGCGGCCAGGCGACCTGGGAGCCGGCTTCCACACGTTCGGACAAGGACGATGTGCGCTACCCGGGCGATGGCGCGCTGTATGCGCCTGAAAGCAAGGACCGCGAATGGGTCAGCACGCAGAGCCTCTACGCAGGCGGCCCGTTGATCGAAGACCGGTTGTTCTTCTTCGGCTCCTACGAGCTGGAGCGGCGCGAAGGCACCGACGTCAAGAACGTGGAGGCGACCAATTCCTACTCCAAGTACGAGTACGAACGTCCGCGCTGGTACGCCAAGGTGGACTGGAACATCACCGACAACCACCTGCTGGAGCTGACCGGCGCCTCCAGCCGCAATGTGTTCCGCGGCGACATCTTCGCCTACGATTACGACACGCTTACCCGCGGCGCGCAGCGTGGCAAAGAAGACACCACCAAGACCGGCGGCGATCTGTGGACAGCCAAGTACACCGGCTATTTGACCGACCGGCTCACCGTGAGCGCGCAGTACGGTGAAATGCGCACGGATGACTACATCGGCAACCCGGCCTACGACGGCAGCCTGACCTACATCAACAGCCCCACACTGCAGAATCCGGCGCTGACCGGTGGCGCGCCGATCACCAATGCCCAGACTACCTCGCTGCTGGTCAACCCGGACCGCGGCAACCGCAGCAACAACCTGCGCCTCGATGCCAACTACGTCTGGGGCGACCACAGCATCACCGTCGGCATCGACAATCAGAACGCGCGTGCCTTGAACCGCGGCTCGGTGGCCTCGGCCGATGGCTACTACTGGATCTACGGGCAATCCAACCCGAACGTACCGATCAATACCGGCCTGGGCGTGCCGGCCACCGGCGGGATACGCAATGGTGAGGACGGCTATTACGTTCGCCAGTATGTCTACAGTGCGTTGGCGTCGGTGCGTGCCTCACAGCGGGCGCAGTACATCGAGGACAACTGGCAGGTGACCGATCGCCTGCTGCTCAACCTGGGCCTACGCTTGGATCAGTTCACCAACTACAACCGCGATGGCGATGCGTACATCAAGCAGACCAGCGGGCAGTGGGCACCGCGCCTGGGCTTCAGCTGGGATGTCGATGGCGATGGCCGCTTCAAGGTCTTCGGCAACGTCGGTCGCTACTACCTCGCGCTGCCCTTGAACCCGGCGTTCAATGCCGCCGGTGCAACGCTTGCCACCTCGACGTACTACACCTACGGCGGCATCGACAGCAACGGCTACCCGACCGACCTCACCCGGTTCTCCGATCCGGTGTCGGCCAACAACAACTACGGCCTGTTGCCCGACGCAAAGACCGTGGCCACCTCCGGCATCGAGCCTTCCTACCAGGATGAGTTCATCCTCGGCTTCAGCAAAGCGCTCGGCCAGAACTGGGTGTACGGCGCGAAGGCGACCTACCGCGTCCTGCGCAGTGGCGTGGATGACTACTGCGATATCGATGCGGTACTCGGCAAGGCCAGCAGCCTGGGCTACAACGTCACCAAGGACAGCAACCCGGTCAGCTGCTGGCTGATCAATCCGGGGCGCGCGAATACGTTCAATCTCGTCGATACCGGCGGCAATTACGTGACCGTCCCGCTGAGCAATGCGGAAATGGGCTTCCCGCAGTTCAAGCGCAACTACTACGCGGCGAACCTCTCACTGGAGCATCCCTTTGACGGCCGCTGGTATGCCCGCGGCGACTACACCTGGTCGCGCAGTTACGGCACCACCGAAGGGCAGTTGCTCTCCGGCATTGGCCAGACCGCGGTCTCTACTACCCAGGCGTGGGACTACGCGCAGTTGATGGAGCACACCAACGGACCCCAGAGCAACGACCACACCCACCAGTTCAAGCTGCACGGTTACTACCAGCTCACACCCGAGTGGCTGGTCTCGGCCAACCTCAAGGTGCTCTCGGGGTCACCGTTCAGTGCGTTGGGCTCATACGGCCCGGACTTCGAAGATCCCTCCGGCTACGGCATCGCGTACCACTTCTACAACGGACAGCCGGCACCTCCCGGCAGCCAGGGACGCCTGCCGTGGCTGAAGCAACTGGACCTGGGGGTGTCCTATCGACCTGCGGTCGCTGACGGCCGGCTGGGCTTCAATCTGGACGTCTTCAACGTGTTCAACAGCCAGGTGGCGCTGTGGAAGTCGCCGTACTCCGAGCTGGATCCGGGGCAGCCGGACCCG
>Ga0247813_10002084_pt1 | contig 14121 bp, 15 predicted proteins | sample UWRJL169409C1_FD_180719 | JGI IMG/M metagenome (GOLD analysis project Ga0247813, IMG submission 180719) | Plant litter microbial communities from Arlington Agricultural Research Station in Wisconsin, United States - UWRJ-L169-409C-1 | ecosystem: Environmental > Terrestrial > Plant litter >... | reverse complement strand
CGGCGGCGAGCGCGTGTTCGTCATCCACGGGCACGAGGCGGCCGGTCTGGTTTTGAATCACGATTTCGGGGAGTCCGCCGATGTCGCTGGCAATGAGCGGGCGTCCCATCAGGCCGGCTTGCACGGCGACCAGGCCGAAGGGCTCGCGCCAGCGAGACGGCATGACGACGAGGTTTCCCTCGTTGATGAGCGCGGGGATGTCGTCGGGGTGGCTCCAGCCGCGGAACTCGACGCGGTCGGCGACGCCCAGGGTGGCGGCGAGGGTTTGGAGGTCGGCGCGGGCGGGGCCGTCACCGGCGAGAATGAAGCGGACGCCGGGCAGAAGCGGCAGGGCGCGAAGCACGACATCGAAGCCCTTTTCCACGACGATACGGCCGACGCCGACGATCACGGGGTGGTTGTCGCGAAGCGGGGCGGGGGGCAGCGCGGGAACCGCCACGCCGTTTAAGATGAGGTCGATGTTGCCCGGGGCGTCCTTGAAAAACTGGGAGGTGACGACGGTGCGGATATCGGCGGAGACCGCGATCAAGGCCTGCGCCTGGGAGAGGATGCGGCGGGTGAGCGGGGGCGGAGTGGCGGCGGCGGTGAGCGGCGAGTGGAGCGTGATGACCACCGGGCAGGACGCGGCGGGACGGCTCAGGAGTTCGAACCAGGCGGCAATCTGCGTGAAGTGCACGTGGATGATGTCCGGTTGCAGGCGCTCACGGATGGCGGCGCAGGCGCGGATCAATGCGCCCAGCTTGAGCGGCTCGCGGGCGAACGTGTCGTTGCGATAGGGGCGGCGAATCACGGAGATGCCGGCGATGGTTTCCTCGGCGGGGCAGCCGGTCATGCAGGACGTGACGACGGAGACGCGATGTCCGGCGGCGATTTGGGCGCGGGCGAGGTCGGCGACGAAGGTTTCGGCTCCGCCGATGAGCGGGAGGAAATTATCAGTCCAGTGAACGATGTGCATGCCCGGGCGAAGTCAGGAGGTGGCGCCGATGAGGGCGTGAATGCAGCGCGGGATTTCGTCGAGACGAGTGCCGAGATTCAGTTGGTAGCACGGGAGGCGGCGGGCGAGACCGGCCAGGTCAAAAAACAAACCGGCGTCATCCTGCGGCAGTTGCGAGAGCGAGCTGGAGGCGATCGTGCGCAAGGTGGCGGCCGGATCGATGCGGGTGGCGGTGGTGGTTTCGAGTCCCGTGATCACCGGCAGGATGAGCGCGCGCAGCGGTGCGGCAAGACGCACGCGGCCGGGGTGGTGTTGATGGAAAAAAACGATGGGTTTGTCGGGGCAGTCCGCGGGCGGTTGCACGGCGAGCGGTGCGAGGGACGGGAAGCGGGTGAACTGATCGCGGTGAAGCTTGGCGTTGTTAAACAGGCAGAAGGCCTCGGCTTCACGGCCGGGGCGCACCAAACAATAATCGTCGCTCAGGTAATCGAAGCCGGACGTCGCGCAGAGTAACGAAGTCGTGGATTTGCCCGCGCCGGAGGGGCCGACGATCAGGGCGGCGCCCGCAGGGGTGGCGACGCAGCCGGCGTGAACCGCGCGCAGGCCGCGGGCGGAGGCCCACCAGTGGAGCGGCAGCAGGAGGGGCGAGGCGAGTTGGTAGAACGGCAGGCGGCGGGCGTCGCGCACCCAGATGGCGGTGATGCCGGAAACGCGATTCGTGAAGACAAACGTGTCTTTGTCGTGGGACTGGGGGGAGTAGCGGAAGGCTTCGGCGCCGCGCGGCAGAGTGACCTTCACGCCTTGAAGCGTTCCCGGATCGATCCAGGGACGGGGCGGGAGGGGGACGCCGGAGGCGGCTTCGTCCCAGAGGAGGAATTCTCCGTCGGGCGGTCCGGAGTCGTCTGCGGGAAGATGGGCGAGCGCCGGCAGGGTGATGGCGGCGAGGGATTCGCCGGCGATGACGAGGCGAAGGCGCAGGCCGGCGAGCAGGAAGGTGCGTGTGGTGATGCGATCGACTCGTTTGCAGGCGGCGGCGTGGGCGGCGGCGAGGGTATCCAAATAATCCTGCGCCAGACGGCGGGCGGCTTCCGCCGAATTCGGGCCGGAAGTGTCCTCGGTGGAGCTGCCTGGGGGCTGGGTGGATAAGGGCATGCGCCGAAAGGCCGCGGCTGGTGACCGGCCTCAATCGGTGCCGGTGGTGCGGGCGGCCGGCTGGTGCGGCCAACCGGAGACGTCCACTTCATGAATCGGATCGATGAGGAGCAGGTCCTTCATGTCCGTGTAGGTGTCGAAAAGCGGTTTGACGTAAGGCGCTTTGAATTCGCCGAGCCAGGGCGGGGCGGCGGGTGCGGTGGCGGCAGGCGCGCTGATGACGAGCACGTTGCGTTCAACCAACGACTGGGCGAGCGCGCGGGTGTCGCTTAACACGTCGGCGGGGACCGCGCCGAGAGCGGACGCCAGAAGTGTGGCGGACTCTTCAGCCGTGCGACCTTCGACGAGAAGGCGCCAAAGCGGGACGGCGGCTTCGCGCAGGCTGTGGTAATGGCCGGACGAGAGATTGATGGCGAGGACCTCGGTCTCGAACACTTCAACACTCACGTCGGGCTCATTGATTCGATAGTGGTCTGACATGCGTATTCCTTGCGAATACGGATTTCGCCCGTAGGCAAGGCAAGGGGATTCTCCTCGTGGCGGATACAGAAGCAGGGATCGGAGAACCGGAACGGGTTGATGCGGCCCGTAGGTTAACGAAATCGCGCAAAATCGTGCGTGGATGTTGGGTGAGGCGGGAAATCGCGAAGAGGTAATTGAAGCGGCTTGCTGATGAGGGCCGGTGTTGTATCTAGAAAGGCGCATGAAATACCCTATTAATTACTCTGCTCTGCGTGGTGCGCTGTGCGCGATGGTTGCGCTTGGTGCCGTCTCGGTTTCCTGGGCTGAAAAGCCTGAAGGCACCAAGGAAAAAGCAACTCCGGCCGGCGTCTTGAAGAAGTATGACGCGAACCAGGACGGCAAACTCGACGATACCGAGAAGGCCGCGATGGAAGCCGACAAGGCCAAGCAAAAGGCCGCCGCCGAGGCCAAGGTGCTCGCCAAATATGACGCCAACAAGGACGGCAAACTCGATGACTCCGAGAAAGCCGCCATGGAAGCCGACAAGAAGGCCATGGCTGAGAAGCGCAAAGAAGGCATGGACAAGAAGAAAGCTGAGAAGCACGCCGACAAGCCGAAGGGCGAAGAGCCCGCCAAGTAAGCAAGGCGATCCGACTTCGGTTTTTCGAAAACCACTCGCGAGCGCGGCTTTTAACAGCCGCGCTTTTTTATGCCCGGCGGCGTTCGTCGTAGCCGCCGCTCCACTTGAGTTTGGCGCGCACGACGGAGAAATGGGAATAGTCGAGGCGTTGCACGAGCGGCAGGCGCTGTTTGGCGATGGAGATCTCGACGGGCGAGGTTTCGCAGACCTGGAGGTTGCGCTGGCCGTCCATCGCCACGAGCAGGCGCGAGTCGTCGTTGCGGTTGAAGACGCGGAGCTTCACGCCGTCGCGGAAGATGATCGAACGGTTGCTCAACGTGTGCGGGCAGATCGGCGTGAGCACGATGACATCGGCCGAGGGGTGAATGAGGGGGCCGCCGGCGGAGAGGTTGTAGGCGGTCGAGCCCGTGGGCGTGGAGAAGATGAGACCGTCGCAGTAGTAGTCGGTGACGAGTTCTTCGTCGGCCCAGACTTCGAGGCGGACGATGCGGGAGTTGACCTCGTCTTTGATGAGCACGTCGTTGAGCGCGACGTCGTGCTGGTCGGGTCCGGTGGTGCAGGAAAGCAGGGTGCGATGGGTGACCTGGAAATGGCCGGCTATGAGTTCGCTCAAACAGGTGCGGGCTTCGTCGGCGGAGAACGTGGTGAGGAAACCGAGACTGCCGCGGTTCACGCCGATGATGGGGACCTGTTCGCGGGCGGCTTCGCGGGCGACGCCGAGGAGGGTGCCGTCGCCGCCGATGACGCAGCAGGCGTCCTGGCCTTTGAGAAAACCGTCCACCACGGGATAACACGTCGCGCGTTTGACGGTGACGCCGGCGGCCTCGGCGAGGGCCATCAACGAGACGGCCAGCTCGGGCGCGCCGGCTTTCTGCTCGTTAACGACAAAGGCGAGGTTGCGGATGGGCGACATGACGGTGGTCAAAAGTGGGACTACTGAGCACTAAATTTGCAGGAGGCGAAACCACGAAACGCGACGGAGCGTTAAGTTTCGGCGACGGGCGGCGAGGCGAAGAATACGGGTTGCCCGCGGGGGAACCGCTCGTGTTTCCTGACGGGATGACCTCGGTAACGCCCTCGATTTCCGCCGACTATGCCCCGTTGCCCACGCGTAAGCGGATCGCGCTGGTGGCGCATGATCACGAGAAGGCGACGCTGCTCGCGTGGGCGGAACGGAACCGGGCGTTGCTGGCGCAGCATAAGTTGTCCGCGACCGGCACGACGGGACGATTGCTGGCCGAACGGCTGGGATTGCCGGTGCAGTGCTACCTGAGCGGTCCGCTTGGCGGGGATCAACAGATCGGCGCGAAGATCGCGGAGCGGAGCATCGATATGCTGGTTTTCTTTTGGGATCCGCTCGAGTCGCAGCCGCACGATCCCGATGTGAAGGCGCTGCTGCGGTTGGCGGCGGTCTGGAACATCCCGTGCGCGACGACGGTGGCGACGGCGGATTTTCTGTTCAGTTCGCCGCTGCTCGGGACGGAGTATGCGCGGGCGTTGCGCGACCTGCGGGCGCACGCGGCGCGGGTGCTGCCGGCTTAAACGGTGGCGGCGGCTTTGCGCAGGCCGAGGAGGAACTCGCGGTTGCCGTCGGTGCCGGTGATGGGGGAATCCATCGAGCCGACGACGGTCGCGGCGGGGAGATTTGCGAGGGCGAACTCGCGGATGCCGGCGAGCACGGCGTCCTGCACGGCGGCGTCGCGGATGATGCCGCGGCCTTTGTCCACCTCGGCTTTGCCGGCTTCGAACTGGGGTTTCACGAGCGCGACGAGCGTGCCGCCGGTGCGGAGAAACGGCCAGACGGCGGGGAGCACGGAGCGCAGGGAGATAAAGGAAAGGTCCATCACGATCACGTCGAACTCAGTGCGCGGGAGATCGGTCGCGGCAAGGTGGCGGGCGTTGATCTTTTCGAGGTTGGTGACGCGCGGATCGGCTTGGAGCTTCGGGTGAAGCTGCGCGCGGCCCACGTCGATGCACACGGCGTCGGCGGCGCCGGATTGGAGCGCGCAGTCGGTGAACCCGCCGGTGGAGGCGCCGACGTCGAGCAGGTGCGCGCCGCGCAGGTCGAGGGAGAATTTTTCGATCCAACCCTGTAGTTTTTCGCCGCCGCGGGAGACGAAGCGCGGCGGTTGCTCAACGGTGAGCTCGAGGTCGGCGGCGAATTCCTTGCCGGGTTTGTCGAGCCGCGTGGTGCCGTGGAGCACGCGGCCGGACATGATCAACGCCTTGGCCTGGGAACGGGAATCGGCGAGGCCACGGGTGACGAGGAGTTCGTCGAGGCGTTGACGGGTGGAGGCCATTTTTTAGAGCGCGTCGATGGCCTTGAGGAAGGCGCGGGCGATGGCGAGGTGGCCCGTCATGTTGGGATGGATACGGTCCCAGGCGAGCGTCATCGGGTGGGTGTGGACGAGGAGTTCGTCGAAGGCGGCCTGCACGTCCACGAGGATGGCGTCGTGTTTTTTGGCGAGGTCGCGGACGACCGCGCTGTAGGCATCCATGGTCTTGCGCATGGCGTCGTCGCGGTTGCTCTCGATGAGGAACGGCGTGGCGACGATGAGACCTTTGACGTGGGGGCGGGTGCGGGTGACGAGGTCTTCGAGGGTGCGGGTGTATTCCTCGATGTAAACGTGGCCTTCGACGCGGAGGGGCGTGTCGTATTGGCGCCAGACGTCGTTGACGCCGATCATGACGGAGACCCAGTCGGGTTTCAGGTCGAGGACGTCGGTCTGCCAGCGGTTTTTGAGGTCGCGCACGGTGTGGCCGCCGGTGCCGCGGTTGATGAGACGGATGCGATCCTGCGGGCGCGTGGCGCCGAGCCAGGCTTCAACGAGGCCGACGTAACCGCGGCCGTGACCGGGGGCGCCCCAAGGGGTGGCTTCGCCGGAGGGATCGCGGCCGGCGTCGGTGATGGAGTCGCCAATGAGGACAAATTTGGAATTCGGGGGGATCTTCATGGATGAGGTGAAAGGGAGGGTGTTTACAGGGACTGGCGGGCGGGTGACCAGCAGGTAGTGCGTCCGCCGATTTCTTCGCGAACGAGCGGGCTGTGGGAGCGCGGGCACGTGCCGTGGTCGGCCCAGCGGTGCGGGAAGAGCCAGGTTTTGGGTGGATCGGGCAGCTCGGCGGCGGTGGACGCGCCGATGATGCGCTGGGCATGGCGGGCGACGTAGCGGGTTTCGCGATGGAGGGTTTTGATCTCGGCGGGCGTGAGGCTGCCGGCGAGGCGCTTGGGGTGAATCGCGGCGCGCCAGAGGATTTCGTCGGCCATCCAGTTGCCGATGCCGGGGAATTTTTCCTGCATGAGGAGCACGGGTTTGATGGGCGTGCGGGCGCGGCGGCGAAGGAAGGTGACGACGGTTTCGACGGTGAACGCGAACGAAAGCACGGAGGGTGCGATGGAGGTCCACCAGACCGGCGCGTCGGGGCCGAGGTGGAATTGCACGCGGCCAAACATACGGGGATCGTTGAACACAAGGGCGCGGTCGCGCTGGACGAGGACGAGGTGGTCGCTTTTGCGCGGTGCGTGGGCGGCGGGTTGGACGGTGAGTTCGCCGGTCATGCCGAGATGGATACCCAACCAGGCGTCGCCACTGAAACGGAAGAGCATCTGTTTCGCGGCGGCTTCGGAACTGAGGAGCGTCGCGCCGGTGAGGTGGCGGACGATGTCGGCGGCGGGGGCGGTTTTGAAAATGCCCGCCTTGGGGTGGACGAGGACGTGGGTGATGGGCGAAGTGAGGCCGACGTCCCAGCGGCGGCGGTAGTATTCAACTTCGGCGAGTTCGGGCATGGGGGGCGGAGGGCGCGGAATGGTTTAACTACGGCGGAGCGCGGAAGCGCGTAGATGGTCACGCTGATAAGCGTGGCCCGGAACGAGGTGGAGGGTGACTGAATCGGGTGCCCTCTGGGCGGATGAAGGAACAAAGACACGAACTACACGAAAGACGGAGTCTCGGATGGTGGCGACGGAGGAGGGACTCGTTTCGGAGTTTGGGCCCACGGAACACACGGAAGAATCAGCGGATTTCCCAGTCGTAGTGATACGAGGAGAGCATCTTGGGTTTTCCGTCGGTGACCTGGACGACGTCCTCGATGCGGCAGCCGCCGATGCCGGGATAATAGAGGCCCGGCTCAACGGTGACGACGGAGCCTTTTTTGAGGATGTAATCGACGGTGCTCATGCGCGGGGCTTCGTGGACTTCGAGGCCGAGGCCGTGACCGGTGCCGTGGAAGAAGCCGACGCTGCCCTTGGCGGTGCGCTTGGTTTCGAAGCCGTGGCGTTCAAAGACGTTGAGGCATTGCTGGTGGACGTGGCGGCCGTTGACGCCGGCGCGCACGGCATCGAGCGCGGCCAGTTGCGCGGTGCGCACGGCGGCGACGAGGTGGTGTTGGCTTTCGGAGGCGCGGCCTTTGAGGAAGGTGCGCGTCATGTCGCCGTGGTAACCGGTGGCGGTGACGCGGGGAAACACGTCGACGACGATGAGCTCATGGGCGCGGAGCGGGCCGTGTCCGCGCTCGTGCGGATCGCAGCCCTGGTCGCCGCCGGCGGCGATGGTGTCGATGGAAAGCGCGCCGGCTTCGAGGCAGGCGATCTCGATCGCGGTCTTCAGGCGTTCGGAGGTAAGCGGACGACCGTCGAGGACGAGTTTGCCGGCTTTGATTTTGCTTTTGCGAAGGAGGGCTTCGGCGGCGGCGATGCCGAGGGCGCTGCAACGGTTGCCATTGCGGAGGGCGGCGGCTTCGGCGGCGGTCTTGATTTCGCGTTCGGGGAAGAGCGCGGGGACGGGCGTGAGTTTCAGGCCGAGGGCGCGGAGTTTGTCGGCGAGGGCGAGCGGGAAATCGGAGGAGACCTCGAAGGCGCGGAGCTTGTAGTGGCGGGCGAGGAGGGCGATGACCTCGGCGGCGCCGGCCTTGGGGGTTTTGGCGCGGGCTTTTTCGAGCCACGGTTCGAGGGGGAGAACGGTGTCGAAGCCGGAGGCTTTGCGGGCCCGGCCGAATTCGAGGGCGTTGAGGACGGCGATTTTTTTACCGCGGAGGCCGAAGGCGATGAACGGATCGGGGACGCTAAAGCGGCCGAAATACAGCATGTCGGCGGAGCGGGCGGTGTCGGCGTAAAGGAGCGGGGAAGGGGCGGTGCGGGCCACGATGAAGTTGTGTTTGAGTTGGGAAACGATCAGTCACGTCCTCCGTGAAAAACGCAAATCCGGTTTCGGCCCTGTTACGCTCGTTGGTGCTGGTCGCGGCATTGATGCTGACGACCGGATGCGGGCGCGGTGATGCGACTCAGGCGCAGACGGTGGCTCCGAAGACGGTGGCGGATTTCTTCACGATCAACGTCGGAGACAAAGCGGTCAAAATGCAGCTGGCGGTGACGTTTGCGGAGATGGAGCGAGGCCTGATGGGGCGGACGGATCTCAAGGACGACGAAGGCATGCTGTTTGTTTACCTCGCGCCGCAGCAGATGAGTTTTTGGATGCGCAACACGCCGACGGCGCTGGACATCGGGTTTTTCTCGGCGGACGGCGAACTCAAGGAGATCTACCAGATGTATCCGTATGACGAGACGCCGGTGAAGTCGGTGCGCGACGACCTGAAGTTCGCGCTGGAGATGAACAAGGACTGGTTCGCGAAAAACAAAGTGAAGCCGGGAGCGAAGTTCGATCTGAAGGTGCTGGCGGCGGCGCTGAAGGCGCGCGGTTTCGAGCCGTTGGAATACGGCGTGAGGTCTGCGAAATAATCGTCGGAGTCGGGCTCAGAGCCGGGTCGGAGCTCGGAGACGAAGATCGGAGATCGGCCGGGTCGATGTCTTAGTTCAGTCCTCCAGGAAGATCCACTTTTCGACTTCGATCTTCTGGCGGTTGAGGGCTTCGGCGTATTCGGGCTTTTTCACGAGGCTCGTCGGCGAGTTCATCACCATCTGAATTTTGGGGTTCGGGATGTGGTGCTTCAGCAGCAGGATCGACGTGTCGTAGTCGCGGCTGTCGTAGTCCACGCCGAGTTGGCGGTAGGCTTCGTCGGATGAATTGGCCTGGTGGGTATCGGTCATCATGCGATCGGTCGCGTGGGCGCCGAAGCCGGCGCCGCGTCCGTCGTTGTGCAGGAGGAGGATCGCGCCGACGCCGTAGTTCACGATGTGTTGGACGGACTGCTTGAAGCGGTCGCGATTTTCCACGGTGCGCAGCGGGAAGCGGTTGAAGAGCGATTCGCTGTGGATGCGCACGACCGGCATGTCGTAGGGGCGGGGCGTGCCGTGGGTGAGGACGACGAATTCCTGGGTGGTCACGATGTCGTAGTAAACGTGCACGCGGAACCAGTAGGGCGTGGTGAGGAGCGCGGCCACGGGATCGTCGGGTTGATCCTCCTTGTGGAAATGCAGGTTGTCGGGATCGATGCGGACGAGGAAGCGGTTTTGGCGGATGGCTTGGTAACCGAGGATGACGGGGCGGTGTCCGCCGGTGTAGCGGGCGAGGGGCGTTTTTTGAAAGAGCTCGGTGAACTGGGCTTCGCTGACGATGATCTCGTTGTTCACGGGCTTCATCGGCAGGAAATAACTGGCCGAGTAGATGAAGCGTTTGGCGTCGGGCAGGGCGTAGGGGCGGAACGGGATGACCGGCTCGGGTGGGAGGGCGCGGCGCACGGCGGTCGCGGTGGGGCGGCTCAGGATGTGGCCGCCGGCGGCTTTGGAAGCGAGGTAGGCGAGGTTGAACGGGCCGGGCTCGAATTCGAGCGCCTCGGTGCCGGCGACGGTGATGCCTTGGGATTTGAGGGCTTCGACCTTGTCGGGGTTGTTGGTGAGGACGATGAACGACGCCGTGATGTCGAGCAGGCGGCAGATGTGGGAAATGTTTTCGTAGTTGCGATGGTCCTTTTTGAGGCCGATCGCGGCGTAGGCGGCGAAGGTGGAAATCTGGTCGAGGGAGGCCTGCACGAGCATGCGGTCGCGGGCTTTGCCGACGTAGCCGACACCGCGCCCTTCCTGCATGAGATAGAACAGGATGCCGGAGCCCTTTTCGGAGATGACCTTGAAGGCGCCTTCGAGCTGCTGGACGCAATCGCAGTCGCAGCCGAGCAACGTCTCGCTGGTGATGCACGACGAGTGCAGGCGCGTGTAGAGGGTCTTGGCCTGGCAGATGTCGCCGTGCGTGAGGGCGATGATGTAGTGCTTATCGACGAGGTCTTGGAAAATGTAGGCGCGGAACAGGCCGTAGCGCGTATCGAGCTGGCACTTGGCGATGAAGAGCGTGGTGCCGTAGAGCGGACGTTCGTCGAGCAGGCGCGGGGACATGATCGCGCCGGTGGCGTGCTGGAGCTGCGCGACCAGGCTTTCAAACTCGGGCGAAATGCCGGAGGACGACGGGACGAAGGCGGAAGACATGCCGGAGACTGTTAAACCGACGCCGTGTTTCGCAACCGTGCAAAGGGGATTGGGGCGGCGAGGTCGGAGGGATTTTTTAAACCGCTAATTAACGCTAACGGACGCTAATAAAGGAGTTTTTAACCACGGATTGGCACGGATGGACTCGGAATGTTGGCGGGATACTTGGCCCGCATCATTCTTCTTTTATACCAATTTTTGCACCTCGCCCCACTCTCCGCGTCCTATCAGCCACAGCAATGCGGCATAGCGGAGCTGAATGATTTCCGGGTTCAGCATTCCAGGCGGATATTCCCCCTGCTTTTCTGAGTGCAGACAAATCGCCCAATATCGAAAGTAGAGATCCGTTGCGTCCAAGATCGCGGAGGCCGAGCGAAGTTTGGATTTGTTCCGGAAGTCATTCATTTCACCCGCGAAGAACAGATGGAACAGCCGGTCGTGGTCCGTCGCAGTATCCGGATAGGACAAACCGTCCAAATGGCCTAAGGCCCAAAAAAGAGCATGGCAGCTTTCGATGGACCAAGTGAAGGACGCCCACTGCGGATGTTCTTCGATAGAAGGTGAAAAATAGAACTGCTTTTCTACGGGTGTGAGGACCTGGAAAATGCCGTTTGAGAGCATAAACTCGTCGAGATCACCCAGGGAATCGACCGCGAGTTGAGTCCGATAATTTATGCAGGCCGAAGCGGCCGCACGCATAATGACATGCTCCTCCGGCGGCAACTTGACGGCGCTGATCGGGGCGTAACACGGCAAGACGTCGAGGACAGGGAGCCGGAACCCGGACAGGATTTTCTCTGAACGAAGCTTTCGCGCTTGGGCGTCGAGATAGTCGCGGTCCATTTGATGTGCCGCCTTACTTCCTCGATGAGAGTTCTTGGCGCAAGCCGGTAAGGAGCGGCCTGACTTGGTGGGTCGATGCGGTCAGATATGCGAGGTGTTACGGACATGAGGAGATCGCGAGTTATCTTGCCGGTCTTCAGCAGAAGTAAAATGCGCGACCGAGGGACATTTCTTCGTGAATAAGTTTCACGAACCGTGGATCTGCTGGCGGTTACGAGCCCAATACGAACGGCGGCAGCATCCGCTCGGCGCAATCGACAGCCCGGAATCCGATCAGGGGGCAGTCGTCTTCGATCAGCGTGAGTGAAACTAGCATCTAGCGGCCAGACCCCTTCGGACTTGGCGGCGAGCGAGCACGGGAAGCACGGGAAGCAAGGGACGGGGGCGCGAAGTTTTTAACCACGGAGTGACACGGATGGGCGCTGATGACGGCGGTGGTCTGCGTAGCCTTGGTGAAGCAGGCAGATCGGAGTTTAAGGCCGTGACACAGAGAGCACAGAGTCGGAGGGAGTTTCGAGGAGGACCGGGGGAAGGTGGGTGGGTTGGGGTTACGACGAGGCGAGAGGAGGACGGAGCCGGAATTTTAGCAGAAAAATGGGGGCAAAAAAATGGATGAAGCGGAGGTGTGTTGAGACGTTTTTTTAACCACGGATGGACACGGATGGCGGAGGCGGGCGGATGGTTGTGGATCTGAGCATGATCTTGGTCGTGAGTTATGCAGCCGACGCTCGCGCTGAATCCGAAATTATTGACGGTAGCGGAATGCCTTCCGTCATTGGCGCCGACTTACTCCGTTTGCTGAAACGTAAGCGGCTCGAAATCGCCGAGCGTCTGTGGCTGTCGACTGCCGATGAAGCCGCGATGCCGGTGCCGTTGACGCATAAGGGTGTTTTGAAAAAGCGGCTGGCTGATTACACGTCAGGTGCAAGCAAGACCATCTCGCACGCGGAGTTGATGCGGCGGGTGCGCTCAGCGTGAATAGCAAGCCGCTCGGAGGCTCTGCCTGAGTTAGCGCCTATTCCTGAGACAAGAGCGGGGCGTGCGCTTGTTTGACGTGTAAGACTCGGAAGATGATCACGCGTTGGCCGACTACCTGATAAAAGATTTTATAAGGGAAGCGGCGGAGGAGAATGCGCCGGAAGTTTAGGAAATAGTTACGGGGTAATTCAGGTTGCTTTACGAGTTCCTGAAGCTCGCCGGTCACTTCATCGAGGAACGCCTGAGCCAAGGCTTCGGATTTTTGCTCATACCAATCACGCGCGGACTCCAAATCTGACTCTGCACGGGGCCGAATCAGCAGCAGCCACTTCATGTGCGACGGCGCAGGCGGGCTTCGACTTCGGACCACGGGGAGCCGGCGTCAGGATTTTTTTCGTAGGCTGCCTGTTCTTCGCAAAGGAGTTCCTGCTCTTGCGGGCTGGGAGCGGACGCTTCTTCCAGCTGCCAAAGTCGCGACAGAATATCGCTGCGGTCTTGCGCCGATAACTTGGGCAGTTCCGCGAGAATTTCGGCTTTGCTCATGGGCGTAACGTAGTCCGGACGAAGCTTGGTTCAAGCCAGGTTTCCGGTCAGGGGCGGAGGTCTCGAACAGCGGCAGCACCCGCTCTGCGCAATTGGCAGCGCGGAATCCGAAAGGCGGTGGATGTCTTCGCCCCGTGTTATGCGGGCGCTCACTCGTTATCATGGGTGCCGCCATCCGTTCGGGTAGATCGAACTGCAGCCATATTCGGCCCGACCGTATGGATCCCGATGGGGACCCCCTGGATCGATGGGCCTTTATAATCGGTTTGGGCGATTGCTTCGCGGCGCAGCGGAACGAGAGTGGCCTCACATGGATTATTTTAAAGCAATCGGCGAAAAACTTTCTGCGCGCTGTGGCGCAGGCGAATTGGGCGTGAACTTCCCCGACCTGGCGGCCGAAGTGATGGCGGAGTTTCCGGTTCCCGCCGGCATGGGCATCGATTACATGGCGGATTGGGCGCTGGGCCGTGAGCGTTTACCCGAGCAGGTCAATTTCCACAGTGGATTCGGTGAACCTGCGTTGGTCGTTTATGAGGAGCCGCGCTTTTACGCTGAAGTCCTTCACTGGTTTCATGGTCGCACCTCGATTCACGGTCATGGGTTTTACGGGGCATTCAGGGTTTTGGCCGGATACTCGATCGAGGCGCAGTTTGCCTATCGGCGGGATGAGGAGCCCGCGCCGGGGATTCAATTGGGTGAGTTGGACCCGACTGTCCTCCGGTTGATCGTTCCCGGCGATATCACGCGCATTCTGCCCAGAGAGGCATTCATTCACACGGTGATGCACATGGGGAATCCCTCTCTCACGCTCGTGATCCGCAACAAAGGGGGATTGGTGCAGTTGGATTACTCGATGAACGGATTGGGCGTAAACGCCTATCAGGATTCTCAAACCCACGTGCGCCAGGCCGAAGTCCTGAGCGCCTATCACGCGGCAAACCCGGAGGGCTTCGAAACGCGATTAATTGAGTTTCTGAAAACCGGGAGCGCCCATCGGATGGCCCGGATTCTCAAGGAAATGATGCACGAGCTCGACGACGGGTTTTTGAATGGTGAGATCCGCGAATTGGCGGTGGAGCGATTCGGTCCGCTCGGCGAGGTGATCATCGAATCCGTCAACCGATCCCTTCGTGGCGGTCAAATCTGGGATGAGGTCGCGGGCATAGAGGATCCGGCGCTTCAGCTCAGAACCGCGTT
>Ga0247813_10002083_pt1 | contig 14121 bp, 10 predicted proteins | sample UWRJL169409C1_FD_180719 | JGI IMG/M metagenome (GOLD analysis project Ga0247813, IMG submission 180719) | Plant litter microbial communities from Arlington Agricultural Research Station in Wisconsin, United States - UWRJ-L169-409C-1 | ecosystem: Environmental > Terrestrial > Plant litter >... | reverse complement strand
TATCAGCATTAGGCCAAAAAACAAAAAACTCATCGAATTCATAACTGGTGATTTATTGGTTTACTTATTATATTGCTATCTTTTTTCTTACACATATATGGTAGTCGATTAATCGAAATACATGTATATCAATGTATAACGGTTACATTATTATTCAGATGTTACCGTGTTGAACTCCATTCTGGATGCGGGTGCGATATCCTGCCCCACAAATTCTTTATTAAGAAACTTGTAGTGGCCCGCAACAGCAATCATTGCAGCGTTATCCGTGCAATATTCAAACGCAGGAATAAACACCTTCCAGTTCAATTCCTTTGCCTTTTGTTCCAATTCGGCTCGTAGTCCGGAGTTGGCTGAAACGCCTCCGGCGATAGCTATTTCATTGATGTTGTATAATTGTGCTGCCTTTTTCACTTTGTTTAGCAGGATATGTACAATGCTATGCTGTACAGAGGCACAGATATCATTCAGGTTTTCAGCTATAAAATTTGGGTTTTCCTTTTCCTGGGCACGGATGAAATACAGGATCGCAGTTTTTAAACCGCTGAAACTATAATTAAGGTCCTTTATCTGTGGTTCCGGAAATTTATAAGCAAGCGGGTTACCCTCCTTTGCATGTAAATCAATCAATGGCCCGCCCGGATAGGGAAGGTTCAGGATTTTCGCCGTTTTGTCGAACGCCTCCCCTGCTGCATCATCCAGCGTTTCTCCAACAATTTCCATATCAAAATAGTCTTTCACCAGTACAATCTGGGTATGTCCCCCTGAAACGGTGAGGCAGAGAAAAGGAAAAGAAGGTTTTGGGTCTTCAATAAAATGCGCAAGGATGTGGGCGTGCATGTGGTTGATCGCAATCAGCGGAAGGTCCAAAGCCAGGGCAAAAGACTTGGCGAAAGAAACTCCCACTAATAAAGAGCCTAATAATCCGGGTCCACGGGTAAAAGCTACAGCATTGATATCCTTTTTACTTACTTTAGCATCCAGTAACGCTTGCTGTATTACGGGAACAATATTTTGCTGGTGAACTCTGGAAGCTAGTTCTGGAATAACACCACCATAATTTTGATGAATAGTTTGGTTTGCAATAACATTGGCAGTAATTTTGCCGTTGTTACAAATAGCAACAGAAGTTTCATCACAAGAAGATTCGATAGCGAGTATTACTGACACGTTTATATTTTATTAAGCTACAAAACTATCAAAAAACTATTAAAAATACTTCTTTGGTTTATTGCATCAATCTTGCTGTTGCTTGCGATTATTTTATTTTCGCTTCAATTTAAGCCTGTGCAGACATTTGTGGCTAAAAAAGCCGCTGCATATCTCTCAAAAGAATTAAATACCACCATCTCTTTACGCAGTATTTACATTAGGCCGTTTAAATCCGTGGTGATTGAAGACCTGCTGGTGCTGGATCTGCAAAACGATACACTGCTTAGTACACCTAAGTTTATTGTAGACCTGAATTTGCTTTCTTTTGAACAAAGAAAGATAGACGTAAATACCGTGCAGATCAACGATGGATCCTTTTTTCTGAAATCATACAAAGAAAAAGATAAAGGCAGCAATATCGATTTTATCATCGATTACTTTGATTCGGGCACTACTACAGTTAAAAAGAAAAAAAAGCCATACGAGATATCATTCGACAGGATTATCCTGAACAACCTTCAGTTAAAGTATAAAAACCTTAAAAAGGATACTGTTATTAATGGGGTGAATTTCGACGATGTGGAGTTGACTAACCTCAATGGGATTGTGGAAGGTCTGGATACAAAAGAGCACCTGATGAAAGCCGCAATCAAAAACCTGACCTTTAAGGAGAAAAGTGGGTTTTACCTGAAAAACCTGACGGCAGCCACAACGATTGATACAAACCATATTGAATTAAAAAACCTGTTACTGGTTACTAATAACAGCCGGCTGTCAGACTATTTTGATATGAAATTCGGGAGTTTCAGTGATTTCAGCGACTATATCAATAAAGTCAGGATGAAAGCCGTTTTCAAAAACGGTCACCTTGCTTCCAGAGATATCTCGTATTTTTCACCCGAGCTGTCTAAAATGAACCTGGATATTGATGTTGACGGACAAATCACAGGGCTTGTAAATAATCTTAAGGCGAAAAAACTTTCTGTTAAGGCGGGAAAGGCAACTTATATCAAGGGAGATTTTAACCTTAAAGGACTGCCAAATCTTAAAGAGACTTTTATGGAGTTCAAGATTGATATGGCTTCCACGAACAAAAAAGATCTTGATGATATACTGGGTAATACTACAGGTAACAAGACTAAAGTCATACCTGTCATTGTAGAAAAATTCGGCACGATCTATTTCAACGGTAATTTCACAGGATTTACTAACGATTTTATCGCTTTTGGCGAATTTAAAACCAAGCTGGGCCGGGTGGTATCTGATGTGAACATGAAGATTGACAAGATGGGCACACCTTCGTATTCTGGAAATGTAAAAACATACGATTTCAATATCGGTAACCTGATCAATGAAAAAAGCCTTGGTAAAGTTACAGCCGCTGTTTATGTAAAGGGCCTTGGAACGGAAGTAAAAAGCCTGAAAGAAGAGATAAAAGGGGATATAACTTACATAGACTTTAATAACTACCGCTATTCAAATGTGAAGATTAACGGAAAGTTTGACAAAAAATTCTTTGATGGTACACTTACGGTTAATGATAAAAACGTACAGCTCGCATTTGATGGAGGGGTTAATCTAAATCCGGAACTGCCGGTATTTAATTTTAAGGCTACCATCAAAAATGCCAGACTTAAAACACTGCATCTGTTTAAAGATTCACTGAAGGTGGATGCGATGTTCAGCACCAATTTTTCGGGCACCAATCTGAATAATATACAGGGGGATTTATTGATACAAAAAATCCGGTTGGATAATGTAAAAGGAATTTATAATATTGATTCGGTAGAATTACAGGCTAAAGGTATTGGGGTCGACCGTACGCTGAAGATCAGTTCTGATGTGCTGGATGCAAGTATCACAGGCCAATATGATTTGAATACAATTACTTCTTATTATAAAGCACTGGCCAAAACTTATATCCCATCGTTAAAGACTGAAATTTTCCGGTTTAAAGATCAGATTTTCCAGTTCAACCTCAAGATAAAGCGGTTCGAACCTGTTGCAGAGCTAATTGCGCCCGGATTACAAATTGATGAACAGGCGATCCTGATCGGTAATTTCGATTCCAGGAATAATATTGCTACGCTGAACGGCTTTGTTAAAAAGCTGACTTATAAAGGGATTGTTGCCAATAATATCATTATTGATGAGAATACCACGACGAACCAGCTGCAAGCAATTATTACGTCAGACCGGGTAGACCTGAATGATAGTTTATATATCAAGAACGTCAATATCTCTAATATTCTAAGGAACGATAGTCTTGCCCTAAACGTTAAGCTTTCTAATGCGGACGATGCGAACCAGCTCGATTTAAACGGATTAGTAGAGTTCGGAAAAGACACGACCGCGAGGATCAGTATTTTGCCCTCACTTCTGAAAATCAATAGCCAGGACTGGACCATACAGGAAAAGGTACGGATCAATTTCAGAGGTGGTAAAACAGAGATTACTAATTTCGACCTGAGCAATGGAAATCAATTGTTAACTGTTGACGGTATCCTTTCCGGTGATCCGGCAGACGCGTTAACGGTAGGTTTTAAATCATTCAGTCTGAAGACGCTAAACCCATTTGTTAAAACGCTGGGTATTAAATTATCAGGAAACATCGATGGTGAAACCAAGCTTTACAGTCTGATGAAATCCCCTCGGATCAGTGATAATATCAAAATAGACTCGCTAAACTTCAATGATACTTATATTGGGACATTAATAGATACTTCTTCTTATAACCAGGAGGCCAATCTTGCCAATGTTTATATGCGGATCAATACTGCAGATAAAGAAACATTTAAGGTTGACGGGAAGCTGGACCTGAAAGATAAAAATATTGATCTTTCTGTAAAGATGGATGAAAGTGAGCTTACAGTGCTTTCCCCATTTGTAAGCCAGCTCGTCTCAAATCTGAAAGGCCATATATCCGCAGATATAGCAATAAAAGGCCCGTTAAAAGCACCCAAAATAAATGGCAGCCTGATGCTCCACGAGGCACAGCTGACAGTGAACTATCTGAAGACCGCTTATACGATCGACGATAAAGTAAATGTAGAGAACAGTGTTATACAAATTAACGACCTGAACCTGGAAGATTCGGGAGGTAATAAAGCAGTGGCGAATGGTTCGGTAGACCTCAATGAGATCAATACCCCTGGATTGGACATTACGATCAAAGCCAGGAATTTTATGGCTTTGAATACAACTGTAAAAGATAATGAGCTGTATTTCGGACAAGCCTTTGCTACAGGAACTTTTATTTTTAAAGGTCCGACCAACAAGATGTATATCGGCATTGATGCGAAAACAGAAAAGGGTACTGTATTTAATCTTCCGCTGAATAGTTCTGAAACAGTTTCCAGTAAAGATTTTATCACATTTATCAGTAAAGACACTGCCGCAAACGTAAAGAAAACTACAAATTTTGATGGTCTTACTATGAGTTTTAAACTCCGGGTAGATCCAAACAGTACAGCGAATTTATTTACCAACCTGGGTAACCTGAGTGGTAAAGGTAATGCAGACCTGAACCTGGAGATCAATAGCCTCGGAGATTTTGAAATGTCAGGAGACTACATTATTGAATCAGGTAGTTTCGATTTTACCGCCCAGGAGGTCATCAATAAAAAATTCAACATCAGGCAGGGAGGTACAATTCGTTGGACGGGCAACCCTACACAGGCACAAATACAGCTGAAAGCGATTTACGAGCTGCGTGCGGGACTGGTAGACTTATATACGGCAGCTAACCGTGATGGCAGTAGTAATGCGAAATTAAGAGTCCCTGTAGAGGTAGAAATGGGTCTGAGCGGACTATTACTGCAGCCGGAAATCAAACTGGATATTTTCTTCCCTTCCAATCCATCAATTAAGGAAGAACTTCAGGCTTACTTCAGTGATTCAAATAACCTGAACCTGCAAGCTTTCAGTTTAATCATACGCCGTAGTTTCGCACCGGGATCAGGAAGGGAAACTATCGGGCAACAGCTTTCCTCTGGTGTGGCCAGTACGGCAACAGAACTTTTATTTAACCAGTTCAACAACGTGCTTTCTTCCTTAAACCTTGACTTTGTAGATATCAATATCAGATCGTTAAGTGAAGCCAGTGCTTCCTTCAAGTTCTTCAATGACAGGATAGTAGTTAACGCAGGTGTGGTTGACAGAAGAAGTACAAGCGACCTTACCCCTATTGGTTTCTCCAGCAGTAACGTTGGCGGAGAGGTAGAGATACTGGCATTAATTAAAAAAGATGGTACGCTGGTAGGTAAATTAGCCAACAAACCACCCACGCAACAGAGCATATTTGTGAATACCGGGATTAACCCAAACACAAACGTAACATCACTGGGACTGATTTATTCGCAGCAGTTTGATAACTTCAGAGAGTTCCTGCAAAAGATAACTGGTAAATATCGTAGAGAACAACAGCGTAAGGCAGCTGAAAACAGGGATAGAAGAGCGAAACAGTCTATCAATAAAGAAGCAATTAATGAGGAACAAAAAAAGCTAAGGAAAAATAATCCTTAGCTTCTTATATCATTTATTCAGCAATTGCTGCATGGATCGAGCTTCATCATAACTACAACTCACTTCATAACGCTTGTTTGAACCAGCAGCTATTAACGGAATCCAGCTTTAATAAGCATAAATCCCAAGATAAACCTTTGATTATTTACAGCTGATTAATGTAATTAGCTCTTCATAATCGTATGACCCATTTTATCTCTTTTTGTTTTAAGATAGGTCTCATTATGAGTATTACTCAAAATCTCGATAGGAATGTTTTCTACTACTTCCAGCCCGTAACCAATTAGTCCGGCACGTTTGGTGGGGTTATTAGACATCAGACGCATTTTAGTAACACCCTGCGCCCTTATGATTTGCGCGCCTACACCGTAATCACGTTCATCACCTCTGAAACCTAATTGGATGTTTGCTTCAACAGTATCAAAACCAGCATCCTGCAAATTATAAGAAAGCAATTTGTTGACCAGTCCAATGCCACGGCCTTCCTGGTTCATATATACGATTACACCTTTGCCTTCCGCATGGATCATTTCCATTGCCTTATGTAACTGCGGACCGCAATCACAACGGCAAGAGCCAAAAATATCACCTGTAATGCATGAGCTGTGGACTCTTACCAATACAGCTTCATCAGCAGCCCATTCGCCCTTGCTTAAAGCCAGGTGCGTCGCATTATTTGATAACTGTGTATAGGCAGTCATTTTAAAATCGCCCCATTCTGTAGGGAGGTTAACGGTAACTTCTTCTTTAATCAGGCTTTCCTGATCTAAACGGTAAGCAATCAGGTCTTTTATAGAAATGATCTTTAGATCATGCTGTGCGGCAATCTCCATCAGGTCTGGTAAGCGTGCCATTTCACCATCAACCTTCATTACCTCTACAATTACACCAGCTGGCTCCATTCCAGCTAACCTTGCCAGATCAACTGCGGCCTCAGTATGCCCTGCTCTTCTTAAAACACCACCATCCCTCGCACGCAAAGGAAAGATATGTCCTGGTCGTCCCAGTTCTTCCGGTGTAGTAAGCGGATTAATTAATGCTTTGACAGTCCTGGAACGGTCGGAAGCAGAAATACCTGTAGTACAACCATGGCCGATCAGGTCTACAGATACCGTAAAATTAGTCCCGTAAGAATCGGTATTTTTACCCACCATCAGGTCCAGATTCAATTCTTCACACCGAGCTTCCGTAAGTGGGGCACAGATTAAACCACGGCCATGAGTAGCCATAAAGTTAATTAATTCTGGCGTCGCATTAGCGGCGGCCGTTACAAAATCACCTTCGTTTTCACGATCTTCATCGTCAACAACAATTACAACTTTACCTGCTTTAATATCTGCAATAGCATCTTCTATTGAGTTCAGTTTAATTTCCATTTTTCAGAATTGTACATCAAAAATAAAAGAGAAAGAATCTGCTCTGCATTTTTGATTATAAACAAAGTTACAACCTTCCTAATTAATATTTTGTTTAGAAATATCATTCTTAAGTAAGGAACACAGTAAAGGAGATCGATTTCCACTAACAGGTTTTTTTTCAAGATCTTGTTGATATGTATTCATCATTAATAACGATAAATCTTATAGGGATTTCTTTTTAAAAATTTTCGTTATTATGTTTTTATAATAAGTAAGATCAAACAGGGCGGAATCAACCGTTGCCTTATAGGTCAGGAACGCCCCGACAGGACTTAATATAATTACTGCCATCCATATCCCGAGTACTGGGTTAATATTACCCTGGTTAGCTGATTTCTCTGCCACTGTTGTAATAATATGATAGAAAAGGAAAAACACAATCGCCATTACAACAGGCAAACCTAATCCGCCTTTCCTGATGATCGCCCCAAGAGGCGCACCAATAAAAAACAGCATCAGGCAGGACACGGCTAAAGTAAACTTACGTTGATACTCTATCCTTATCCGGATCAGGTTACGTATCCTGTCTTCATGGTCAGCCACACGGCTTTCAACAGTCTGCTTTACCGCACCGGCCTGATCAATGGCTGATTGCAATGCCGGCATCCGCTTATCGCCAGGAAAATTGGCAAATAAGTTACCCTTTAGCTTTACAGGGGCCACTTTTATTTTCGAATAACCTTTGTTGGAATTATTTTGTTTGTAGTAGCTACTGATCGTAGCCCTGGCAAACCGGTCTATACTGTCCAGCTCCTTTTTTAAAGAATCACCTTTATGGGTTAAGCCCTTCAGGTTAAGCATGGCATTATTGGACCGGAAACTGTTTTCATCCGTGCGGCTCATTTTAAAACTGGAAATATCAAACTTCTGTTCCGTCTGCCCGAAACGCATACGGGTAAGCTGTTGTCTTGGGTTATAACCTGCGTTGCGCCCGCTCGATTCTTCATATCTGATACCATCGTTCAGTTTAAGCACCAGGAACTGTTTGTCGTTCGTAGTAGTCATCCGTCCGTTTTTGGCTATAATGATTTTAGGGACACCATTATTGCTGGTATGGTCGTAAATCATGAGCCCGATCAATGTGCCATCCTCCTTTTTCTCGTCTACACGAATAGAATATCCAGGGATACTATTATTAAATACCCCTTCTTTTATTAAAAATGATAATTTTTTATTCCTTACATCCCATAAAAGTGAACCAAATTTAAGGTTGGCTTTTGGAAGCATGTACTCCGAGAAGAAAAAGGAAGAAATGGAAATTCCAAGGATTAGCACGAGTAAGGGCCGCATGGCCTTTTGCAGGGATATCCCGGCCGACTTGATCGCAACCAGCTCATAGTTCTCCCCAAGCGTCCCGAATGTCATAATGGAAGACAACAGGATGGCCAGCGGCAGGGCCATGGACACATTTGCTGCAGATGCATAAAACATCAGCTCTACAATCGTGTACCACTCAAAGCCCTTTCCTATTAAATCATCTACATATTTAAAAAGGAAAAACATCAGTAAAATAAACATCACAACAAAAAATGTGACGAAGAACGGTCTGATGAATGCCTTAAGCAGTAGTATATGGATCTTTTTCAATATACAAATGTAGACAATGCATCTGAAAAATTATGCACCAATTACACTGTGCAGATAGGTAATCTGATTATCCCAGATCTGCGTTCTTTCCTTCAAGGTATCATCAGTAGCAAAATCAGTAATTGAAAGCGCAACATCATTGGTTAATTCATCCTGCACAATTTCCATTTCAAAATAACAGTGAGGTTCATCATCAAGCCATTTAAACTTTACCATCTTATTTTCTTTGAAGCTGAGCATTTTTGCCTTCTGTACCTCATCGTCCCATGTAAATGTATATACCTGATCACGGAAAACAACATCATCTGCAAACCATTGGGACAGGCCATTTGGCTCACTTATGAAACTAAACAAAATACGTGGAGACGATTTTAACTCATATTCTAGTGTAAATTTTTTCTTTTCTGACATTCTAAATCGCTTATATCTTGTTGTTTGTAAATTATTTTTTTATTTTTTTCTAAAGAAAAGTATTTTATTCTATATTTGCAACTCTTAAAAAAAGAACATTTCCCTACGGCGGGGTAGCTCAGATGGTTAGAGCGCAGGATTCATAACCCTGAGGTCGGCAGTTCGATCCTGCTCCCCGCTACACTGATAATCAGACCTTTAGATGAAAATCTAAGGGTCTTTTTAGTTTCTCCCTTTCTTATAAGCGCAACATAGGTAAAACATTTGGGGTATCTGCCAATCTTAGCTAATTTTTATTTTTTCAGGAATATCTGCTATTTCACGCATAAACTTGCTTTCCAGCTACATTGTATACTGTAGTACTATATGCAGACATAAGACAAACCCTGCCTGATTGCCGTTGAAAACAGAGATGTTATTATATATTCAGGCTTAAATAACGGGCATTGTTTCTGATTTATCATTTAATAAAATTTGTATTATGAAACCAATTGTTCAAAATAAAATTATTGAGTTCAAGAAGATGGCATCAAAGTCCTTAGGGAATACCACGCATGATCGTCATACTGTAACATCAGGTGACAGCTTAAGTAATGTAATTCGGTATGAAAAAGATGCTTAGACTTTTATGGCAAAACTCGAAACGGAAGTAAAAGAGTTAAATGTTTTTAAGGCATAAAAAAAGCAGCAGGCGACCTAAATCAATCCTGCTGCCCTATCCTAACCAAAGAATATTTTAAAAGACGTTTGCCACTAACTGAAGTGCACCCCATCTCTTTTCCGGATTAAACATTGCTGTCGCTGCCAGCGGAACATGGTATTTAAAGATTACGAGATCCTTGTTCAGTGTTATTCCTGTGTTTACGACATTGGGCTTTGACCCATAGAAGTTAGCGTCACGTCCGAAAGCAAATCCACCACCTACAAAAGCATGTATCTCTGCATCGCCCTGTTTCCATAATCTGTAACCCAGTTCCACATAATTCGAATAGCTATTAGATAAATCGCCATTGCTCTTTACATGCGTATCCCTGCCCAACAAGATCGTTGTCCACTGAATGCTTAACGGGAGTTGATCACCGAAATCATATCCAGCCCTGATATCAATAAAGTGGGATGTATTTTTAGGATTGTAACTAAAGATATTTGCATCTGGATAATCACTAAAGTTGTTGACATCCCAAAGTGATAAGCTAAACCCTTTTTTAGCATAACTAACAAAGTAATCAAACTCCTTGTACTCACCATTAAAACTACCCGCACCCCAGAATCCGGCTGTCAGGCTTTTGTCCTTAGTCAGGTTAAACTGCATATTTACATTAACCATAGGTGAATTGGAAACCTTAAAACCACGCCAGATGTAAATATTACGTATCTGCATATTGAGATCGAAAGGAAGGTCTTTCTTCTCTTTCACGGTATCTATTTTTGTAGTTGTAGGTCCCTGCGCCATCGCCGGAAGACAAAAGCATAGCCCCAGTATAGCCATCAGGCTAACTTTAATTAGGTTTTTCATAAGATTTATATTTATTTGGGTAATGAAGCATGCATAAGACCAGTCATATTCTCGTGGTTGAAAACACAAACCCGCAGGCCCGGCTAGTCAAACATTGAAGGACTTAATCTTCTGCAGGTTCCATGATGCTGTTCTGTAAAAGATAAGATGAATAGAAATTAAGGATGGATCTGAAGATAAAGAACAGCTGCTACTGCAGTACCGATCAGCGGACCAACCACGGGCACCCATGCATAAGACCAGTCACTTGGCCCTTTGCCTTTAATTGGCAAAATCGCATGCATAATCCGAGGTCCGAGGTCCCTTACAGGATTAATCGCATAACCGGTGGTTCCACCAAGTGAAAGACCAATTACCCAGACAAGTATCGCCACCGGTAAGGCGCCTACAGAACCTAAACCGATAGGTACTTTAGTCGTGGTAATTTCAGCCCCACTGATATATAAAATTGTAAAGAACAATACAAAAGATCCTACAATTTCACTGATCATATTAGAAGTATAATTACGGATCGCAGGCCCTGTAGAGAAAACAGCCAGGATTATTCCCGGATTTGCTGTACGTTTGAAGTGATCGTAATACATTGCCCACACCAGGAAAGCGCCGATAAAAGCACCAATGAACTGCGCTACAATATATGGCAGCACATCAACCCATGGGAATTTCCCGGCAATAGCCAGTGCTATGGTAATCGCAGGATTAAAATGCGCACCGCTGTAAGGGCCAGCAACTACTACCGCTACAAATACGGCAAATCCCCATGCTGTGGTAATCACCATCCAGCCGCTATTATTGCCCTTGGTATCATTTAAAAGAACGTTGGCCACCACGCCATCGCCCAATAGTATCATCAGCATTGTACCGATCAGTTCGGCTATAAATGGAGTCATAACTATAAATTTTTATGTGAATAATTAAATAAGGTGTTGAGCCAATTAATCCTCAACTGATTGTGCAGCATGGATTGCTTTCTCCCATCCTTCAATCCCTGCATTAATTTTTTCCTGATCACCAGCCGGTATAAATTCTTTATCTGCTTTCCAAAGTTGCTGTATCTCGTTGATATCTTTCCAGAAGCCAACTGCAAGACCAGCAAGGTAAGCCGCACCCAAAGCAGTTGTCTCAGCAACGACCGGACGGATCACTTTACAGTCCAGTAAATCAGATTGAAACTGCATCAGCAAATCATTGGCAGTAGCACCACCATCAACACGCAGTTCTTTGATTTCCATTCCCGAGTCTGCTTTCATAGCTCTTAAAACATCCATAGTCTGGTAACCAATAGACTCCAGTGCCGCACGTGCGATATGTCCCGAAGTTGTTCCACGGCTCAACCCAATAATTGTACCTCTGACATCCGGTTTCCAGTATGGCGCACCTAAACCTGCAAAAGCAGGCACGAAATACACTCCCTGTGTATCATCTACACTCAACGCCAGTTTTTCAACATCAGCAGAGGTCTTGATAATCCCTAAACCATCACGCAGCCACTGCACAACGGCACCTGCAATAAATATACTTCCTTCAAAAGCGTATTGAATTTTGCCATCAATTTTCCAGGCTACAGTGGTTAATAAGTTATTTTTTGATTCAATAAATTCATCTCCAATATTCATTAGCATAAAACAACCGGTTCCATACGTATTTTTAACCATGGCTTTATCGATACACATCTGGCCGAATAGAGCTGCCGACTGATCACCTGCGATACCTGCGATCGGAATTTTACTTGCAAAGATTGTAGTAGTAGTTTCCCCGTAAATCTCACTGGATTGTTTAACTTCCGGCAGCATGCTTTTCGGGATATCCAATAAAGCAAGCAACTCGTCGTCCCACTCCTGTGTGATAATATTAAACAACATGGTACGACTGGCATTGGTAATATCTGTCACATGCACATGGCCTCTTGTAAATTTCCATACCAGCCAGCTGTCTACTGTACCAAACGCAAGTTCTCCGGCTTCAGCCCTTTCCCTGGCACCTTCTACATTATCCAGAATCCATTTTATTTTGGTACCTGAAAAATAAGAATCGATTACCAGTCCTGTTTTAGACCGGATTTTATCTGAATGTCCTTCTTTTTGTAATTGTTCACAGTAAGCTGCTGTACGACGATCCTGCCATACAATTGCATTATATACCGGCTCACCCGTTTTACGGTCCCACACAATCGTAGTTTCACGCTGATTGGTAATACCGATTGCTTTGATGTTGGTTCCGTTGATACCCATCTTAACCGTTACTTCAGCGGCTACACTGGCCTGACTAGACCAGATCTCGTTGGGGTCATGTTCTACCCATCCCGACTGGGGAAAGATCTGTTTAAATTCCTTTTGAGCAACAGATTTCACCTGTCCCCTATGATCAAATATAATTGCGCGAGAGCTAGTAGTGCCTTGGTCCAAGGCCAAAATGTAATGTTCCATATCTTAAAATCTATACTTGGTAATAATTTATATTGTGGGTATTCTAATTTAATTTTCTGCCTTCATAAGGAACCAGCAAATAAGATTGCGCCAGTTTTGTAAATGTTTCCACCTGAGCTTTTTCCCATGCCACATCTTTTTGCAGTTCGCCAGCAATCAATGACGCCACTTTTGGTGCTACATCTATAGCCAGCCTGGCATCAAGGAAAAGTATTCTTACTCTTCGGGCCAAAACATCTTCAAGGTTCCTTGCCATTTCATGGCGTACTGCCCAGATGACTTCGGCTGCTATGTAATAAGCATGCGGGTCAAGTTTATCTCCCCATGCAGGATTTTCATTTTTCAAGGCAAGTAATGCATCACGGTCACTACCATATATATACAAGTGATCTTTACGATCCACATCAGCTTTACTTCCATGGATCATGAGGTCTTTGGTCTTCACTGCCTTGTTTTCCAGTCCGCCAATTTTGATGGCTTTATCCACAGTATCCTGTGCCATTCTGCGGTAGGTAGTCCACTTTCCTCCGGTGATTGTAATCAATCCCGAATCGGAAACAATAATTTTATGACTTCTAGAAATTTCTTTAGTTTTTTCTGAACCATCCTGCGGAGCGGCTAGCGGACGAAGCCCGGCAAACATACTCAACACATCTTTACGTTCCGGTGCTTTAACCAGGTACTGGTCTGCAGTTCGCATGATGAATTCAATTTCCTCTTCCAGTGCAACTGGTTCAAGGCTATGCTGACTGACCGGTGTATCTGTCGTACCTACAACCAGCTTATCATGCCATGGCACAGCAAAGAGCACACGTCCGTCAGACGTTTTTGGGATCATCAGCGCATCTTCGGTAGGCATGAATGACATATCTATTACCAGATGGATACCCTGACTTGGTTTGATCAGCGGTTTTTTACCTGGTTTATCGAATTGCAAAATATCATCTGCAAATACACCAGTAGCATTGATCACAGTTTTACCTTTAATTTCATAAGTTATACCACTTTCCACATCTGTAGTAACGATACCAGTAATGCCACCCTGACCGTTCTTAAGGAGGTTTATAACTTTAAAATAATTCAGCAC
>Ga0247813_10002081_pt1 | contig 14124 bp, 11 predicted proteins | sample UWRJL169409C1_FD_180719 | JGI IMG/M metagenome (GOLD analysis project Ga0247813, IMG submission 180719) | Plant litter microbial communities from Arlington Agricultural Research Station in Wisconsin, United States - UWRJ-L169-409C-1 | ecosystem: Environmental > Terrestrial > Plant litter >... | reverse complement strand
TTTAAATCAGGGAAATCAGTAAAATGATTATTAGATATCCAGATATCCGCAAGATCCGGCATTGCCGTCGCGAAGGCAGCAGGGAAAGCGCCCGACATGTTATTGTTGCGAAGATCTATACTGTTAATTGAAACCGCGTTACCAATGCAAGCCGGAAGGTTTCCAGTGAGGTAATTATTATTGAGGTAAATGTATTCTAGTCCGGAAAGGTCACAGAACTCAGTAGGTATAGTACCGGTAAGGTTATTAGCAGGTAAAGCAAGTGTGTGCACTCTGTTACCCACTATTGCCACTCCCGCCCAGGAATTTACAGGCCCGGAAAGCCAATTGCTGCGATCGGTCCAATGGACACCATCGGTGCTGTTGTACAACGCAACCAACGCCAGTGAGTCTTGAGGCAACACTTGTGCGTTTGCCTTGAAACCACTGACAAATAAAAAAAAGAAAAACAAAAATTCAGATATACCCCTTTTCATTAACATTCCATAGCTAAACAAGAAAAGTTCCCGGATAATAAATTGTAACACTTTCCTGGATTGAAGTCTAAAATAAAAGGCATTTGACTTTATTTCAGTAAGTCAAATGCCTTTTATGATTTATCGTTTGGCAAAACGGTATGGATCGTATCCATTGAGTGATTTAGAATAATAACCTGTTCCGTCATACGGACGTTTTTCGGCATGTGTTTTACACGTCTCTGAACAAGCGCCATCTAATGCTGTTCCGCAGTTTTCACAGATCGGAACGTGAATATTACATTCTGCATTGGCACAATTCACCATGCGGTCACTCGTTGTTCCGCATACATAACAACTGGAAATAACTTTGGGATTTACAGAATTCACATCTACAGCAACACGTCCGTCAAACACATAACATTTCCCTTCAAAATCTTCTCCACCTGCCTCGATACCATATTTTATAATCCCTCCATGAAGTTGATACACGTCTTCAAATCCTTGCTCCAGTAAATAGGCGCTGGCTTTTTCACACTTGATACCTCCGGTACAATAGGTCAGTATTTTTTTCCCTTTGTATTGCTCCAGTTCTTTAATCTTATCAGGAAAATCTCTAAAATTTTCTATGTCGAGCGTTACCGCGTTTTTAAAACGTCCCAGTTCGTGTTCGTAATCCGAACGCACGTCCAAAATCACAACATCGTCACGATCTTTCATCGCCTTGAATTCATTAGGCTCCAAATGAATACCGGTACGTTCGTTAGGATTAATGTGCTGTAGAGAAGAATGTACAATTTCCGATTTAACCCTTACATGTAATTTTTGAAAAGCATGTTCAGGATGAGCTTCCACTTTGAACTCTACAGAAGCAAATCTTGGATCCGCTTTCATCCAATCCATATACTGCTGAGTGGCTTCGATGGTACCGGAAACAGTACCGTTAACTCCTTCTTTTGCGATGATAATTCTACCTCTGAGGCCGAGGTTAAGACAGAACAAATGATGTTCCTCTCTGTATTGCTCTGGATCCTTGATCTCAGTATAGCAATAATAAAGTAAAATTTGATACTCCTGTTCCATGTTCTCCAAAACTTAGTTTCAAGCTAAGTGGTTAAATAACAACGCTACAAAGATAAACATTTGGCTCTATCTTTCAATCTCTTTGGCCGGATTTCCGAATAAAGTCTTACCTGCTTTTACATCTGCAATCACTACGGAACCAGCCCCTATCCTGGCATTTTTCCCTATTGTTACGCCCGGTACGACCACGACACCTACTCCGAGGAAAACACCATTTTCCAATAACGCCCCTGGCCCTACTTTGCTGCCAGCTCCAATCTGAACAAAATCGCCTAATTTTGCTTCGTACTCTATGAGGCTTTGCGCGTTGATGATGCAATGATTTCCCACTTCTGCAAATGAATTGATAACCGTATCTGCGCCGATATAGTTACCATGTCCTAAGACGGCTACAGTTGAAATAGTAGCTGTCGAATGGATCGCATTCACTGGCATTACTTTTCTCTTTTCAATGAGCATGTTCACGATGCTTTCACGCTCCTTGTTATTGTCAATCGCTACAAAAGCATCACACTTCTGCCCTATCAATTTTAAAAAGCCATCGTTATCTGTTTCTCCTAAAACGGAGATGTCTCCAATTTCTGTATGGTGCAAACTTTTGTTGTCATCTAGAAAACCATAAATAACGACATCATTGCTTTGAAATATATCGAATGCAGCTTTACCCAAACCGCTTGCACCAAAGATTATAACAGGATTTAAAGTTTTCATAGTGTTAAATTTGTACAAAAATACAGCTTTCTTTTAAATATTACTACTTCGGCAAGTAGAGTACTTTTTCGGAGTTCATCCATAAAACAGATCCATCAGAAGACTTGAACACTTGCTTGCTTTTCAACACAGCATCTGCCTTTACATCAGGTTGCTGTTCCTTATAGAGCAACTTGTATGATTCTTCCTTCGTCTGGTAATACACTAAGCACTCATAGACTTCCTCGTCGTAGACTCTTACTATCTTTTCTTTCACGTGAGCATCTATGTCATGCCTCATTTCCATGAAATGCATGAAGTCTTGAACCAATAATCTATTGGTAGTATACAATCTAACACCATTGGCTGTTACGATCGACACAAAAAAACATCCAGCTACGATGAACGTCCAGCGCTTATGTAAGCCAATAAAAAAATTTACTACTTCCATGTACCAAAAAATAAGCGGTATCAAAAGCCAAAGCCATGTGCGTTCAAATAAAAGAACAGGATATACCTGCAGCAGGATCAGCGGTAGCACCCCTATTGCTATTGGTAATAGAACGAACTTTTTTTTCTCTATAAAAGATAGAACAGATCCCGCTCCCAGAGCTATTAATACAATTATGGAAAACATACCATTATAACCACTAATAAAATCCCAGATATCGGGCATATATTTTATCCATCCTATCCCTAACGCTTCATGGTAAGGAATGCGCTGCGCAAATGGATTATTGAAGAGTTGCTCAAATCCTGAAAATATAACAACAGGTGCATAACATAAAAATACCAGCACCATGGAATAAATCGCTATCCGCATGAGCCGGTATATATTAGTTGTGCCCTCTTGAAGTAATCTATAACTATACAATAAATTAAGCACTGCCAAAGGAATAATGGCTATAGGAATCACATAGAGAGTAAACACGTTTTCTAAAACAAGTAAGCGATCTGTCATCGCATCATAGCGGGGTTGAATCATCAAATAAAGGATCACCATTAAACCCAACAATTCCAAGACATATCCCCGCCCCTGTATCGCGTACCATGCAAAGGGAGCAGAACTCATCAGCAACAACATACCTGCAATAGACAATACAGCGGTATACCTTCGCTTGAGGACAACAAAAAACAGAAGCACAACGAAGATAGCTGATAAAACAGAGACCATACGCATTGCCCATAAAGGAGATAAAAAAACATTCCATACTACACTCAATAAATTATAAGCGATGTGATTGTTGCTGGCCGGATAATAAGAAGCTGTAACCAATGCCCCCCGATCAATAAAATATAACCACGAGTGCAACTCGTCTAATTGAACAGGTGTGAAATAGCAGTAGACGATTAAGGCCACACTAAATAAAAAAACGAGCGTAAATACTATTGCTCGCTCGTTCCTAGAAAGATGGAGTAAGTCTTTTCTAACACTAATAAAAAAAAATGCTACAGATTGTATACTTTCCTTTAGACTGTTTCTATCGTATATAAACAGGTAGCATAGAAATAAAAAAGCTACGATCAGACTTAATTTCATTTTAAGCCATGCTAATTCATGGACATAGGAATGGAGGGAAATAGTCTTTTCTGCGCCGAGGTTGTAATGCTGAGATAGCCATTGAATCAACTCCGGAGGCTGGATAAAAGTTATTGCCGCATAAGCCATAAAAATTAAGGCCATGAGCACAAAGAATAGCATGTTTGTTTTTATATTGTTCATGAATCGCAAACACTTGCTGGCGCAATGAATTTACACCAATGAGCACCAAAATCCGACATAAAGTTATATTTTTCTTCCTGCTGATGAGCTTTATCCCGTTCCTCTTCCTGACAGATTTATTCCCTTTCATGCGTTTTGGAATGTTTGCAGAAACTATTCAGTCTACTGCTCAGCAAGAAAAATTCACTGTAACTGTCCTGTCACCCGATGGTTCCAATCAATCGTTGGGCGATCGGCAAATAGGACTCGACGACAGTCACTTGAATTACCTTTCCAGGATATATTACTACAATCATCAGCTTGATTTTTTTGCTTTTCATTTACAAAAAACCGGATTGATTAAACCCAACGAACAGCTCGCTATCATTCATAAGAAACTAGTCAATCATCAGTGGAAACAAGATACATTGCTGACGAAATGAAAAAACAACCCTTCATTCGTCAAAGCTTTATTCTAGCATTCCAGAGTATCTTCTTATGGATTGTATACCTGCTAGCTATGCACTACATGGCAGCAATGACTCACCAAGTTATCCTGGCAAGCCCAAACGACAAGGGATGGACAAGTTGGGTCTATGAATTCTATCCCAGGTTACAAACCGAAAAATGGCGATTCAGCGAATCTTTTTTTATTTCTAAAGCCGAACAAATACTAATCCGGATTACATTCAGTGTACAGCTTGTTTTTATACTCCATAGCTTTCGCACGATACTTCTTGAAAAACTGGTCAGCGTATACCACCGTCTGACAGACCTAACTATACATCGAAAATTCATTCCATATATTACCGTCCTCCTATATACTTGTTTGTTACTGGTGGTCTACAATGCCATGCTGGAATTTGAGGCACTCGCTTTATTTGGACCATTTTATAAACCAACGGGTATGGGAAAACTCCTCCTTCCTTTTTTCCCTCCCCTTCTTATGTTATGGTTTATTTATGTTGTACTCATCGGCAGCATAATTACGGTCGTCCTACTTCCTAAAAAATGGATCTCCGCTTCACTCGCAGCAATCGGTTTCATTTACTATCAACTTATACTTTTTGGATTTGGTAAATACGACCATGGATACAGTACACTTACTTATGCGTTGCTTATCTATCCCTTCTTTTTGTGGGAAGCTGAACGATCAAAAGAAAGTACTGTTCCAGCCTGGAGCATTGTTCTAATTCAATGGATGATTTGCCTGTCCTACTTTTATTGCGGACTAGAAAAAATATTCATTTCCGGGATGCAATGGTTTACCAGCAATAACCTTCAACAACATTTATTGATCCACGAAAAACCATTAGGCTTAGCTTTGGCTTCTTATCCTGTGCTTTGCCAATGCCTGAGTTTCGGAGTGCTTATTCTACAACTAAGCTTTCTTTTTTTACCTTTTCGAAAAAGCCTAGTTTGTTTGCTTTTACCTGCAGGTTTTCTATTTCATACAGCAGCCTGGATACTGCTCGATGCAGGAGGTTTATTTAATCCGTGGTGGGGAGTATATCTTTTCTTTCTGTTTCCTTTGCAACCTCAGGAAACAAAATAAAATCCAATTTAAGAATAATAGGCAGTTCACTTAACAACAATAAAATAAGGAGTGGTGTGAACGAAACCTTGTAACGGATAAGAGCTCCCCAATTAGGAGATGCGAAAGATAAAAAAGCAGCCATCAAAATAATATAGTTGACAACAACCAAATGCTCCAACGTCCAGCCTTTCCATTTTTTCCTTGTTTGATCTACCATGAAATAAGCGACAATCAATAACAACAAATAATTTTCCAGGATAGCAAACCATGCAATCAAGCCTTTACCCGTATTAAGAAATGGACCAAACAATCCAAAAAATATGGCTTTAGGCAAATCCCATAGCAGCCCCCATTCGCCTTTCTCAAAATAAGTCAAATGAAACACATTTTTATTCTGTGACAACTCCATGGTATCTACATAATTGACGTGTAAAGCATGGTACAGGTTTTCAATGGATAAGTTAGGATGTATCCAGCCCGCTGAAAGCCCAAGATTGAGAAGTACAAGGTAATAAAACACAATTCGATGCACCCTGTATTCCTTAAGCCATGGAAACGAGTAAACAATCATACGATGCGCAAAATGCGTAATCATCAGGAAGAACAAAATGGTGAATACATAGTATTTAATGTTCCAGATAAGCCAAAGAGCCAATATAAAAATGATCAACTCTACAATTTCCGGTTTCCTTTTTTCATAAACCCATTTCAAATAGAAACTCATACTAAAACCAATGCTTCCCAAAAGCACGGCCTCCTTAACCATTCCAGAAGACCAGAAAACAACAGAAGGGAACAGCAGAAAAGCAATCACAACAGCAGTCTTGCTGATATCAAAAATAGACACCACACGATTCGCAAGATTCCACAATCCTAAAAAAGAAAAAACAGAAACATAAACATTAAGCATCCAATAATTATCAATCAATATTCCTAGAGGAACAATCAATTTCACAAAGAACAATTGACGGGGAGAATAAGTAAGCATTTCCTGAAATGATAATTCGTTAGTTTCTATAAACGAATTATGGAAATACATCTCCATGAATTTATGATTGTCAGAATAAAACAAAACGGCAAAACGAGATATACTGGAATAAGTATCTGTTATGTCGCCCGTCTTGTAGTAATAAAGATATAATGCTCCCATCGCCAACCCGGACAAAACCTTTATAACAAGTGTAGTATGAAACCATGAATACAGAGGTTTGTCTTTTTCAAAAAGTTGTTGTACGTACAAATAAAAAAGCAAAAAACAAATGTGCAAAACAATGAGAAGAATCATAGTAAGCCCTCTTTTTTAAGAATAACATGTCCGATCTTGCAGGACAAACACTTCTTATAGTTACAATAATTATTATACAATTCCAACATCGCTTGTGTATCTCTTGCTGAAACTGCGTGATGTCCAAAGCTTTCGAATATTTTTATGATGCTGTTTTTTTCAGGAGGAATTTCTTCGTAAGCCTCAACAAGCATGCTTGTTTCAACGTTATTTTTATTTTTTTGATACGCTATTCGAAACGGAATCAAGGCATTAATCAATAGCAATCTACTCCATTGTGCATTCATTGCTACCGGAGTACGAGCAACTTGTCCTATTCTGTAATGGCTCTTCCAATACATTCCTATGTCATGACTTTCACTCAGCAATTCTTTCACTGGTGTTTCCAGCGCCCAATGCATTACCCGGCCTTTCGTATGTAGCAAATATGCCCACTGTGCAATGCGTAACTCGGGAAAACTTACAGGTCTTAATCCTTTATACTGCCATTGTAAATGTGCGTTGTATACTTTCTCCAATTCATACTTATGACATAAAAAATCGTATCGTTCACTACGATCTTTTATGTAGTCATCTTTATTCTTTTGCTGCAAAAAACCACCTTGTCCTAACAGCAGCGCTTCCAAATCCGGAAGCGAAGCGGTATGCTTCAAAATGATTCTATAAGGAATAGCACAGGCCAATTGTTCCATGCCCTCATTGTTTACTTTCTGTCCCATGAAGCGTGCAAGAAACCGGTGCAACGCTTCGTCCCAATCCCAATGACAGTCCACATATAACTGTTCTACTTCCTTTACCCTTCGCTCGACCCGCTCTATGAGAGACACATCCAATTGAGATTGCCACACCACTTCAGATGCCAGATGCATCAACTCCGCACAAGGAATACGTTGTGCAGAAAATATTCTTTGATCCACTTCTTCAAACCAGCAAGCAGAAAAAAAATCTTTAAATTGAAGACAAGGAATAGGCACCTCTTCCTCTGGCCAATTCACTTCTGCGTCATGATCCCATACGACATGCAAAATCACATTATTGTACTTGTCGTCTGTATTGTGTTTGTGTGCATACCATTGAGACGAACGCAAATGAATTTCCACAGATCCTACCCATAACGTATCGTTGATTTTTATTTTGGCAAAGGTAAAATCAGGTCCTCCAAGTGAAGAAGGACCGTATCCTGGAAACACTATTTCCACCAAATCTCCCTGAACTGTTTTTAAGGATTGACCGGCAAGCACAGAAAGCTTCCAGGCCATTTGTAAATCGAATTCTTTCATTTAAAAAAAGTGGTCAGTGATCAATTGTCAGTGATCAGAAAAATAAAAAATGTATTTTCTTTTAAAACATAGAGATAAATAGCAGATTCCAACTGAACATTGTCAACTGATCACTAACTACTTCTTTCTACAAATACTTCTCCATAGCAGACTGCATTTTCTTCGCTTCCGCTGCTGCTGCGGCTTGAAAATCATTGCCTGAGGACGCATACAAAATGCTTCTGGAGGCATTGATCAATAATCCTCCGTCTTTTGTTACACCATACTTGCATACCGCGTCGAGGTCCCCGCCTTGTGCACCAACTCCCGGGATCAATAAAAAATGTTCCGGTACAATTTTACGTATCGCTTGAATGTATTCAGCCTGAGTAGCACCGACAACAAACATCAATTGACCGGGATCGCCCCAGGAAGCAACCTTACGGATGACTTCGGTATAGAGCTTTTCATTGTTTTGTAATGTCAATTGCTGAAAATCTTCACTGCCTTTATTGGACGTTAGTCCTAATACGATGACCCATTTACCGTCATATCCTAAAAATGGTGTTACCGAGTCTTCTCCCATATAAGGAGCTACAGTGACGGCATGTGCTTTCATCTCTTCGAAGAAAGCTTTGGCATACATTTTAGACGTATTGCCTATATCGCCGCGTTTGGCATCAGCAATCACAAATGCTTTGTCACCAATGTAATCAATTGTTTTTTGCAAACTTTCCCAGCCCTTCAATCCCATTGCTTCATAAAAAGCGGTATTGGGTTTATAAGAGACTGCGTAATCCAGTGTAGCGTCAATGATCAGCTTATTGAATTCGAATACAGGATCTTTAGAAAAATGACGAATAGCGGTGGGAATCTTTTCAAGATCCGTATCCAAACCTACACACAATAAAGATTTTTTTTGTTTGATCAGTGCGACTAATTGCTCTTTTTTCATTCTATTAAACTTATCGCAAATCTACAACTTCAACTCCTTTGTATTTTGATTTATCAAAAACAAACTCCGAATCCGCTAAAGTGAGATTAGGCGTGAATGTTTTGACAGAGTAATCATATGAGTTTCCACTCTTTTCAAAAATCTTCCAGCTCTTAATGGTTTTGTCTTTTTTATTAATGATGAGACGAACTTTAAAAAAGGGATTATTTCTATTTTCAGGAATAAGATCTATCGTTTGATACACCACACCGGCTTCCGTTTTCTCTTCGACCAGCATGTATTTATATCCTTTTTTATAAATAGAATAAATTTTAGTGGGTGTGATGTCATCGTCTTGCGGATCGTAGTTGGAGACATTGACTTCGTTAGCATCCTTCAAAAATGTCCATACGGTGGTTCCGTTATTAAACACTTCCTGGTTTCCCATCGCCAAATGGAACTTAGAACCTTTAACAGTGATGTTACCAGATGAAGATTCATTGATTCCTGCAGAAGGATTGGTCATGGAATAGGTAAAAGTGGCTTTAAAGCCTGACATGGCACTGTATTTTTTGCTCATCTCGTCGAGTGAAGCGAGCGCCTTTGGATCGTATTGTGCTTTTGCCTGCCCCAGGCCAACAAGCAACAAAGTTGTAAAAGATAACAAACTAACTTTCAATACCTTTATCATATTACTAGTCTTTTCCACTTAATCTATTCAATAATTGTTCCAAACTCATTTCATCGGTGATCAAAACGTCACGGACCTTGCTCCCATTCGATGAGCCCACTATTCCACTGGATTCGAGCTGATCCATGATACGTCCGGCTCTGTTATAACCCAACTTCATTTTACGCTGAATAAGCGATGTACTACCTTGCTGATGCATCACAACCAAACGAGCCGCTTCTTCAAATAATCCATCTCTGTCTGAATAAGAAAAATCACCGTTGGCTTCTTGTCCGGACTCGTCTCCTTCATACTCCGGCAGGTTATAAGCTTCTGAGTATCCTCTTTGTTCTGCAATAAAATCAACAATACGCTCTGCTTCTCCTGTATCAATAAACGCACACTGCAAACGTACTAAATCAGAACCATGAGAGAATAGCATATCTCCTTTACCGATCAATTGATCTGCTCCACCGGCATCTAAGATCGTTCTCGAGTCAATCTTGGACATTACTTTAAAAGACAAACGCGCAGGGAAGTTGGCTTTGATTATACCTGTAATCACATTCACGGATGGACGCTGCGTAGCTACGACCAAATGTATGCCTATGGCTCTTGCCAATTGAGCAAGACGAGCGATCGGCGTTTCAATTTCTTTACCCGCCTGCATCATCAAATCCGCCAACTCGTCAATGATGACAACGATATAAGGAAGGAATCGATGACCGTCGTTTGGATTCAGTCTTCGCTCTACAAATTTCTTATTGTATTCTTTCAAATGCCTAACACTCGCTTTGGTCAGCAAACTATAGCGCTGATCCATTTCAATACAAAGAGAGTTCAGCGTAAACACTACTTTCTTAGAATCGGTAATGATGGCATCTGCACTATCCGGTAACTTAGCGAGGAAGTGACGTTCGATTTTGTTGTACAAGGACAATTCCACTTTCTTGGGATCGACCATGACAAACTTAAGTTGCGACGGATGCTTCTTGTACAACAAAGAAGAAATAATAATGTTGATCCCTACTGATTTACCTTGACCGGTAGCACCAGCCATCAGTAAGTGAGGCAATGTAGTGAGATCGACAGTAAAGATTTCATTGGAAATAGTTTTACCAAATACCACGGGCAAATCCATTTCACCTTTCTGGAATTTTTCAGAAGAGAAAACAGAACGAACCGAAACCATTTCTTTTTTCTTATTCGGCACTTCTATACCGATCGTCCCTTTGCCGGGTATAGGGGCAATGATACGAATACCTAAAGCCGCTAAATTCAAAGCGATATCATCTTCCAGACTTTTAATCTTGGAGATACGGATACCTGCATCCGGTACGATTTCGTATAAAGTTACAGTAGGACCAATCGTTGCTTTAATGCTGGAGATACCGATCTTATAATTGGATAAGGTTTCTACAATACGGTCTTTATTGGCTTCCAGCTCTTCTTTAGATACTGACACCTTAGGTGCTTCGTATTCTGTCAGCAAATCCAGTGTTGGATATTTGTAAGAAGATAAATCCAGTGTCGGATCGAATTCAAATATTTCTTTCTTTTGTTCTGCAAATGGAGTTTCTTCACCAAGAGCTGGCTCCGGGGCGTCTTCAATGACCAGACTTAAATCTGCACCTGTGGTTCTATTTACAGGTGTAATGGGCAGATCTAAAACGTCTTCCTCTAACTCTTCTTCTTCCAGTATCTCTTCTTCGAATTCTTCCTCTTCTACCTCTTCTTCCTCCTCTTCTTCCAACTCTACTTCTTCGTCCTCTTCTAAAATTTCCAGGTCCTCTAATCCTTCCTCTACTTCTACCTCATTCAAAACCAGTTCGCCTTCCTCGTCGTCGTCTTCCTCCAGTTCTGCTTCCAAACCTACAGCATTTGCCTTGGCATCAGAAACACCTGACAAAGTACCAGCCCACTGTGGCAATGCTATATTTGTGATGTTGAAATAATAAATGATGAATGCCAGCAATAAGAAAAATAACAGTACAGGAGAACCTATGCCAATAAGATTTTCCAGCCACAATGCCATTTCATAACCAATGCCTCCAGACAGGAAACTCAGAAAGCCATCTCCTTCAATCTGTAAGACCAAATAACCCATGGTACAGGAAAACCAGATCAGTGTAAAAAAGAAAAATGGCAAAAAGATATTCATCGGTATAAAATACTTTTGAAAAACAATCTTAAAACCAAATTGAAATACCAGAGGAACAAATAAAAATGAAGCCAATCCAAACCAGTGTAAAATAAATACATTACCAAGATAAGCGCCCATGATCCCGAGCCAGTTCTTTACTTCCCGGCCAGACTCATGCATAGAGTCGTCAAACAAACTATCTACTACACTCTGATCCTGATTGCCGGTAAAGAGATAAGAAAAGAAAGCAACGAACATAAGAAAGGACACCAGCATTAAAAATAATCCTGATGCCAACTGAAATCTTCTGTCATGATAGAAACGCACACGCGATTCTTCCTGACGCGCAGAAGATTTTCTTGGTTTCTTTTCTTTTACTTTTTCCTCCTTAGGGACCTTTTTATATGTATTGGCAGCCATTTTCTATACTATAAAAGGTAAAGTTAAAAATTATAACGCGTGCTTTACCAAATACTTATTTATTCTTTTTATCAATTCCGGACCTTCGTAGATATAGCCAGTATAGAGCTGAACGAGTGAAGCGCCGGCTTTCAATTTTTCATAGGCCTCTTCTGCAGAATGAATTCCTCCTACTCCTATAATTGGAATCGTTCCTGAAGACTTTTGATGAATATAACGAATAACTTCTGTTGATCTTTCTTTAACGGGCTTACCACTCAAACCACCTGCTCCCATAGCCAATACAGCATCAGAAGGAGTTCGCAAATCCGCTCGGGAAATCGTCGTATTCGTGGCGATGACACCATCAATACCTGTTGATTTCACAATTTCCACAATATCATCCAATTGCTCATTGGTTAAATCTGGTGCGATTTTGAGTAATATCGGCTTTCGGGAAGCAGACTCGTTATTGACATCATTTAATGATTTTAATAAATGAAGTAAAGGACCTTTCTCCTGCAGTTCCCTTAAACCAGGGGTGTTGGGAGAACTTACATTGACTACAAAATAATCTACGTCATTTTTAAGCGCATGAAAACAATAGAGATAATCGCTCAATGAGTCTTCATTAGGAGTTATTTTATTTTTACCGATGTTTCCACCAACTATGATTCCTGGATTTCTCTTCTTCAGCCGTTCAACAGCCTCGGCAACACCGTCGTTATTAAATCCCATGCGGTTAATAATCGCCTCATCACTCGGAAGACGAAACAGTCTGGGTTTATCATTTCCCGGTTGCGCTTTGGGAGTTAAAGTACCGATTTCTATAAAGCCAAAACCCAAGGCATCGAATTCATTGACACGCAGTGCATTTTTATCAAAACCTGCCGCTAAGCCCACAGGGTTAGGAAAATCAATGCCCCATAAGGTGCGTTTCAAAACCGGATGATTGACACGGTAGTATGATTTTAAGATCCCACGTAAAAACGGAATGTAGCGAAGCAACTGTAATGCGTTGAAGGCAATAGTATGTGCTGTTTCCGGTGAAAAGCAGAACAAAAAGGGTCTTATAAGGAAGCGGTACAAATGGCTTAGGGCTTGAAGGTTCTTGAATATGCAAAAATATCATTTTCCCAATAAACTATTAAGCTTTCATCGGACAAAAAAAGAGGCTATTGTCCAAAATTCTTCTATTTTTTAATGTATCAATACTATTTTACCTACCCTGATCTATTATTTTAGATTGTTTCATACGAAAAGTAGTTCTATTTTTACACCCACAATTTCGAAATCCATATAAAACTGTTGTTAGGAGAGAATATGAGTAAATTTTGGAGAATACCGTTCACCTTATTAATCCTTGCGAGTGCACTGGCGCTGGCATTGCCCAATTATACAGCACCCTCTCTCGAAATGGAAGGCGTGGACAAGGCTGATATGGCATGGATGCTGACAGCCACTTGTCTTGTTTTATTGATGACACCAGGCTTAGCGTTCTTTTACGGAGGCATGGTAAGCATAAAAAATGTGATCTCAACTATGCTGCAGAGCTTTATCTCCATGGGTCTTATGAGTTTACTCTGGGTATTTGTGGGATTTAGTCTGGCTTTCGGTGATGACATCGGTGGCATTATTGGAGATCCAAGGACCTATTTTATGTTCTATGGAGTTTCCGCTACCAAAGCTATGACTGGCTTAACCATCCCGATGATGTTATTCGCATTCTTTCAATTGAAATTTGCCATCATCACACCTGCTTTAATTACGGGATCATTTGCGGAGCGCATTCGTTTTTCCGGATACCTTTTATTTATCACCTTATTTAGTTTATTGATTTACTGCCCGCTTGCACATATGACCTGGCATGCCGATGGTTATTTCTATAAGGATGGAGTTTTAGACTTTGCCGGTGGGACAGTGGTGCACATCTCTGCGGGCTGTGCGGCATTGGCTGGTGCTTTATT
>Ga0247813_10002080_pt1 | contig 14126 bp, 10 predicted proteins | sample UWRJL169409C1_FD_180719 | JGI IMG/M metagenome (GOLD analysis project Ga0247813, IMG submission 180719) | Plant litter microbial communities from Arlington Agricultural Research Station in Wisconsin, United States - UWRJ-L169-409C-1 | ecosystem: Environmental > Terrestrial > Plant litter >... | reverse complement strand
TTTTTTTTGAATAAAAATTAAAAAAATAATACAATAATGGAATTAAATAAGTACAGCAAAACCATCACTCAAGATCAAACACAACCTGCAGCGCAAGCCATGTTGTACGGGATTGGTTTAACTGAGGAAGATTTGAAAAAAGCACAAGTAGGTATTGTGAGCATGGGTTACGATGGTAACACGTGTAACATGCACCTGAACGATTTAGCAAAAGATGTTAAAAAAGGTGTTTGGGATGCAGATTTGGTCGGACTTATTTTTAATACTATTGGTGTTAGTGACGGAATTTCTAATGGTACTGAAGGAATGCGTTTTTCTTTGGTTTCTCGTGATGTAATTGCAGATTCTATTGAAACCGTGGTGGGCGCACAGTGGTATGATGGTGTAATTGCAATTCCAGGCTGTGATAAAAATATGCCTGGAGCGTTAATCGCTATGGGAAGATTAAACCGCCCGGCGATGATGGTGTATGGAGGATCAATTCACTCAGGAAAATGGAAAGGCGAATCTTTAAATATTGTGTCTGCTTTTGAGGCTTTAGGAAAAAAAGTAAAAAAAGAAATAACTCCGGAAGATTTTAAAGGAATTATTCAAAATGCATGTCCGGGAGCTGGTGCTTGTGGCGGAATGTATACAGCAAATACAATGTCTTCAGCCATTGAAGCACTAGGAATGAGTTTGCCTTACAGTTCTTCAAATCCTGCTTTGAGTCAGGAAAAAAGAGACGAATGTCTGGCTGCAGGAGAAGCAATCAAAATATTATTAGAAAAAGATATTAAGCCAAGAGATATTATGACTCGCAAGGCTTTTGAAAATGCTATTACAATTGTTGCTGTTTTAGGAGGTTCTACAAATGCGGTTATGCACTTAATTGCAATGGCTCATGCGGTTGATATCAAAATTACTCTGGATGATTTTCAGGCAATAAACGACAGAACACCAGTATTGGCAGATATGAAACCAAGCGGTAAATACATGATGGAAGATATTCATGAAGTGGGAGGAATTCCTTCGGTAATGAAATATTTATTAAAAGCCGGATTGATCCACGGAGATTGCTTAACGGTAACAGGAAAAACAGTTGCTGAAAATTTAGCTTCAACTCCGGATTTACAAGACGGGCAAGAAGTTATACATGAAATTCAAAAAGCATTAAAACCTACAGGAAATATTCAGGTTTTATACGGAAATCTTGCTTCTGAAGGTGCTGTAGCAAAAATCAGTGGAAAAGAAGGAGAATATTTTGAAGGTCCGGCTGTTGTTTTTGAAGGAGAATTTGAAGTAATTCCAGGTCTTGAAGCCGGAAAAATTAAACCGGGCAACGTAGTCGTCATCAGGTATTGTGGACCAAAAGGTGGTCCGGGAATGCCTGAAATGCTAAAACCTACCTCGGCCATTATTGGAGCTGGATTAGGAAGCAGCTGCGCTCTTATTACAGACGGTAGATTTTCCGGAGGTTCACATGGCTTTGTCGTAGGGCATATTACACCAGAGGCTTATGATGGTGGTGGTATTGCTTTAGTAAAAGATGGTGATTTAATTGCCATCGATGCAGTAAAAAATACAATCAACCTGAAAATATCCGACGAAGAATTTGCAGCCAGACATGCGGCCTGGGTTCAGCCACCGCTAAAAGTTACAAAAGGAGTTTTACTTAAATACGCAAGATCGGTTTCAAGCGCTTCAACAGGTTGCGTTACCGATAATTAATAATTAAAATAACAAATCAAATACAATATCAAAAAACAATTGCAATAAAAATTAATTTTTGATATTGATATTTTGAAAATAAAATATACTATGAAAATATCAGGGGCAGAAGCCGTTATAAGATGTTTATTAGCAGAAGGAGTAGACCTGGTTTATGGTTATCCGGGAGGAGCAATCATGCCTGTTTACGACGAATTATATAAATTTCAGGATCAATTACACCATGTTTTAGTGCGTCACGAACAAGGTGCAACGCATGCAGCTCAGGGATATGCGAGAGCGACTGGAAAAGTAGGAGTCGCAATTGCAACTTCTGGACCCGGGGCAACAAATCTAGTTACCGGAATTGCGGATGCTCAAATCGATTCAACACCAATGGTTTGTATTACTGGTCAAGTTGGGAAACATTTATTAGGCTCTGATGCTTTTCAGGAAACGGATATTATCGGAATTTCAACTCCAGTTACAAAATGGAATTACCAAATTACTGAAGCTCATGAAATTCCTGAAATTATTGCAAAAGCATTTTACATTGCCCGCTCAGGGCGCCCGGGCCCGGTCTTAATCGATATTACTAAAAATGCTCAGTTTGATGAGTTCGAATTTAGTTATGAAAAATGTACTTCGATCAGAAGTTATATTCCGGTTCCAAAATTAAATTTAGATAAAGTTGCCGAAGCTGCAGCTATAATCAACAGTGCAAAAAAACCGTTCATTGTTTTCGGTCAGGGAATTATTCTCGGTCAGGCCGAAGAACAACTGAAAGCTTTTATTGAGAAATCAGGAATTCCGGCGGGATGGACTATTTTAGGACTTTCGGCTTTGCCAACAGATCATCCGTTGAACGTTGGAATGTTAGGAATGCACGGAAATTACGGGCCAAATATGCTTACTAATCAATGTGATGTCCTTATTGCGTTGGGAATGCGTTTTGATGACCGTGTTACGGGAAGTTTAAAAACATATGCCAAACAGGCAAAAGTAATTCACTTTGAAATTGATCCTGCAGAGGTAGATAAAAACGTAAAAACAGAAGTTGCTGTTTTAGGAGATGTAAAAGAAGCTTTGAATGCCTTACTGCCTTTAATCGAAAATAATGCTCATCAATCCTGGCACAATGAATTTAAGGAATTACAGCAAATTGAAGTTGAGACCGTTATTAATGAAGAATTAAATCCGACAAATAATAAGGGAATTTCGATGGGAGAAACGATCGAGATGATCAACAAACACTCAAAAGGCGATGCGATTATCGTTTCAGATGTTGGTCAGCATCAAATGTTTGCCTGTCGTTATGCTAAATTTAATACTACCAAAAGTAATATTACTTCAGGAGGTTTAGGAACAATGGGATTCGCTCTTCCGGCTGCAATTGGAGCCAAAATGGGAAGACCGGATCGTGAGGTAGTTGCAATTATTGGAGACGGAGGTTTCCAGATGACTATTCAGGAATTGGGAACTATTTTTCAAACCAAAGTTCCGGTAAAAATTGTGGTTTTAAACAACGAGTTTTTAGGAATGGTACGTCAATGGCAAGAGTTGTTTTTTGACAACAGATACGCTTCAACCAATATGATCAATCCAAATTTTGTTGCTATTGCTGAAGGATATTATATCAAATCTAAAAAAGTGACACGTAGAGAAGATCTTGATGACGCTGTAGCAGAAATGCTGGCTTCAAAAGATTCTTATTTCCTGGAAGTTATGGTAGAAAAAGAAAACAATGTTTTTCCAATGATTCCAACAGGAGCCTGTGTTTCGGAAATTAGATTAAGCTAAAGAAAAAGTTTCAAGTTTCAGGTTTGTTTTATTTCAGGTTGTACAACTTGAAACTCGAAACCTGAAATAAAATAAACTATAAAAAAACATGGAAGATAAAACATTTACCATATCGGTATATTCAGAAAATAATGTGGGATTATTGAATAGGATATCAGGAATATTCTTAAAGCGACACATTAATATATTAAGTCTAAACGTTTCAGAATCAGAAATAGAGAATGTTTCAAGATTTATTATTGTTGTAGATACAACAGAGAAATGGGTACAGAATATCGTTGGACAAATAGAAAAACAAATCGAAGTTATAAAAGCATTTTATCATACGGATGAAGAAACAATTTATCTGGAAAATGCTTTATTTAAAATTGCTTCAAGTTTATTGTTTGACGAAAAACAAATTCAGAATATCATTAAAGACAGTCAATCGACAATTGTAACGGTTTCAAGAGATTTCTTCGTGATTTCAAAGTCAGGAAGACGCTCCGAAATTGAAGAATTATACAAAAAATTCAAACCGTACGGAATTATGCAATTTGTACGTTCAGGCAGAATATCTGTTTCAAAAGAAAAAATGGAAATTTCAACATTATTAGAAGCCCTAAATTAGTATCAATTATAAATTACACATTATTAAATATTTAAAAGAAAATGGCAAATTATTTCAACACACTACCACTTAGATTACAATTAGAACAATTAGGCGTTTGCGAATTTATGGAACAATCAGAATTTGCAGACGGAATTTCAGCATTAGCCGGAAAAAAAGTTGTTATAGTTGGTTGTGGTGCACAAGGTTTGAATCAGGGATTAAACATGAGAGATTCTGGTTTAGATATTTCATATGCATTACGTGCAGATGCAATTGCTGAAAAAAGAGCATCTTATAAAAACGCAACAGAAAACGGATTTACAGTAGGTACTTATGAAGAATTAATTCCAACCGCTGATTTAGTTTGTAATTTAACTCCTGATAAACAACATACTGCGGTAGTTAATGCAATTATGCCATTAATGAAACAAGGATCAACTTTAGCCTATTCTCATGGATTTAATATTGTTGAAGAAGGAATGCAGATTCGTAAAGATATTACAGTTATTATGTGTGCTCCAAAATGTCCTGGATCTGAAGTTCGTGAAGAATATAAAAGAGGATTTGGTGTACCAACTCTAATTGCGGTTCACCCTGAAAATGATCCAAACGGTTTTGGTTTAGATCAGGCAAAAGCTTACGCTGTAGCTACTGGCGGACATAAAGCAGGAGTTTTAAAATCATCATTTGTTGCTGAAGTAAAATCAGATTTAATGGGAGAGCAAACTATCCTTTGCGGATTATTGCAAACAGGATCTATTTTATGTTTTGATAAAATGGTTGAAAAAGGAATTGAGCCTGGATATGCTTCAAAATTAATTCAGTACGGATGGGAAACTATCACTGAAGCTTTGAAACACGGAGGTATAACTAATATGATGGATCGCTTGTCAAATCCTGCAAAAGTTGAAGCTTACGAAATTGCTGAAGAATTAAAGGATATCATGCGTCCTTTATTCCAAAAGCATCAGGACGATATTATTTCTGGGGAATTCTCTAAAAACATGATGATTGACTGGGCTAATGACGATAAAAATTTATTGACATGGAGAGCTGCAACCGGAGAAACAAACTTCGAAAAAACACCTCCAACTGATGCTCCAATTGCTGAACAGGAGTATTTTGATAATGGAGTTTTAATGATTGCAATGGTGAAAGCTGGTGTCGAATTGGCTTTTGAAACTATGACAGAAGCTGGAATTATCGAAGAATCGGCTTATTATGAATCATTACACGAATTACCTTTAATTGCAAATACAATCGCAAGAAAAAAATTATTTGAAATGAACCGTGTTATTTCGGATACAGCTGAATACGGATGTTATTTATTCGATCACGCTTGTAAACCATTATTAGCTGAATACATGAAAACGGTTGAAACTAACGTAATTGGAAAACCATTTTCGACTTCAAACGGAGTTGACAATGCTATTATAATTGCTGTAAATAAAGAAATTCGTCAACATCCTATCGAAGAGGTAGGAGCGTGGTTGAGAGAGTCAATGACGGCTATGAAAAAAATTGGATAATAAATTGGGAATTACCACACAGTCGAATGTGATGGGATTTGCACTGTATCATTATTTTATGTAATATTTTGAATTAGTAAGCACTTATTAAGAAAAATGAATATAGATGCATATTGCATTCACTTAACCCCTGCAAGCGAGTAAGTTAAGTGAAGCTAATCCCTAAATGAAGGGGCATTTCAGAAATGGATATGCTTATTGAAATTTCTATTTTAATTAATAAAGTTGCTTCTATTTTCAAAATAGAGCTTGGCATTGTAATGTAGAATTACAGGATTAATTGTTATTGAAATTGTTAAAATCAAAAGGCATGATATTTATTTATCGTGCCTTTTTTGTAGAATGCTTTTTAGTTCAAAATGCAAATTTTTATATTAAACACATTAAAATGGTTTATTTTTTTAAATATGTGTTTTTATTTGATAAAATTTATGAATTAAATAATTTTAAGAATACGTTGATATTTAATACATTTATAAAAAAATTCCAGAAACATTATGAGTTATTATAAAATTGAAAATTTAGAACAATATTTTAAACATTACAATAAGTCAATAAGGGAGCCGAGGAAGTTTTGGGGAAAAATAGCAGAAGAAAATTTCACTTGGTACCAACAATGGGATAAGGTAGTAGATTTTAATATGGCTGAAGCCGAAGTAAAATGGTTTACTGAAGCAAAAGTTAACATTACCAAAAATTGTATCGACAGACATTTAAGCAAAAGAGGAGAAAAGACGGCAATTATTTTTGAACCGAACGATCCTTCTGAATCTGCTTTACATATAACGTATAACGAATTATACGAAAGAGTATCAAGAATGGCGAATGTTTTGCGTGAGCAGGGAGTTCGCAAAGGAGATCGTGTTTGTATTTATTTACCAATGATTCCGGAACTTGCAGTTGCAGTTTTGGCTTGCGCCAGAATTGGAGCAATTCACTCTGTAATCTTTGCAGGATTCTCAGCATCAGCAGTTACAGCAAGAGTAAATGATTGTGAATGTAAAATGGTTATTACTTCTGACGGAGGATACAGAGGAAACAAAACAATTGATCTTAAAGGAATTGTAGACGAAGCGTTAGATACTTGTCCTACGGTTGAAAAAGTTTTAGTTGTAAAAAGAACTCAGACTGAAGTTAAAATGAAAGAAGGTCGTGATATTTGGTTACAACCTTTATTAGATGCAGCTATAGACAACAGTATTGCAGAAATAATGGATGCAGAAGATCCATTGTTTATTCTATATACTTCAGGATCAACAGGAAAACCTAAAGGAATGGTACATACAACCGCCGGATATATGGTTTACACCGCTTATACCTTTAAAAATGTATTTAGCCACGAAGAAAATGACATTTTCTGGTGTACTGCAGATATTGGGTGGATTACAGGCCACTCTTATATCTTATACGGACCTTTATTAAACGGAGGAACAACTGTAATTTTTGAAGGTGTTCCATCTTATCCTGATTTCAGCCGTTTTTGGGATATTATCGAAAAACATAAAATCACACAATTCTATACAGCACCAACAGCCATTCGTTCGTTAGCGAAAGAAAGTTTGGATTATATTCAAAAATATCCTCTAAAATCTTTAAAAGTAATTGGATCAGTTGGAGAACCAATTAATGAAGAAGCATGGCACTGGTTTAATGACCACGTAGGAGATAAAAGATGTCCGGTAGTTGATACTTGGTGGCAAACCGAAACCGGTGGAATCATGATTTCGCCTATTGCTTTTGTAACACCAACTAAACCAACTTATGCAACTTTGCCATTACCAGGAATTCAGCCTGTTTTAATGGATGAAAAACGAAATGAAATTGAAGGAAATCAAGTAGTTGGTAGTTTGTGTATCAAATTTCCGTGGCCAGGAATTGCCAGAACGATCTGGGGAGATCACCAACGCTATAAAGACACTTATTTCTCTGCTTTCCCGGGAAAATATTTCACAGGAGACGGTGCTTTAAGAGATGAAGTTGGATATTACAGAATCACAGGTAGAGTTGATGATGTTGTTATCGTTTCAGGCCATAATTTAGGAACAGCGCCTATTGAAGATGCAATCAACGAGCATCCTGCAGTGGCAGAATCTGCAATTGTAGGTTTCCCTCATGATATTAAGGGAAATGCATTATATGGTTATGTAATTTTGAAAGAAAGTGGAGAAGTTAGAAATAAAGAGAATTTGTCTAGAGAGATTAACCAATATATTTCAGATCATATTGGTCCAATTGCAAAATTAGATAAAATTCAGTTTGTTTCCGGTCTGCCAAAAACACGTTCAGGAAAAATTATGCGTAGAATATTACGTAAAATAGCTGAAGGAGATTTTTCTAACTTTGGAGATACTTCAACTTTACTAAACCCTGAAGTTGTAGAAGAAATTTCAAAAGAAAGAATTTCATAATTCTTATAGAAATAGAAACAAAAAATGCCTCTTAATTTTAAGAGGCATTTTTTTATGGATGTATATTTTTCTCAGAATGAGCGAAGTCGAAGTCACGCAAAGTGATTTTTCTAAAATGAATCTCTAAAAATTAAACTTTTTATATGAACATATAGTTCAAAAAAACTATTTAATTCCCAATCGAGATTTTAGTTTCAGGAATAAAAGCGCAGTTCTGTAAGCATCTTCAGATGAAGAATTTCTATCGCTTTTTGGAATTTTAAAAATTTCTCCTAAATCGTCAAGCGAAAACTGTTTGTCATTAATATCGGTTAACTTGCGATACATCATATCAACATCCAAAGCTTCATTTCTTAGTCTTCCACAATCCAGGCGTTCTAAAGCACTGTTTAGCATTTCAATATCAAAATTGATGTGATGTCCAACTAAAACAGCATTTCCTAAAAAATTAATAAAAGCTTCAAGAGCAGCTGGCTCTTCCATTTTTATCATTTTACTTTCGATTATAAATTCATTAGAAAGTCCGTTATCATGCAGAAATTTATATTGTAGTAAAACAGATTCAAAACTATCTTTAATTACAATACTGTCGTCAATAATAGAAAAAGCACCCAAAGACAAAATCACATCTTTATTTGGGTTCAGCCCGGAAGTTTCGGTTGATAAAACAACAAATCTGTCAGGCTTTGTTTCAAATTTAGTTAAGTAATCCTTCCAGAATTCGGGATACTCTTTATTGATATTTTTAATCCAGTCTAACATACTTATGAAAATTGCGTAAGTTGAAATTTGTTCTTGATTAATTCCTCAAGATCTTTCATTGGTAGTAAAGCATTTTTTAATTTCTCTCTATCTGTTTTCGACATCTCTTTAATATTAAGATACTGTCCGGAATCGTCATTTTTTAATCCTTCAATAGTTCTAAATTTTGATAAAGTTAGAAAAGCTTCGGCACAACTTAAATATATTTCGGCATTTTTAGAATCCGTTATAGCTAATTGCTTGAATCTTAAATATGTATTTTGAATCCCCTTTATATTAGAGTTTAAAATCAGTAAACGCGCACCATCTATTAAAGGCATCAGCGCACGGGTCTTAACATCAAATTTTCCTTTTTGCGGACCTTCTTCTTCTAAAATAAATTTTTTGAAAAAGCTTAGCGGAGAATTTTTCTTTAAAGCGTCATTTCCTAAAAAATCAAAAAATAAAGTATTGTTAACTGCATTTTTAAAAATCACGTTTTCGATTGCTTCTTCAATTTTTGGCTCACCAAAAACAATTTCATAATCAAAGAAAATGCTGCTCAGATCGTTGCTGTTTTCACCTGGAGTATTCATCCAGCTGTTGTATTGTTTTGTCCAGTCTGTCAATGATTTACACCATAACATATTGCTTCCCATATGACCGTTTGGACAAAGTTCGTAACCTACTTTTTCAAGTATTGCAGTGGTTCTTTTCGCTAGTCTTAAGAAGTAATCTTTAACGTCTCTGTACTTCTCCGGAGTAACATCTTCAAAGACTAAAATACTATCCTGATCTGTAAGCAAAAGTTGCTCCTTACGCCCTTGACTTCCAATGCTTAACCATGCAAATCGAGCAGGAGGAGAGCCTAGATCCAATATAGACAATTCTACTGCGCGTTTGATAATAGCGAGATTAATCTCACTTGCAATATTGCTTACGTGAGAAAGCGGAATATTTTTTTGAATTGAATTCTGAATCAAATCAGAAAGACGATCACGGATTTGTTTTAAATCTTTTGGAAGTTGTGAACGCTTGATTTCTTTAATTAAAACACCGGGATTACTAGCCTGAGCAACAATTAGATCATGTTCAGAAATAATACCTTTTACGGCAGATTTGCTTGTTCCGTCTTTTGTAACACATAGGTGGGTTACATTGTGTTTTAGCATAAGTAACTGTGCCTCGGCTAGAGAGACATTTTCTAAAACTGTAACAACCGGCGACGACATAATTTTGTCAATTGTTTCTGTGATAGGATAGCGGCCTGTAGCAATTTTCGAAGACAAATCAGCATCTGTAACTATACCAATAGGATGATTTTTCTCGGTAACTACAATATTGTCTACCATCGATTCCGTCATTAAAATAGCAACATCTTTGACAATCCGGTTTGCTTCTGTTTTTAATGGTGCATTATTATAGGTAAGAGATTGAAGATATTGCATTTCTGACTGCTGATCCACATAAAATGAAGTTTCAGAAATCATTTTTCCGCCAGAACCTGAACTGTCTTTAGTATGTCTTGAATTTACAGAGAAATTATCTAATAAAAAGTTTAGAACATCCGAATTATTGGCAACAAAAGGTCTGAAAACAGCGATGGGAATCGCATAAATAATACTTTCTTCACGCGCTTTTGCAGTCATCATGTAGTTATTCTTGGCAAAAAACGGACGCAAGCCAAAAATATTACCTTCATGACATTTATTTATAATAGTTTCCTCGGCATCTGCAATTGTAGTCAGATTTACAACTCCCGAAGCAACAACATAAAAACTATCATGCAAAGGGTCGTTATTTTCAAATAATACAGCGTGTTTTTCTAAATTTATAACACGAATATTGCTTGCGATATCAGCTAATTCCTGAAAAGTCAGGTTGTTGAATGGCGGGTATTCTTTTAAAAAATCTGCAATATGCTCAGCAATTGTATTCATATGATTGATAATTTTTTTAAAGTATCGAATGTAAAAATAATAAAATAAACTCTTACAATGAAAGTATCTGGATTGGAATATGTTTAATATAAAAATAAGGCTAATTTTTATCGTTTTAAAAAGTTTTAAACCAATTTTATGATTTTAATCAAACAATTTTCATAATTATTTTTTTTGAAGAGGGCTTTGAGTTTCAATTAATACCCAAATGATAGCGTAATTGTATTAAATCTAAATAATTGATAAAGGAGAGTTACTTAAAAATTCTATTTTACATAATATAAATTATAGTTCAAATATGTATTTCTCGAAATACACTATTATTCATATAATTTGATTAGAATCGTTTCTTTTGGAATCAGATCAGCTCCGCCACGTTTATTGAATTGTAAAGCACCATCATTTATGTAAAGAACTGCACTTGCTGCACCATTTTTACTTTTGATATTAATTTGAGCTTTTTCGCCAAGCGTATATACATGTCCGGTGACTTCCATAATGCCCGTAACAAATTTTTCATTTTCACTTGTAATTTCTGCAGTTCCAAATATTTTGTTATTTGATTGCGCTATATTCAATTTTAAAATATATTCTTTGCTACAGGACTTGCAATTTTCGGTACTCCAGGTTCCTGTAAAACTATTTGTTTGAGAATTTGCGCAAAAAGAAATAAATAACAGGAACAGAAAAATATTTTTCATTTGAATCAATTTAGATAAAATAACTTTCAAATATAAATTAAAAAAGCATACGCGCTGGCGTATGCTTTAGATTATAATGCTTAATGAAGAATTAGATTTTTGTCTGATAAACAGATTTTCCGTCTAAAGAAACATCAATTAAACCAGTTCTTTCTGTAAATGTTGTTCTTAAAACGCTTCCTTTAAAAAGTGAAACATCTCCGTAAACTTTTCCAGTTTCGTCTGAAACGTATTCAAATAATAATTTTTTATTATCCGGCTCAATTCCCAGTTTATAACTTTTGAATTTTGTTCCTTTTAAATCGAATGATTGCTGTGAATCAATAATTTTTCCGTCAGCATAAAAATTCGTAATAGCTTTATTTAATGTAATGTCCGGATAGTATTTGTTTACCTTTTCAAGCAACGAATACTGAGCTGGATTTGCGTCTTCTAGTTTAGATGAAATAGTTTGAGCAAATGAAATTGTCGAAAAAATAAGAGCTAAAAGTAATGTGATTTTTTTCATAAATTTAAATTTTAGTGGTTATAGTTTTAGAATAATTTCTAAAACTTACATAATATCCATTTTTTGCATAAAATGAGATTATTATATAGATCAAGGTAGTAAATATTTATCTTTGCACGAAATAAAAAGCAAAGTTTTAAGAAAATGACAACAAAGAAATATATTCAACTCATACTTATTTTAGGATCGTTAACGGCTCTGGGGCCTTTTTCCATCGATATGTATTTGCCTGGTTTTTCGGGAATTGCAAAAGATTTAAATACAACAGTTGCTAAAGTTTCTATGACTTTATCCAGTTATTTCATCGGGATCTCAGCCGGACAATTACTTTACGGGCCCTTATTAGACCGATTTGGACGTAAAAAACCTTTGTTTATTGGTTTAATGATTTATATTTTGGCTTCTTTAGGCTGCGTTTACGTTAGTGAAATTGATTCTTTTATTCTTCTTCGTTTTATTCAGGCTATCGGAAGTTGTGCTGCAACAGTAGCATCTGTTGCGATGGTGCGTGATTTATTTCCTGTCAAAGATATTCCTAAAGTTTTTTCATTATTAATGCTGGTTCTTGGGCTTTCGCCGATGTTAGCACCAACTATTGGTGGTTATATCACAGAAGATTATGGATGGCATACCGTATTTTTTATATTAATGTGTATGGGAATTGCTATTTTAATTGCTGCACAAGTTGGATTACCAAATAGTTATAAACCGGATACTTCCATTTCATTAAAACCAAAACCTATTATTTCTAACTTTTTAAAAGTACTAAAAGAACCTCAATTTTATACGTATGCTTTTACGGGTTCTATTGCTTTTTCCGGGTTATTTACTTATGTAGCGGCCTCTCCTATAGTTTTTATGGATATTTACCATGTAGACGCCAAAACATACGGTTGGATTTTCGCTTTTATGTCGGTAAGTTTTATTGGTTCAAGTCAGTTAAATTCCGTTTTATTAAAGAAATTTTCAAGCGAGCAAATGATATTTGGAGCTTTAATTACACAGTCTGTAATTAGTACTGTTTTCCTTGTTCTTGCAATTAATAACCTTTTAGGATTGTATGAAACAAGTATAATGCTATTTTTATTTCTGGGTTGTCTGGGAATCTCAAACCCAAATACAGCCGGACTTACAATGGCCCCATTTGCTAAAAATGCCGGAAGTGCTTCAGCCCTAATGGGTGCTATTCAATTAGGTTTAGGTGCTGTTGCTTCCTTTGTAGTTGGTGTTTTTGTAAAAGATTCTGTATTGCCAATGGTTATGATAATGACATCAACAACAATAATTGCTTTTATTGTTTTGAATATTGGCAAACGTTTTATAAAAGATAAAGTGGAAGTTTCTGAAAATGATGATGTTTTAGTGGGACATTAGAAGACAAATTGAAAAAACAAAAAAAAGCCAGAAATTAAGATTCTGGCTTTTTTATTGAATTTATAATTGACATTAATTTCTTTTCTCTGGTCGAATAATCATTCGAAGAGATTGATCACTTGCAAAATAAGCAATCATCCAGTTGTAAAAAGTTTTTAATCTGTTTCTGTATGTTATCAGTGAAATTAGGTGAATAAACAACCAGATTATCCAGGCAAAAAATCCATTAAAATGCCATTTCGGACTTGGTAAATCGACTACTGCTTTGTTTTTTCCAATAATCGCCATAGAACCCTTATCATTGTAAATAAATGGTTTAAGCGGTTTATTTTTAACCATTGCTTTAAAGTTTTTGGCTAAGTTTAATCCCTGCTGAATTGCAACCTGTGCCACTTGCGGATGTCCGTCAGGAAAATTTTTATCTCCTGCCTGAATCGCTGTATCTCCAATAGCATAAATATTTGCAAGTCCGTTAATTTTATTGTACTGATCTGTTGCCATACGGCGACCGCGGCCATAGCTTTCTTTTGGAATACCTTCAAAAATTTTAGCAGAAACTCCAGCCGCCCAAATCAAATTTTTTGTCTTGATGGTATCTCCGTTTTCAAAATGTACGGTATCATCTATATAATCAACAACCCTGGTATTTAGTTTAACTACAACTCCTAGTTTTGTAAGTGCATCCAAAGTATCTTTTTGAGATTCCTTACTCATTGGCGCCAGTAAGGCATCTCCGCCATCAACTAAATAAACATTACTGGCAGAAGTTTCCAATTCAGGATATTCTTTTAAAAGGATATTTTTTCGCATTTCGGCAAACATTCCCGAAACCTCCACTCCCGTT
>Ga0247813_10002079_pt1 | contig 14126 bp, 7 predicted proteins | sample UWRJL169409C1_FD_180719 | JGI IMG/M metagenome (GOLD analysis project Ga0247813, IMG submission 180719) | Plant litter microbial communities from Arlington Agricultural Research Station in Wisconsin, United States - UWRJ-L169-409C-1 | ecosystem: Environmental > Terrestrial > Plant litter >... | reverse complement strand
CAGGATTAACTGGCGATAAGGGCAATAAAGGTGATACGGGTGCACAAGGTATTCAGGGAGCAACAGGATTGACTGGTGCAACAGGCGATAAAGGAGATACGGGTGCAACTGGTGCACAAGGTATTCAGGGCGCAACCGGAGCAACGGGTGATAAAGGCGATACAGGTGCTACTGGTGCACAAGGTATTCAGGGATTAACAGGTGATAAAGGAGATACAGGATTAACTGGTGCAACTGGCGATAAGGGAGACAAAGGCGATACGGGTGCTACTGGTGCAACAGGATTAACTGGTGCAACTGGCGATAAGGGCGATAAAGGTGATACGGGTGCACAAGGTATTCAGGGAGCAACCGGAGCAATGGGTGATAAAGGTGATACAGGTGCTACAGGTGCACAAGGTATTCAGGGAGCAACTGGTGCAACGGGTGATAAAGGAGATAGAGGCGATACGGGTGCTACCGGTGCAACAGGATTAACTGGCGATAAGGGCAATAAAGGTGATACGGGTGCACAAGGTATTCAGGGAGCAACAGGATTGACTGGTGCAACAGGCGATAAAGGAGATACGGGTGCAACTGGTGCACAAGGTATTCAAGGCGCAACCGGAGCAACGGGTGATAAAGGCGATAAAGGTGATACGGGTGCCACTGGTGCACAGGGTGTTCAGGGAGCAACCGGAGTAACAGGCGATAAAGGAGATACAGGTGCTACTGGTGTACAAGGTATTCAGGGAGCAACAGGTGATAAAGGTGATACAGGTGCTACTGGCGCACAAGGTGTTCAGGGAGCAACAGGCGACAAGGGAGATAAAGGAGATACGGGTGCTACTGGTGCACAAGGTGTTCAGGGAGCAACCGGAGCAACGGGCGATAAAGGAGATACAGGTGCTACTGGTGTACAAGGTATTCAGGGAGCAACAGGTGATAAAGGAGATACGGGTGCTACTGGTGCACAAGGTGTTCAGGGAGCAACCGGAGCAACGGGTGATAAAGGTGATACAGGTGCCACTGGTGCACAAGGTATTCAGGGATTAACCGGAGCAACAGGTGATAAAGGTGATACAGGTGCTACTGGTGCACAAGGTATTCAGGGATTAACAGGTGATAAAGGAGATACAGGTGCTACTGGTGCACAAGGTGTTCAGGGAGCAACCGGAGCAACTGGCGATAAAGGTGATACAGGTGCTACTGGTGCACAAGGTATTCAGGGATTAACCGGAGCAACAGGTGATAAAGGCGATACAGGTGCCGCTGGTGCACAAGGTATTCAGGGAGCAACAGGCGATAAAGGTGATACAGGTGCTACTGGTACACAAGGTATTCAGGGATTAACAGGAGCAACAGGTGATAAAGGCGATACAGGTGCCACTGGCGCACAAGGTGTTCAGGGAGCAACGGGTGATAAAGGCGATACAGGTGCTACTGGTGCACAAGGTGTTCAGGGAGCAACCGGAGCAACAGGCGATAAAGGAGATACAGGTGCAACTGGTGCCCAAGGTGTTCAGGGAGCAACCGGAGCAACAGGCGATAAAGGAGATACAGGTGCCACTGGTGCACAAGGTATTCAGGGATTAACAGGAGCAACGGGCGATAAAGGAGATACAGGTGCCACTGGTGCACAAGGTGTTCAGGGAGCAACCGGAGCAACGGGTGATAAAGGTGATACAGGTGCCACTGGTGCACAAGGTATTCAGGGATTAACCGGAGCAACAGGTGATAAAGGAGATACAGGTGCTACTGGTGCCCAAGGTGTTCAGGGAGCAACCGGAGCAACTGGCGATAAAGGTGATACAGGTGCTACTGGTGCACAAGGTATTCAGGGATTAACAGGAGCAACAGGTGATAAAGGCGATACAGGTGCTACTGGTGCACCAGGTATTCAGGGATTAACAGGAGCAACAGGCGATAAAGGAGATACGGGTGCCACTGGCGCACAAGGTATTCAGGGCGCAACCGGAGCAACAGGTAATACGGGTGCTACTGGCGCAACAGGTGAAAAAGGTGATTCAACCCCGCAAACCATCACCCATACTTTAAATTCTACTGATAACACTTTAACCAGTGATGTAAATGGAGTTGCACCTACAGCTAACATCATCAATTCGAATGCTTTAAATTTAGATTCAGACAATAAATTAACTTCAACAGTTAATGGTGTAGCATCCAGTGCAGTAGATATTTCTACGCTCGCTATTGAACCATGGAATGTTCAGGGTACTTCCAATAAAGCAAAAGCCAATACAGATAACGTCTACCAAATGGGAACTGTTGCCGTAGGTAAAAACAGTGCACAATCAGGTGTTGCATTTGATGTACTTGGTGCGGTAAGAGGGGGCGATGCGCATACGGGTACGATTGGTACAAACTCAGTAGCTTTTGGTGAAAGAAATACTGCAGCAGGAAACCGTTCAGCAGCATTTGGTTCAGATAACACGGCCAATACCTTAAATGGATTTGTTATTGGTTCTGCAAATGCGATTAAAAATGGTACCACTTCTTCAAATGTGGCTACAGATGCCCTGTTCCAGGTAGGAAATGGAACCACAAGTACACCAGGCAATGCGTTAACCATTCTTAAAAATGCACACACTGCCATTGGTGTAGCAGGAACAGAAGATAATGCCAAACCAACGGAATTGCTTGATTTAGGTGGCGATGCCAGTACAGGTAACGGTGGTGTAAGAATTAGAAATATCAATTCATCAGCATATGCCGGAAATAGTTCAACAGATAAAATAGTAGTAGCAGATGCAAACGGAGTTTTAAAAACAGTATCAGGATCAGTGAGTAATATTATTAAAATAACAGCCAATTACACCACGCAGGCTAACGATAACACCATTTTAGCAAATGCTACAAATGGAGGTTTTACCTTAACACTTCCGGCAGCAAATGCAAGTAAAGGGCGTACGATAGTAATTCGTAAAACAGATGAAACCAGTAATGTGCTAACCTTTAGCGAAACCATTAAAATTTCTGAAACATCAAGCTTTACTACACTGAACGTAAACAGTACCATTCGTATTCAAAGTGATGGTACAGACTGGTACAAAATCGATTAATTCACCCCGTAATCACAAATAAAAAATAGCATAATGAAATATATATATATACAAGCCAGCATCCTCATCAGTTTATTTTCGATGACTGGAATAGCGGCTTCGGCACAAACTACGGCACAGAAAATAGGAATCAACCCTACCAGTAAAGATGCAAGTGCCTTACTGGAACTGGAGGCATCAAACAAAGGTTTCTTAATGCCGCGGGTAGCGTTAACTGGTCTAACAGATGTAAGTACCGTTAATACGCCTGCACATGCCATCATGGTGTATAACACGGCAACCACCAATGCAGGTAGCAATGATGTAATACCAGGTTTTTATTATTATAATAAAGACACTAACACCCCGTCCAATAGCAAATGGGTAAGGCTGTATGATTCACAGAACAGATCACTTGAAGGAGATTTAAAAAACTCCTTCAAAACCGCAGATCATTCGGGCTGGTTCCTTTTAGATGGCCGGGCAATTTCCTCACTTCCTCAGCCAGCACAGGATGCGGCCCAAAGGTTGGGCTTCACGAATAATTTGCCTGATGCAAGAGATCGTTTTTTAAAAACGAAAAATTCCTCAGAAAGTTTAGGAGATAATGGCGGACTTAATTCACTTACTCTTGTATTAGCCAATTTGCCCAATGTTACTTTTTCAGGTACCATCAGCGGTACCGCTGCATCGGCAGGAGCGCATACACATGGTGCTTCACCGGGTAATGGTTTTTTAGTTGGAGGATCTCAAATTGGGAATAATGGTACAGGTAATTATCAAGGTACTGGTAATGGAACTTCATGGGGAGGTGTAGGACAGATTACTACTACAAACAGTGCGGGAGCTCATACGCATACCTTATCTGGTTCTGCATCTGTACCATCAGGTGGTTCGGGTACGGCACTAGATAACAGATCTCCATACCTGGTGGTGAATACATTTATTTACCTGGCCAATTAAATATTCAGAGGCATTTATATGAACCGTCATGATTTTCAGATCACAAATTGAATGATTAGTCACGACGGCTTCATTACCATAAAAACAATGATACAGATGAAAAATCAAAGCTATAGATTATTGATGTGCTGCTTGCTTTATTTCACTGGTGGTCAATTATATGCCCAAACCGGAGTTGGGAGTATGACAGTCGATAATTCTACAGTAACCATTTCTGCAGGCACAACCGAAACCCGGTTTTCAGAGGGAAGTTACTTCGGGCCAAAGGCCAATTGGGTAATCGATGGAACACTGGAGATTTACAGTAAAAATATCTGGATTGCACCCGGTGCTACCTTCACCGGAACCGGTAAGATCTTGATTTATAACCCGGGCAACAATCCCTTTTATAAAAACATGACATCGGGCGCTACCAAGATAGATGGAAACAACGGTGCCTTTATTAACCTTTTGGTAGAACACCGTAATGCTGAAAATATGGTGTTAGCCGATGTAAGTGACCCAGGCTATGGTACAGCAAACCCAGCCGGATCGCTGGCCGCCTCACTAAATATTGGCGGTACCATGGATCTTGCAACTGATCGTGCAGATATTATACTCAACGGAAACAACCTTGCTTTTAACACCTCCGGTAAGATCATTAACTATTCCAGAGATAGAATGGTGGTGACTGAAAACAAGCCTGTGGGTTACATGATTAAAGATTACGCGGGTGCCGATGCATTCGTATTCCCGATAGGTATTGCTGAAAATGATTATACACCAGCTACCGTTACACCAGTTTCTGCAGAAAAAATATATGCCAGTGTGCAGGATATTGCTGCTGCCGGAAAACCAATTTTAAATGCGGCCCTGGGGATGGATAGAACCTGGCATATTTTCGGTTCAAAGCCCCTGCAGGCTAATTTGGTTTTACAGCACAATAGTATTACCAATGGTAACCTGTTTAAAGATGCCAACGCCGGAATCGCCCGTTATGTGAGTGATGCCAAGTGGGAGACGGTAAAAGGAACTAATCCTTCCGTAGGCGTGCATACCAGAAATAACATTTTAATGTCTACAGATCTGGCTGCAAATGGTGGCTACTTTACCAAACTCGCCGTATCAGGATCAACCCTAATGATTCCCAATTTATATACGCCAAATGGAGATGGATCAAATGATACTTTCCAAATCCGTGGCCTGGAGTTTTTTGCTGAAAATGACCTCGTTATCGTAAACCGTTGGGGTAATGAAGTTTACAAGGCAACCAATTATAAAAATGACTGGACTGGTGAGGGCTTAAATGAGGGTACTTATTATTATATCCTGAGGGTTAAAGATAGTGAAGATGCAGGATGGCAGGTATTTAAAGGCTACATAACATTGATTAGAGCATTTAAAAAATAAGGAGTAGTTGCTGCTGCCAATAGGCACTGGCTTTACAAATTGATGGTGCGATGATATAAATCAGGAATGATGAACCCTGCATGTTTTCATAAAAAACGATAAGAGGGGTAATCACTGCAGCTTCATAAAAGAAAACAAAATCATACAGATGAAAAAAATATTAAAGGTATTGTTAATACTGTTGTTATTTTCCAAACTGGCACAGGGGCAGCAAGATGCCCAGTTTAGTCAGTATATGTTTAATGGTATCTATATTAATCCAGCCTATGCGGGTTATAAGGAGCAATTAAACCTCCATGCGTTTTACCGTAACCAATGGACCGGAATTCCGGGTGCGCCTAAAACCATGTCGGTAGCTATTGATGCCATTGCCAATGATGGAAATGTAGGGCTAGCGTTGCAGATATCAAGTGATAGGCTAGGTGCGCAACGCAATCAATCCATTTATGCGAATTATGCCTATCGCATTCCAATGAATAAAGATGGATCATCCAGGCTGGCTTTTGGGTTAGGCGTAGGTGTGGTGCAATTGGGTATTGATGGGGCCATGTTAAATCCAAATGATGTTGAAATGGAACAGCCCACAGGTATGCAAAGCAGCATATTGCCTGATGCCAGGGCAGGTATTTATTTTGCAAATAACCGGATGTACGCAGGCTTTTCAGCAGATAACTTAGTTTCACAATATATTGATGTTGATCGCTATGCCTTTATTCCCCAGCCAAAGCCACACTATTATTTAACCGCTGGTACATTGATTCCGCTTTCCAGAGAAATTCTGTTAAAGCCATCCTTCCTGTTAAAAGATGACCGCGGAGGACCTACCAGTTTAGACCTGAATGCCTTCGTGATTGTAGCAGAAAAATTATGGATAGGTGGTTCTTACCGCACGGGTATAAAACTTTATAGTAAGGATTATCTGCAAAAGGATCTGAGCCAGCTGAATTCTGTTGTAGCCGCGCTTCAAATTTTTCCTAGCGAAAACTTAAGAATCGGTTATGCTTACGATTATTCAATAGGCCCCTTACAAGGCTATAGTGGTGGTACACATGAAATTTCAATCGGCTATTTCTTTAATAAGAAAAACATGCGGATGTTAACGCCAAGATTCTTTTAAACACGACTGCCTTAAGGCAATGAAATCATACGAGCATGAAAAAACTACTACTCTCTATCCTTTTTTTAACAGCATTTGTATTCATCACCAAACCTGCATCGGCACAATATGTATTAAATGCAGCCGATAAACAATACAAGCTTTTTAATTATATCAATGCCATTGATCTATATGAACAAGCTTATTATAAAAAAAATACCTTATATGCAGCAGAGCAATTGGGTAAATGTTACCGTTTGGTAAAGGATTATAAACAAGCAGAAAGCTGGTATGCTATCGCTGCTGGCATGCCTGAAACCAGTGCGGATAATGTGCTGCAATATGCGAAAGCGCTTCAGCAAAATATGAAGTACAGCGAGGCTAAGGAACAATATCAAAAATATGCCACAGTAAATAAACAGATAAGTAATAAGCAATTGACCAGCGCACAGCAAAAACTTTGGGAACTGAGTTGTGATTCAGCCTTGCTATGGATCAAAAAACCGGTAGCCATTTCTATTGAAAACAAAAAGAATCTGAATTCATCACAATCTGACTGGGGTGCCCATTTGTATCAAAATAGCGTGGTATTCGCTTCCGATAGAGGTCAGGCGGGCGAAGATAAGGAAAGTGCACATCGTCCGTTTTTAAAGTTTGATGGTTCAAAGAAACCCAATCGGAACGTTTATGGCTGGACAGGTAACCGCTATTTAAGGCTTTTCATCGAAGATAAAAACCAAGATAGTGTGCGCATTTTACCTGTGAATGCAGGAACAGAATACCACATTGGACCTGCAAGTTTTACTGCAGATGGCAATGAAATGTATTTTATCCTCACCAAAATCCCGAAGAAACCAGTATATGGAAAGGATGGTATAGCCACTTTAAACTTAGAAATTTATTCATGCAAAAAGGATTCAACGGGTAAGTGGGGAGATCCGGTAGCGTTTAAATACAATAAGGCAGAAGCCTATTCAAATGGCGATCCATTTATAAGTGCCGATGGAAATAGCTTATATTTTGTTTCCAGTATGCCGAACGGAATGGGAGGAACAGATATTTATGTAAGTCGGAAAACCCAGGCAGGAGATTGGGGTACACCCGAAAATTTAAAAGAGCTAAATACGGAAGGAAACGAACGTACACCCGTTCTTGATCAGGCTGGAAATTTTTTCTTCAGTTCTGATGGTAGAATTGGAATGGGAGGCTTGGATATTTTTGTCGCAAAATTTTCAAACGGAAAAAATACGGATCCTGTTAATTTGCACTATCCCATCAATTCATCACAAGATGATTTTGCTTATATCCAGGGAAATGATCAAACAGGCTACCTGAGTTCAAATCGTACGGATGGAATTGGAAGTGATGATATTTACACCTTCTTGCCTAAAAAAGTGATCGCCTTGTGGCTGGTTGGAAAAGTAATGGATGCCCATTCAAAACAACCTTTAGGCAATGCCATCGTTACATTGAAAAAAATAAATGGGCAAAAATTAAAAGTCGAAACCGACTCAACCGGAAACTATAAATTTAATCTTGATCAGGCTTCAGATTATAATGTAAGGGGTGATAAAACGGGTTACAGATCTGATGATTCTAGTTTGACTACCCGTGATTTAACCGTAAGTACAGAAATAAAAAGAGATTTATACCTGGAGCAGATCATCATTAATAAGCCCATCAGGATTGATAATATTTATTACGATTTTGATAAATCAAATATTCGTCCGGATGCCGCAATTGAGTTAGATAAGCTGGTGAAAATCATGCTGGATAATCCAACCATCTGGATAGAATTGGGCTCACATACAGATAGTCGTGGGAATGACCAGTATAATCAGTGGTTATCTCAAAGCAGGGCAAACTCGGCTGTGCAATATATTATTGATCGTGGTATTAATAAAAACAGAATTACGGCCAAGGGCTATGGTGAATCTACGTTGTTAAACAAATGTTCAAATGGTGTAAAATGTTCAGAAGCTGATCATCAGCTTAACAGACGGACCGAGTTTAAAATCACAAAGTTTTAAAATTAATATTTGAAGCATTGATTTCTTCATCAATAACTTTAAAATGATGAATGAAATAAGTTCATGAATTCTTCATTTGATATTTGGAAATTTATTAAAAAATAAACAAGATTATTCAACCATAAATAAATATCAACATGAAAGCAATTAAAGTTTTAATGATCGCCCTGGTAGCTACTTTTTATGTAAACGCAGTAAGTGCACAAACAAAAGAACCAGTTAAAGTAAAAACAGAAAAAACTACTGTTAAAAAAGCACACACAAAACACCACCATAAAGCTAAAAAAGCGGCTGTTAAAAAATAGTGTATAGCATACATAGGTTTAGGTGAAAACCGCTTCAAATTAATTTGGAGCGGTTTTTTAGTTTAATTGGTTTATAAGAAATATGAAATTAAGTTTTCATTGAACATCCTTCGTTCCTCCTGTTGAACTTGATTCAGGATCTGATCAAAATAGTTGCTGAACTAAATTCAGCATGACGCTAATTCAGCATGACGGTGGGTTTTGAGGTTACACTCGAAAAATCCTCTCAAAACCGTCATCCGATAGCTATCGGATGCGAAGCAAATTCTTCATTTGCTGAAGCAATCTCCATCGCAGATTGCTTCGTGCCTCGCAATGACGATACTACTTGAGGGATGGTCCTTCTGAACTTAACTCAGGGTCTTTAAACCTACTGGTTGGTGTCTCACCAACCAACCTAAGTATATAGCACCAATTTGTTAGTACCATAAAGATTTTGTTCATTATAACTTTTCATATAAAAAAAATGAGGAATAAATTACCCAAAAATATGGGTATAACATTACCCATATTTTTTGACTGTCCCCTAAAAAGTAACGTCTAACGCCAATCTTTATTCTGGCTTATCTTTTGGATTTCTAGGATGATCCTTTACATTCATATACAGCTATTAATTAGCTGCTTAAAGCGCTTAATCTATTGACTTGAATACCTATCGCTTGTAAGGAATCAATATCAAACAATAAATTTAATTAGATGAATAAACATTTACTTCTCAGTTTAACAGGAGTTCTATTGAGTATTTCGGTTTCTTTTGCCCAGCAAAAGGTAAAGGATGGTACCTTGTCAAGTACCAACATTTCAAACAAGGATGCCATTTTGGAATTAGAAAGCAATAACAAAGGCTTACTCCATACCCGTGTTAATTTAATCAGCACTGATAATCCTGCTCCGCTTTCCGCGCATGTAACCGGTATGATGGTTTATAATTTATCCACCGTTAACGATGTGGTTCCTGGTATTTATTATAATGATGGTACCAAATGGGTTTTTGTCAGGAATAGCAATTTAACTTTAATTCAAAACCAGGCAGGTAAAACAGGTGCACCCGGAACTCCGGGCAGTATAGGCGGACCAGCTTCGGGCGTGGCCATTGTTACCAACGACAGTGGCACATGGGTTTATAATCCAGATACCAATACCTGGACAAATATAAATGGTAAAAAAGGTGACAAAGGAGACCCTGGTGTAGTAGGCATTGCCGCCCAGCCCGGAAAAATGGGTGCTCCAGGTAAACCGGGTACAGCTGGCGGTCCTGGTGAAGGAACTACGATAGTTACTAATGACAGTGGTACCTGGATGTATAATCCAGGCACCGACACATGGACAAATGTAAATGGTCCCAAAGGAGATAAGGGCGATACTGGTGCAACAGGATCAACTGGTGATAAAGGAGACAAAGGCGATACAGGTGCTACTGGTGCACAAGGTATTCAGGGAACAACCGGAGCAACAGGAGACAAAGGTGATACGGGTACTACTGGTGCACAAGGTATTCAGGGTGTAACAGGAGACAAAGGTGATACGGGTGCCACTGGTGCACAAGGTATTCAGGGTGTAACAGGCGATAAAGGTGATACGGGTGCCACTGGTGCGCAAGGTATTCAGGGAGCAACAGGCGATAAAGGTGATACGGGTGCCACTGGCACACAAGGTATTCAGGGAGCAACTGGTGATAAAGGCGATACGGGTGCCACTGGCGCACAAGGTATTCAGGGAGCAACTGGTGATAAAGGCGATACGGGTGCTACTGGTGCGCAAGGTATTCAGGGAGCAACAGGTGATACAGGTGCTACTGGCGTACAAGGCATTAAGGGAGCAACAGGTGATACAGGTGCTACTGGCGTACAAGGTATTAAGGGAGCAACCGGAGATAAAGGCGATACGGGTGCAACTGGTGCGCAAGGTATTCAGGGAGCAACTGGTGATAATGGCGATACAGGTGCTACAGGTGCACAAGGTATTCAGGGAGCAACCGGAGATAAAGGCGATACGGGTGCTACTGGTGCGCAAGGTATTCAGGGAGTAACAGGTGATAGAGGCGATACAGGTGCCACTGGCGCACAAGGTATACAAGGAGCAACCGGAGATAAAGGCGATACGGGTGCTACTGGTGCGCAAGGTATTCAGGGAGCAACTGGAGCAACAGGTGATACTGGCGTACAAGGTATTAAGGGAGCAACTGGTGATAAAGGCGATACGGGTGCGCAAGGTATTCAGGGAGCAACCGGACCAACGGGCGATAAAGGCAATACAGGTCCATCAACTCCTCAAACCATTACACATACTTTAAGTTCTTCTGATAATACATTAACCAGTGATGTAAATGGGATTGCACCTACGGCCAAACTAATTAATTCTAATGTTCTGGGATTGGATGCAACCAATAACTTAACCTCTACAATTAATGGTGTAGCTTCAAATGCAATAGATCTTTCTTCACTTACAGCTGAACCTTGGAATGTTCAGGGTACTAGCAATAAAGCAACTGCAAACAATGAAAATATTTATCAAACTGGAACGGTTGCTATAGGTAAGAATACGGTGCTTGCGGGTGCAACCTTAGATATTGCAGGTGCAATTCGGGGAGGTACTGGCAATACAGGCACTGTGGGTGCAAACTCAGTAGCTTTTGGAGAAAAAAACACAGTAAGTGGAAATGGCTCAAATGCTTTTGGTTATAACAATGATATAGCTGGAATGAGAAATACAGCTATTGGGGCGGTCAATATAATTTCAGATGTTAATGCTAATCATAATTTTATTGCAGGGGTATCGAATGAAATTCGTAATGGTGCTCAGGATGCTGCGATTTTTGGAAGGAATAATATAATTACTGCAACAGCGACAGCAGCACCAAACTTTATAATGGGTGATCATGCGATTATTAAGGCGGGTTTAAACTCTTTTGTTAGCGGTACGTATAACGTAGTTGAAACAACTGCTGATGGTGCGTTTATGGGTGGAATCTCCAGTACTGCAAAAGGGAGGTTCAATACGATTTTTGGTAATCAAAACATTGCGGCATCATATTTTGAAACGGCAGTAGGATCTAAATCTGCCATTACAACAGGAACGCCAGATAAATGGGTAACTACAGATGTTTTATTACAAGTGGGTAATGGCGATAACGATTTCTATGCACCTAGAAATAATGCAATGACCATTCTTAAAAATGCTCATACTGCTATTGGTGTAACTGGTACAGAAGTCAATGCAAAACCAACTGAACTTTTAGATTTAGGAGGTGCTGCAACAGCTACAAATGGTGGTTTAAGAATCAGAAATATCAACTCTGCCGCTTACACAGGGGTAAGTGGTGATAGAATTATAGTAGCTGATGCTTCTGGTGTTCTAAAAAGCATTGACGTATCCACCATAGTAGCTCAAGGTCCAACAGGGCCTCAGGGTGCGACTGGTGATCAGGGTTCACAGGGATTAAAAGGTGATAAGGGCGATAAGGGTGATACTGGTTTAACTGGCGCTACTGGAGATACAGGTGCAACTGGTGACAAAGGTGCAACTGGTGACAAAGGTGCAACGGGCGATAAGGGTGATAAAGGAGAGACAGGTGCAACGGGTACTGCAGATAACGGCTTAACGATAACAGGTACAAACACACAGCTAGGGGGCACATTAGTTAAACCAACTAAGCTAACAGCAGACGCAACCAATACTTTAGCTATTGCCGGTTTGCAAACCGGAGCAACAACTGATAACATAGTGGTTGCCGATGCAAACGGGGTTTTAAAAACCGTTACTTCCTCCAGTTTAACGCCTGCTACAACGGTCTCCAATGCATCAAATAATAATACAGCGACAGTAACTGTAAACGGAGTTACCAGTTCAGGTGCACCTATCATCAATAACAATAGTTTAGTTTTAAATGGTGCAAATAAGATAACATCAACCGTAAATGGTATCACATCTAATTCAGTTGATTTAAGTGCTTTAAAAATAGAGCCCTGGAATGTTCAATCTACTACCAATCAAGCTACTCAAAATACCGATAATATTTATCAAAAAGGAACTGTTGCAATAGGTAAAAATGTTGCACAGGCAGGAGCGAGTTTAGATGTTGCCGGGGCTTTTAGTAGTGGTTGTTGTCATATTGGTACAGTAGGCGCTTATTCAGCGATAGTTGGTGGATCTGCTAATCAAATTCTTTCGTCATATAGTGTTATACTTGGTGGTAGTAACAATATAGTTTCCGGAGGTTATGCAGTAGCAGGCGGTCAAACTTGTAGTGCTCAAGGTACTCGATCATTTGCGTATGGTAACAATATCATAGCAAATGCTGCACACCAATTTTCAGTAGGTTATTATAATGCAATAACTACAGGTACTGCCACTAATGAGAATACACCTACTGATGCACTTTTTCAGATTGGAAACGGATCCCCTTCATTAAGAACGAATGCTTTAACGATTCTAAAAAACAGCAATACAGGCATAGGTATTAGTGGCGCAGAAGCTGCAGCAAAGCCTACTGAGTTATTGGATTTAGGTGGTACATCTACAGCAGGATATGGCGGATTAAAAATCAGAAATATAAATTCTGCAGCTTATACTGGAAATGCATCAACTGATAAAATTGTGGTAGCAGATGCAAATGGCGTATTAAAAACAATTGCTTCCTCTTCAACAGCTTCAGAACCTTTACAAATTCAGGGTACAACAAATAAGGCGACAGCCAATACCGATGACATTTATCAAATGGGTAAAGTGGCTGTTGGCATTTCTACTTCAAACAGTACGTTTCAGGTAGAAGGTTCGATTACTCATTCTATACGTGTAACCACAGCAAATGATGCACTTACGGCATCAGATTATACCATTATCAGCAGGGCAACAACTAGAATAACCATTACCTTACCAGATCCAACTACCTGTAAAGGCAGGATATATTATATCATCAATAATGGTACTGTGGACTTAGATACCAACAGATCATTTGAAGTTTCGGGTACGACAACCCGAAGTGTTGTGCCCATACCTAATGTAGATTTTACGGGGAACAAATACTCCTTGCAAAGTGATGGTAATACTTGGGTATGTTTAAGTATAGGTTAAGAAAGCTGGCTTAAAAGCTAATCAACAGCTAACAGACGGACAAAGTTTAAATTCAATATTTAAGCTTTTGAGTTTAGCATCACCAGCAAATAGATGTACAATGAGGGTGTCCAAAAAGGTAGGACACCCTTTTTTGTTTTCCCATTAATTCGTAAATTGATGGTGCTAATGAAAACGAGATCAAATTTACATTTTAAGGCCTTAACCTCCCAGCAGGTTGTGCTTTTTC
>Ga0247813_10002078_pt1 | contig 14127 bp, 10 predicted proteins | sample UWRJL169409C1_FD_180719 | JGI IMG/M metagenome (GOLD analysis project Ga0247813, IMG submission 180719) | Plant litter microbial communities from Arlington Agricultural Research Station in Wisconsin, United States - UWRJ-L169-409C-1 | ecosystem: Environmental > Terrestrial > Plant litter >... | reverse complement strand
ACTCAATATCTTGTATTTTTTCACCTTTTTTAATACCGTTCATAAACAAAGTATAAAGACCGTCCTGATCATTTATCATGTTCACCATACCGTCTTTCAAAGGCTGAACCATTGCAATACCAGCATTGAAATCAACTTCTTTATTTAGTTTGTGAAAAGCGTAATCAACAAAAGCTCTTAAAAAATTCCCTTCTCCAAATTGAACCACTTTAATTGGCTGTAATTTTTCTAATCCTGTATTTTTTCTATTTAACTGTTTCATTTTAAATCATTAAAGTGTTATTAATAACCACTAAATACCTTATTGCCGTTTATTTTTTTTCGCTGTAAAAGAAACATTACACTTGTAAGAGTAAAATAAAACTTGTTGTGAGGAATGACAAACTTTATTTAGCAAGCGTAATGTTCTATTACAAAACGTTAAAAAAACTAAAAAAAACTGCTTTCAAATAAGGAATCGGTATGATTACTCCTTATTTATTTTTAATATTTTTGATGATCTCAAGAACGTTGCTGACTTTTATTTTTAAGCCTTCAAAATCATTGTTATCTAGTATATCTTTCGAAATTAATTGTGAACCTAATCCAACACAAGTTGCACCAGCGTTTAACCAGGATGACAAACTTTCAACCGTTGGATAAACTCCTCCTGTTGGCATAATATTCGTCCAAGGGCATGGTCCTTTTATGGCTTTTATGAACTCGGGTCCGTAAATATCAGCAGGGAATAATTTTACAATTTCGCAGCCTAATTCTTCTGCTCTTGCAATCTCAGTAAGCGTTCCGCAGCCTGGTGACCACAATACTTTGCGACGATTACAGGCAATTGCTATATCTTCTCTAAAAACCGGAGTTACAATAAAATTAGCACCCAAACTCATATATAATGACGCCGAAGCTGCATCTGTAATTGAACCCACTCCCAAGATCATTCCCGGTAATTCTGCCAAAGCATATTTGTTTAAAGCACCAAAAACTTCATGAGCAAAATCGCCTCTACTGGTAAATTCCATCAAACGGGAACCACCATCATAACAGGCTTTTAATACTTTTTTGCTGATTTCAATATCCGAATGAAAAAATAGCGGAACCATTCCGTTATCTTTCATTTGCTGTGCTACTTCTATTCTTGAAAATTTTGCCATTTCTAAATTATTTATCTTGATACTAATCCGGCAGAATCACCGTCAAGCATGTTTTCAACTTCTTTTAAGGTTACTAAATTATAATCGCCGGCAATTGTGTGTTTTAGGCAACAAGCCGCCACTGCAAAATCCAGTGCTTTTTGATTATTATTTTTATATTGTAACAATCCGTAGATTAATCCGCCCATAAAAGCGTCTCCACTTCCTACCCTGTCTACAACAGGTGTCACTTCTTTTACAGCCGCCTGATAAATTGCTTTTCCATCAAATAAAATACCGCCAATTCGCTGGTGAGAAGCACTTACAGAATAACGTAATGTTGTCGCCACGGTTTTTAGATTCGGAATCAAATCAAACAGCTTCGTGTATAGAACCGGAAGCGATTTTTCATCCTGATAATTTGGGTTTACTTTCGGAATTCCCATCATGAAATACGCCGTATCAATATCACCTAAAATAATATTGCTATATTGTAACATTTCTGGCATTACTTCACTAGGTGTTTTACCATATTGCCATAATTTTGATCTGTAATTTAAGTCGCATGAAATCGTAATTCCCATTTTGTGCGCTACCTTAATAGCCTCTAAACAAGCTTCTGCAGCACTTTGAGAAATGGCTGGTGTAATTCCACTCCAGTGAAACCAGTCTGCACCTTCCAAAACTTTTTCCCAGTCAATAAGTCCTTTTTCAATAGTTGCCATTGAGCTGTGAGCGCGGTCGTAAACTACGTTGCTTCCTCTTGTTCCGGCTCCGGTTTCCAGAAAATAGATTCCTAAACGCTCTCCTCCAAAAACAATGTTTTTAGATTCTACGTTCATTTTTCGCATTTCTCTCAACGCAGATCCGCCAATTTCGTTTTCAGGCAATCTTGTTACAAATTCAGCATTTAAGCCATAATTTGCCAAAGACACACAAACATTAAATTCACCGCCTCCATAAGTAGCTCCAAATGCTGTAGATTGCCCGAAACGCAGGTGTCGTTCCGTAGAAAGACGTAACATAATTTCACCGAATGCAACTATTTTACTCATATTGTTTTATTGTTTTACCAGTAAAAGGTCTTCTTTTTACCATTATAGATATTAAGAAAAATAAAGTTTTGAGATTAATTAAACCTAACATCGTATAATATAAACTCTTTCTTCTTGCTTCTTTCTTCTTGCTTCTTTCTTCTTGCTTCTTTACTCTATTCTCTATATTCTATCTTCTCAATTAAAATTTGAAATATTCCTTTGCGTTGTTGTATGAGATATCAGCAACCAATTTTCCAATCCATTCCATATCAGCTGGCAATTCTCCTCTTTGGATTTCATCTCCTAAAAGATTACAAAGGATACGTCTGAAATATTCGTGTCTTGGAAAAGACAAAAAGCTTCTTGAATCTGTCAGCATTCCCACAAAACAGCTAATTAATCCCATGTTTGAAAGGGCGTTTAATTGTTTTGTCATTCCGTCTTTCTGATCTAAAAACCACCATCCTGAACCAAACTGAACTTTCCCTCTAACGCTTCCGTCATTGAAATTTCCAATCATTGTTGCCATAACTTCGTTATCAGCAGGATTCAGGTTATAAATAATTGTTTTTGTCAATTTATCTTTGCTGTCTAATGCATTTAAAAACGAAGACAGTTTTTGAGCCTGTGGATAATCTCCAATAGAATCCCAACCGGTATCAGGACCTAATATTCTGTGCATACGCGCATTATTGTTTCTTAATGCACCTAAGTGAAATTGCTGTACCCATCCAAATTCGTGATATGTTTCAGATAAAAACAATAAAATCGCACTTTGAAATTTCAATCCTTCTTCCGGAGTTATAACCTGATTTTCTCTTTTCTTTTTGAAAATTGAATTCACTTCACTTTCCGTAAAGTTTTCAAAATAAATCTGATCTAAACCGTGATCGCTTAATTTACATCCATTTTGGTTAAAGAATTCGATTCTTTTTCTCAATGCAGCACATAAATCTGTGTAGGTATCAATCGCAATTCCGGATACGTCCCCCAACGTATCCAGATATGCGTTGTAGCCATCATTAGAAATAAGGATAGCTTTATCGGGTCTGAAAGCTGTACTCATTTTAGTTCCAATCGGGTTTTTAGTCAGTTTCTGGTGAAACTCTAAAGTGTCAATTGGATCTTCTGTCGTACAAACCAATTCAGCGTTTACTTTTTTCAATAGGTTTTGCGTGCTGTATGCCGCAGAATTTATTTTTTCTGAAGTTTCGATATAAATTTTCTCTGCTGATTTTTCATTCAGCAAATCATATATATCAAAATAACGCGCTAATTCTAAATGTGTCCAGTGGTACAAAGGATTACGCATTGTGTACGGAACCGTTTTTCCCCAGTTTAGGAATTTGTCTTTATCAGAGCCATTTCCGGTTACAAACTGCTCGTTGATTCCTAAAGTACGCATTGCACGCCATTTGTAATGATCTCCATTGATCCAAACCTGCGTAATGTTGTCAAAAATTTTGTCTTCGGCAATAAACTGCGGATTAAGGTGATTATGGTAATCTATAATAGGCTGATTTTTAGAGTAATTGTGATATAACTCTTCAGCGTATTTATTTTCAAGCAAAAAATTATCGTTTATGAAAGTCTTAGCACTCATGTCTTTTTAATTATAATTGAGAATTATTCTTCGTTTGACGGTTTACCAATTGTGGCTAAAATTCCGCCATCAACAAATAAAATATGACCGTTTACAAAATCACTTGCTTTTGAAGATAGAAATATTGCAGCTCCTGCTAAATCACCAGGATCTCCCCATTTTGCAGCCGGAGTTCTGCTAATGATAAAATCATTAAAAGGATGTCCGTCAACTCTGATTGGCGCCGTTTGTTCAGTTGCAAAATATCCAGGTCCAATTCCGTTGATCTGAACATTATATTTTGCCCATTCTGTAGCCATATTTTTAGTCAGCATTTTTAAACCGCCTTTTGCAGCAGCGTAAGCACCAACCGTATTACGTCCTAATTCGCTCATCATCGAACAAATGTTTATTATTTTTCCTTGTCTTCTTTCAATCATTCCTTTGGCAACATGCTTGGAAACGATAAAAGGCGAAACTAAATCAATATCAATTACTTCTTTAAAATCAGCAACTTCCATATCGATAAGCGGAATTCTTTTGATGATTCCTGCATTGTTTATCAAAATATCAATTGGTCCCACTTCACTTTTTATTTTTGCAACTGCATCTATAACTTCTTGCTCAACAGTTACATTAAATCTATAACCAACAGCATTGATTCCCTCACTTTTAAGTTCTTCAACAGCATCGTCAATTTTTTGTTGTGATGAATTTCCGTTTACTACAATTGTAGCTCCGGCTTGTCCTAAACCTTTTGCCATTGCCATTCCCAGTCCGTGTGTACTTCCTGTAATAAGCGCAACTTTTCCTTTTATATCAAATAAATCTGTCATGATTTTTATCTTAAATCAGTTATTTTACAAACATCCATATCTCCGTAATCTAAATTCTCACCAGCCATTCCCCAAATAAAAGTGTAATTTGAAGTTCCTGAACCAGAGTGAATTGACCAAGGCGGAGAAATTACTGCCTGATGATTGTTCATCCAGATATGTCTTGTTTCCTGTGGTTGTCCCATAAAGTGGCAAACGGCCTGATTTTCCGGAATATCTAAATAGAAATAAACTTCCATTCTGCGATCGTGTACGTGTGCCGGCATGGTATTCCAAACACTTCCCGGTTTTAATTCCGTCATTCCCATCTGCAATTGGCACGTTGTAACAATGCCTCCGATAATCATTTGGTTGACAGTACGGTGATTTGCCGTTTCCATAGTTCCTAACTGCAATTTATTAGCTTGTTCTAAACTTACTTTTACTGTTGGATAAGTTGTGTGTGCGGGAGCTGAATTGATGTAAAATTTAGCGGGATTTTTACTGTCATTACTTTTAAAAATTACTTCCTTATTTCCGCTTCCGATGTATAGGGCGTCTTTAAAACCTAGTTCATAAGATGTTCCTTCCACCACAACTGAACCGCTTCCGCCAACATTAATAATTCCCATCTCTCTTCTTTCCAGAAAATATCCGGCTTTTAGCGGATCGATAGTTTCTAATATTAATTCTTTTACAGGAACTGCAGAACCTGCTATATATCGATCATAGTGAGAGTAAGTTAAAACAATTTCATTGTCCTGCATTAAATCATCAATTAAGAATTCGTTTCTTAACTGTTGTGTATCATATTGTTTTACTGCTTCTGGGCTTGACGCGTATCTTGAACTATATTTTGTCATAATAATTATTTTAATGTAATCGATTGCACAAAATTATATTTTTATCTTCAAATATCATAATGCAAATCAAAAATTATTTGTGTTGATTTTACACTTGTTTTTTTTTAGGTCTAAAATTAAGCATTAAAGTTAAAGCAAAAAGACTTTGCTCCTCTAATTTTAATAATTAATTAGTATTCTTAATAATGATTAAAGATTTGTAATCGGAATGTATTTAGGGACCAATGTTTTCATCACAATCCATCCAATTAAATAACAAACGGCACAAATGGAGAAAATGATAAAATATCCGGCTTCAATACCTTTAAAACCCATAAAAAGCATATCTGTTTCTTTTGCATGATCGAATAATAGTCCTGATCCTTTATTGATTAAAGTAGAACCTAAACCTCCAGCTAAACCTCCAATTCCGGTAATGGTTGCAATTGCTTTTTTAGGAAACATATCTCCTACTGTTGTAAAAATATTTGCCGACCACGATTGGTGTGCTGCACCAGCGATACCAATAATAATTACAGGAATCCAGTAGCTGATATATCCTAAAGGCTGTGCGATCAGGGCTAATAAAGGGAAAAATGCAAAAATCAACATCGCTCTCATTCTTCCTTCGTACGGATTCATGCCTTTTTTCTCTACAAAATAAGTAGGTAACCAGCCTCCGATAATCGAAAGTAATGTAATCATATAAAGTACAAATAATGGTAAAGCTGCTTGTGTAGAATCCATTCCGTAAACAGAACTTAAGTAGGCGGGAGTCCAGAAAAGAAAGAACCACCAAACACCATCTGTCATAAATTTACCAAAAGCAAATGCCCAGGTTTGTTTGTATTTAAAGCAATCTGCAAAGGATACCTTCGTAGTAGTTTCGGGAATATAACCCACTAATTTACTATCTGCAATATCATCCTGCTGTATGTATTCTAATTCTTCAGCAGTAACTCTTTTGTGTCTTTCCGGTTTATCATACATAAAAACCCAGAAACCCATCCATACAAATCCTAAAGCACCAATGATGATAAAAGCCATTTCCCAACCAAACGATTCTGCTATAAACGGAATCGAAATTGGAGCCGCAAGCGCACCAACAGTTGCTCCTGCATTAAAAATACTGGTAGAAAATGCTCTGTCTTTTTTAGGAAAATATTCTGCAGTTGTTTTAATGGCAGCAGGAAAATTTCCGGCCTCACCAATAGCAAGAATAAAACGGGCAAAAATGAATAAGCTTACACTTACATTAATAACCATTCCGGTATCGTTTACATTTTTAATGATTTCCTTAGCACCTTCAAAACCTACAAACCAGTTTCCAGTAATGATTCCAGAAGTTGCAATTCCGCAAAATGCATGCAGACACGCACCTATTGACCAAATTCCGATAGCCCAAAGAAATCCTTTTTTTGTATCCAACCAATCCACAAATCTTCCGGCAAATAATAAGGATACAGCGTAGAATATAGAAAATAATGCTGTAATGTTTCCGTAATCATTGTTTGTCCAGTGAAATTCTGGTGCAATAAAATCACTCCATGTTAATGAAAGTACTTGTCTGTCAAGATAATTGATTGTTGTTGCAAAAAATAATAATGCACAAATACTCCAACGATACTTTCCTGTGTTTTTTTTGATTTGATCCATAATGCTTTTTTTGGTTGGGCTAGTAAAATATTAATAATTTAAAAAGTCGTAATTGTAACAGAATTATTCAGGCCAGGCATTCATTTCTAACTAAATAACGAAAACTGTGCAATAAAACTTCAAATAATGTAATCGATTGCACAAATATAGTTTTTAATCTTTATATTCCAAATAATTATATTAAAAATTATTTTGATAGTTTAAATAAACATTTCATATAAAAAAATAAGCTCAAAATTACGTATTAAACAATATATTTGTTAAAAGCCAATATGCGAAATTTATCCGTTTTAGGTGTCAAAATAGTACTAAAAAGGATTGTCTAAAATCAATTTATAAAGACAATTCTTATCGAAAACAAAATCAGTTTTTAATCGGAGTCAATTTCCAATTAGTCAATAAAAAAATATAAATTTGAATTTCGTCAATAAAAAAACTAATCCATAAAATTTTTTAAATTGAAAAAATCAGAAAAAAACATCATACAAAAAACATTTTTAAGCCTTATTTTACTTTTCGGAATTATGAATCAAATTGAGGCTCAAAATCAGGTCATCCCGCTTTGGAAAGTAATTCCACAAGAAATCAAAGCTCCGGATTATAAGGAGAAAGAAGACTTGAAAGACGGGAAATTGCAAAGTACAAGTCAGGTTTCGATACCAACATTAAGTGTATTTTTACCTAAAGAAATTAAGCAGAATCAAACTGCGGTAATTATACTTCCGGGTGGCGGATATACGCATTTGGCCTTTGATAAAGAAGGAACTAAAGTTGCCGAATGGCTTAATACGTTAGGCATTGCCGCTTTTGTTTTAAAATACCGATTACCTAATGATTTAATTATGACAAATAAGGTGGTTGGACCTTTACAGGATGCGCAGGAAGCTATTCGCATGGTGAGACTAAATGCCGCAATATGGAATATTGATCCTGCTAAAATTGGTATAATGGGATTTTCAGCGGGAGGACATTTAGCTTCGACCTTATCCACTCATTATGATGAAAGGGTATATGAAACCGGATCAAAACTAAGTGCAAGACCCGATTTTTCGCTTTTAATTTACCCTGTTATTTCAATGCAAAATGATATAACGCACAAAGGTTCTCAAACTAGTTTATTAGGACAAAATCCTTCGCAGCAGGACGTTGATTTTTATTCCAATGAAAAACAGGTAAAACCACAAACACCACCGGCTTTTTTAGTTCATGCTACAGATGATGGCGTGGTTATGGCCGAAAATAGTGTTAATTATTATTTGGCACTTAAAAAAAACGGAGTTTCTGCTGAATTACATTTGTATGAAAAAGGGGGGCACGGATTTGGTCTTGGTGTAAATGACACAAGCAAATTTTGGACAAAAGCCTGTGAAGAATGGCTTAAAAGTAATGGATATAAGAACTAAGGTTTAAAAGTCTGACGAAGATAATGTAAGTTTTCTCTCTCGGATTTTGGCAGATTAAACCGATTTTTTTTTGCAGATTTTAATCCTTTAATCTGTGGCAGATAATACAATCAACTTTGCCACACCCTTTTTTGTCATACCCAGGAGCAAATGCAAAGAAGGATTAATTAAACAAAAAAAGGCAAAACCTATAGAGTTTTGCCTTTTTTAATCAAAAAAAAAAAGAAATAAAAAACAATCGTATTATTTTATTAAGCAGTCAGTTCTTTTTCTGCTATGGCTTTTAGTTTAGAAACCGGAATTCCTTTTGTTGGAACTTTTTGTTTTGAGGACGATTTTTTACCGAATTTCTGTTTTCCCCACCAGATTATAAACCCTGTAATAGGCAAACTGGCCGAAATTAAACTGGCAAAAAATGCAAGAAATTTTCCTGTAAGTCCCAATACGCTTCCTACGTGAATATCATAATTCATTCTGCGGATTTTATCCGGAATATTGGCTTCTACATATTTTCCTGAAAAAGGTGTTTTTATAGAGATTTCTTTCAACGTTTGCTGATCAAAACTATAACGGTCCATATTATAGAAAGTATGTTTTTGTTTGTAAACAAAAGCGCCAATCGCATCTGCAGGTTTGCTTGGTATACTTACCATAATGCCTGCAGCCTGAGGGTTTTGTTTTTTGATATTCAGTAAAACCTTATCAACCGTTGTAACATTAAATGTTTTGATATTTGTGGTATCAGATTTTGGCGATTCACGGCTTTCTATTAAAGGCTTTCCGCCGGATGTAACCCAATATAGGGATTTACTCCACCAGCCAAAACTCCAAACTAAACCGGTCATCGAAATAAACAATAGAAAAATCATGCTGTAAAAGCCCAGTACATTATGCAAATCATAATTTAAGCGTTTAAAAGTAGCCGAAAACTTGATTTTAAAACTCTTGTCCCTAATTGATTTGATCCATTTTGTAGGCCACCACAAAACAATACCCGAAATCAATAAAAAGACAAAAATCAAAACCGCAACGCCTACAATTGGTCGGCCAATATCATATGGAAGCCATAAGGCACGGTGTCCGTTTAATATAAATCTGAAGAAATCAGGTGATTCACCCCTTGAAAATGTTTTAACATTTAATATTTCTCCTGTATAAGGATTCATATAAACGCTGGTAAAAACACCTCCTCTTCTTCTTTTAGATTTTTCTTCTTTACCTTTTTCTTCTTTACCTTTTTCTTTTCTGCTTCCTTTTGCTTTTTCGCTGTCGCTTTTCGCAACTTCGCTTTGTTTTCTTTCTTTACCTTCTCCTCTTTTATGTTCCCCTTTTCCTTCTCTTCCTTTTCCTTCCCCTTTCTTTTCAGTAAAATAACCTACAATAGCAGCTTCGTCTTTTTCTCCAAAAGTAACACTTGTAGCATGTTTGCCTTTCATTGCTTTATCTGAAATTGTTACCAATTGAGAGGGCAGCAAATAAGCCTGCTCCTGCGGTTCTACAAAACGCCAGTCTTCGATAAAATCTTTAATTTCATTTTCGAAAACATAAATGCAACCTGTAAGGCTAACAATTACCACAATAATTCCAGATGCTAAACCGAGCCACAAATGCAGCCACGCCATTACACGCTTGAAAAGTGATTTTTTACTTTTTTTCTTATTTGGTTTTGAAGAAGAAAACATATTTGTGAGTATAATTAAGGTAAATAAAAAAACCGCAAGCCCTTCATAAGGACTTACGGTTTCAAAAAAATTAATATTTTAATTTTTGAATAGCAGTAATTTGACCACCTTCAACTTTCATACCTCTTGTAGCTGCAGCAGTTGTACCGTTGATGGAGTAAATCCAGTTTCCTTCAGGGGTATTGATACCTAAAATAGCCGAATTTCCGTCTTCTGAAGTAATGTTGTAACGTGTAGTAGCAGAAGTCAATGTTGCAGGAGCATTTGTAACCCATGTAAAAGTCTGATTATAAACATCAGCAATAGCCAATTTTACAGCACCATTGTTTTTTCCAACATTTCCGTACATTAGCAATAAAACTTTTCCTTTTGAAATATAGCTTGAAGATGAAATTTTATAACCTCCTGATTTTTCTTCAACGTTAAAAAAGTAAGACTGATCAAATTCTGTAGTTCCTTTTTTAATTTTCACAACTGCAGATGGTTTTTTAGAAGTTAAAACTGCATTGCTTGTAGCGATTGCACCAGAAAAACCATAAGCATCTCCATTTTCATCCTGAATTAATCCGTTTGTAAAGTAAGCTCCTAAATAACTTGTACGATTATCTTTGATTACTTTTTCTAATTTAAGTTCCGGATAATTGTAAACTGCAACCCATGTACTATCAGGATTTACAGTTCCAAAGTTATCTACTCCATCACCTTTAATGCTCATGTATGGCATAAATACTTTATCACCCACTTGGGTTGCCCATGTAAAGAAAGCTCTTTCACCGTTTCCTGCAAGGATCTTGGTATCTTGTTGTGCCTGACCTGTGATAATTGATTGTTCAGCATCAATTTTGTACATCATTGCAATAGATGCAGCACCGCTTCTTGGCACCTTAACTGTTAAAATATCTTTGTTTACCGCTGCAAAAACGTGAACAGTTTCTGCCTGAAAATCAGATTTTTTAACTAATTTTCCTTCTGCACTCAAGTTGTAAGTTGTTACAGCTCCAGGATTTCCTTGTCCGTACAATAAACTAAAAAAGTTGTTTTGAGCTGTAATGTAATAACGGTAAGATCCGTCTTGTTCAATTCCGTTACCAATTGTACTTATTGATCCTGTCGAAACATCATCTGTAGTTAATAAATAATCAGCGATACCTACAGCTCCTGTAGTTGCAGTAATGATATATTTTGTTTTACCGGTGTCAACTCCACCTCCGTTTTCAGATCCTGTATTTTCATCGCTGCTGCAAGAGAATGCAGTAAAAGCTATTAAAGCTGAGAATAAAGCTAATTTGCTACCTTTTTTCATATTATTATGGTTTTTAAAATTTATTTATTTGATTTATTAAAGAAGTATCTTAATTTTATATAAAAAGCGCGACTTGGTTTTTGCAGTGAAAAATTGTCATAAAGCTTATTGTCAAATGCATTTTTACATTCGAGAGCAATATTATATTTTCCGTTTGCCAGTGTATATACTACATTAAAATCGTGGTTGTATTGCGCCGGAATATCTAACTTATCTTCTTTGGTTCCCATACTTGGCCATGACAAATAATATGTATGAACATATAGAAAGTTATATCCAACAGATAAATTATTACCTTTTTTAAATAAGTCATTAAAAAATACTGTTGCATCGTAGTTACCAAACATATATGGAATGTTAGGGATTCTGTCTTTATAGAAATAGGAAACGTACTCTTGTTCCGGCTCGTATTTTGTCATGTTTCGTAAATTCTGATACGTCATATTTACACCAGTTGTAAATTTATTGCGGTATGAGTATCTAATCTCTCCGTCAACACCGTAGTTTGTCATTTTACCAAGGTTAACAGAGTAGCTGTCAACCTGATTTGTAAACAACGTATTTCGAATAAAATCCTTCGCATTACGATACATAAAATTCATATCAAATGTTAATGCATTTACCTTATTAAAACTGGCCTGATAACTTAATCCTAAATTAAAGTTGTAACTGGCTTCTGGCTTTAAATCGATATTTGACGCAACATTATCGTTTGGACTTCCAAAAAGTTCTCTCGAAGACGGAAGTCTGTAACTTTTCTCAAATGAGCCTTTTACCTGTAAATTTTGTCTTAAATAATAACTGCTTGCAAGACCGTAACCAAGTGTAGAAGTATGATCTTCATATCTTTGATAAGCAATATCACCTGCATTGCCGCTCGGATTATAACTTCTTGAGTAGTTGGTATATAAATTATAATCTTTTAAAAATAAAGAAGTACTCCATTTTTCATTATAATCGAATTTATAACCTGCGCCTAAAATGTTTTTTTGTGTTTTTCTGGGCTGCTGATAAGCCACAGATTCCGGAACTAACTCATCTTCTTGTTTACGATCAAAAGTTGTAAACGTGTTATTTAGCATAAAAGAATGTCTTTCGCTTAATGTGTATGTTGCATTTGCAGTTACAATACCATTATTATCACGAAGCTTCATTAGAGTTCTGCTTTTCTCTCCTCCGTTACCAGGATATGTTATTGATTCTCCAAACCAGTTATATTTTATGAAAGTCGTATCAACCGTTTGTTCTTCTCCAAAATTATAATTTCCGTTTACATTCAAATTCAAACCTTTTGTAAATAAATCTTTTACCTGATATTTTATTGTTGGCATTAAAATATTACCCTGCGAATATCGGCTTCCAAAAACTGCTTTCATTCTTGCTCCTGTCTGAATATCGGCCTTGTTTTGTCCGCCTGTAAAACCAAATAATAATTTATCAGCATATTTTTTTCCTGTTACACCGATGTTTACAATTACTGTTTCGTTATGGTACGTATCGTGAAATCTTCTTACTCGCGCATTTGGAAAATATTTACCGGTATTTAAGTCTGCTGCTTCAACATTTACCCAGTAATTATTATCAGAATAATTCTGGAAAGCATTGATTTCAGTAGTGAATCCGCTTTTTGCCGTATATCCTGCATTTATGGCACTTTTATGTGTATTAAATGATCCAAAAGAATACGAAGCGTCTATATAAGTTCTTGGTTTAGAGTTGGTCACAATATTTACAGCACCACCCAAAGCATCTCCGCCAAGCCAAATAGGTACTACACCTTTATAAACTTCAACGCGATCGGCAAGATTGATGGGAATATTATTCAACTGAAAAGAAGAACCAAAATTATCCATCGGAATTCCATCAATAAAAACTTTAATCTGATTACCCGAAAAACCATTAATAGAAAGCTCTGACTGAGAACCTACTCCGCCCTGCTCACGAACGCGTACTCCTGAAACACGGTCTAGTGCGTGTGATAAATCCAATGTAGTATTATGCAGTTTTTTAGCATCTATCGCCGTAACACTATATGCTTGTTTATTTACTTTGTCTGTTGCTGTTCGTCCCAGCACTGTAACACTTTCTAATTCCTGTAATTCACTTTCTAATTGAACCTGAAAATTAATGTCACTATTTAAAACTTCAATATGCTTTTTATAGTTCGAAAAACCAATTGCTGAAATTTTTAAAGTATATTTTCCAGGCTTTACATTTTTGAAAATAAAGTTTCCGTTTTCATCCGAAATTATGCTTAAGTCAGTTTTTTCTATAAAAATTGTAGCGTATGGAATTGTTTGAACGGAATTTTCTTTTACCTGTCCGCTTACCGAAAAGCCTTGATTTTGCTGGGAAAAGCACAAGAAGGTAAACAGAAAAAATATACCTGAAAATAAAAATTTGTGAGTTGTCATGTGTTTAATTAGACTAATTATAAATAACTTTGGCGCAAAAGTACCATCAACTTCACTTAAAAAGTTAGGGAAAAACGGATTATTATTTTGTAAAAACGGATTATATTTTGAAAATCAAATCGACACTTTTAGCCTACGAAAAACCACTCATCACAATTGAAATTGGCGACAACTACGACCCAAAAAGTCCTTTAACGGAAGAAAATATTTACATACAAAATGAAAATTCTGAAGAAATAAAAAGCAATTATTTAATTACAGACGGAATG
>Ga0247813_10002075_pt1 | contig 14148 bp, 9 predicted proteins | sample UWRJL169409C1_FD_180719 | JGI IMG/M metagenome (GOLD analysis project Ga0247813, IMG submission 180719) | Plant litter microbial communities from Arlington Agricultural Research Station in Wisconsin, United States - UWRJ-L169-409C-1 | ecosystem: Environmental > Terrestrial > Plant litter >... | reverse complement strand
GGCGCATCCGTCAACACGACCGCGTGCGCCCCGATGACCGAGTTCGCTCCGATGACCACCGGGCCGAGGATGCTCGCGCCGGTGCCCACGACGACGTGGTCGCCCAGACTGGGGTGACGCTTTCCGGGCAGGGACGTACGGCCACCGAGCGTGACCCCGTGATACAGCATCACGTCGTCGCCGATCTCGGCGGTTTCGCCGATCACGACGCCCATTCCGTGGTCGATGAAGAAGCGTCGGCCGATGACGGCGCCGGGGTGGATCTCGACTCCCGTGAGGAATCGCACCAGCTGCGAGACGACGCGCGCGACGAGGAACCACCGCCACACCCACAACCGGTGGGCGAGGCGGTGGCCCCAGATCGCGTGCAGGCCCGAGTAGGTGAGCCACACCTCGAACCCGCTGCGGGCCGCCGGGTCACGATGTCGTGCGGTGGCGATGTCCTCCCTGACGCGGGAACGCTTCGACAAGCTCGGCGGCCGCTTGACTAGTCGACCAGGTCTTCGTAGAGCACGGTCGAGAGGTAGCGCTCACCGTAGCTCGCGACGATCACGACGATGGTCTTGCCGGCGTTCTCGGGGCGACCCGCGAGCTCGAGGGCGGCCGTGACGGTCGCCCCGCTCGAGATGCCGCCGAGGATGCCCTCTTCGGCGGCGAGACGGCGGGCCATCTCGACGCTCTGCGTGATGTTGACGTCGATGACCTCGTCGTAGACCTCGCGGTCGAGCACGTCGGGTACGAAGTTGGCGCCGATGCCCTGGATCTTGTGCGGGCCAGGGGCTCCGCCGTTGAGGATCGGACTCTCGGCGGGCTCGACGGCGACGACCTTGAGGTCGGCCTTCTGCTCCTTGAGGTAGTTGCCCGCGCCGGTGATCGTTCCGCCGGTGCCGATGCCGGCGACGAAGATGTCGACGGCGCCGTCGGTGTCGTTCCAGATCTCGGGGCCGGTGGTGGCGCGGTGGATGGCGGGGTTCGCCTCGTTCTCGAACTGGCGCGCGAGCACGGCGCCGGGGGTCGAGGCCACGATTTCGGCAGCCTTCTCGACGGCACCCTTCATTCCGGATGCGCCCGGGGTCAGCACCAGTTCGGCGCCGTACGCGCGCAGCAGCACCCGGCGCTCCTTGCTCATGGTCTCGGGCATCGTGAGGATCACCTTGTAGCCGCGGGCCGCGCCGACCATCGCGAGAGCGATGCCGGTGTTGCCGCTCGTGCCTTCGACGATCGTGCCGCCGGGCTTCAGTTCGCCGCTCTTCTCGGCGGCGTCGACGATGGCGATGCCGAGCCGGTCTTTGACGCTCGCGCTGGGGTTGTAGAACTCAAGCTTGGCGAGCACGGTGGCGCCGAGGCCTTCCGTCACCTTGTTGAGACGAACGAGCGGGGTCTTGCCGAAGATCTGGGTGATGTCGTGGTAGACGGGCATACGTGTTCTCTCTCTAGACCGGTCGGGAAAGCGTTAGGCCAAGCTTAGAGAGGCCGTGAACACCGGTGCGCCGTTATCCCCAATGTGACGTAACACGCCCAGACAATTCACTACTTTTAGGGGACCTGGACGCTCGATTGAGACACGGCCGCGTTATTCAGGTTCGCGCCGAGGCACGCAATCGGCCTCGCCTATGATCAAGACTGAATCGTCCAAGCCAAGTGTGCTTCGGGGGTCTTCGGGGTGGAACACATTGACTGATACGAAGTCGGCGCTCACGACTGAGCGCGCGCCTGCGCAGCCCGCCAGACGCGCGGACATCCAAGGCATCCGTGCCATCGCTGTTCTCGTCGTCGTCGCCTTCCACGGCAACTTCCCCATTCCCGGCGGATTCGTCGGAGTCGACATCTTTTTCGTAATCTCCGGATTCGTAATCACGGCAATGCTCCTTCGCCAAAAGCAGCGTGACGGGCGTGTAGGCCTGATCGATTTTTACGTTCGACGATTCAGGCGACTGACCCCCGCCCTCGCGGCCATGGTGTCTGTGACGGTTCTCGTGGCCGCGTTTCTTATGTCGCCACTCGGCAGTCAGACGATCACAGCTTCCACGGCGCTGGGGGCAATGTTCATCTATGCGAACATTTCGATTGCCCGGAACACAGGCGGTTACTTCGACGCCTTAGCGAGCACCAATCCACTCTTGCACACCTGGTCTCTGTCGGTAGAAGAGCAGTTTTACTTGATTCTTCCTGTGCTTTTCATAACTGGCTGGCTATGGGGCGCGCGTATTGGCAGGCCCAAGTTGGGCGTCGCCGTCGCCGTGGCGGTGATGGCCGCCGTCTCTTTCGTTATTGCGATGGCAAGCGCCCTAGGAACGACGGTACCGCTTATGCCTGAAGCGCTGATTGGCTTCTACGGTCCGGTTGGACGCGTGTGGGAATTTTCAGCTGGGGCACTCTTGGCTGTCGGCCTTCATAAGCTTCCTTCAGCCTCGCGCCATACTGCGCTCGCCAGCTCTATTGCCGGGCTAGCCCTACTTTGCTTCGCGCTGTTCGGCCTCTCAGAGGCGAACACATTCCCAGGACCCGCCACCATTGTCCCCGTCGCCGGAACGATGTTGCTTATATATGGCGGTCGGAGAGCAGAGCACTTCGTTAGCAACTTTCTCGGCAGCCGCCCGCTCGTGTGGCTGGGTGACCGCTCGTATTCTTGGTACCTCTGGCACTGGCCAGTCATCGTCTTCGCCGTTCTGGTTTTCCCAGCTGCTCCCTTGGCCGCTCCTCTCGCCGCAGCTGTCTCGATCCTGCCCGCAATGATTTCCTACCGCTTTGTAGAACAACGATTCCGCGCGACCGAGGGAACTTCGCGCCGAGGGCTTCTCGGGCTCGTCGCGGCGACCTTAGTCATCCCGGTGATACTTGCGGGCGCATTGGGTCTGGCGGTCAAGGAGCACTTCTGGTCGACAGATGTTGCGATGATGCAGGAAACGCAACAAATGCACGCCGGGCTCGCTTCGGGATGTATGTCGTTCATTCCGATTACATCCGAAACTGATTCCACATGTCTGTGGAATCCCGGCGCCACAGGCGAACCCATATATGTCATAGGTGACTCTCTCGTTGACCAGTACAGCGAGGCGTTGATTGGCGCGAGCGAAGAACTCGGGCGCCCGCTCTATATCGTTACCGCGGCTGGCTGTGCGCCGTATCGGATCATCCTCGAGACTCCCGGTTCTTCGACTCCCGTCGACGCTACTGATAAAGCCGGTTGTTCGCCTTTCATCGATGGCACGTTGGATTGGGTGGAAAACAAGGCACCGGGACTAGTCATCATGGGCACTAATGACGTAGCGTGGTGGACCCCCTCGAACGTTGTCGAATCAAGGGATATGACCGGATCAATTGCCGATCTGGTTGCGCTCGAAGATGTGTCGGCTGCCGAAATCAGCGAAAAGAAGCGCGCACTTGTTACGGGCATGACTTCGACCGTCGAACGTCTTGAGGCCGCAGGACATCACGTTGTTATTGCAAAGGCCACACCAAGCTATCGTTTTGCAAGTCCAACATGGCTGCCCGGAGCTTGTTCCGTCGCCGTAATTCTTTCCGACAATTGCCAAACGAGTTCATCAGTCGCAGACATGGACGAACTTCAAGGTCAGACTCGCGAAGCAATTGACGAAGCGTCAACACAGACCGGAGCCGGGATTCTCGATCTTCGTGCCTATTTCTGCCCCGGCGGAACGTGCGTCACTTCGCGTGGAGACCTCGATCTTTATCTGGACGACATTCACATGTCGGTGCCTGCGAGCCGGGACTTGGTGCCGTGGTTTGTGGACTTCCTATCAAGCCACGGCTGACGCGTAGCGAACGTTTGCGGAAGGGTGATCCGGGCTCCTCGCTTCTGGCGGACAGGCGAGCAAACTAGTCGCCCGCCCGCTCGACCGGCCACTCGGTGAACCGGCTCGCGCGGCCGTCGCGCAGCTCGATGAACCAGAGGTCGTCGTAGTTCGGCCGGTCGTCGAGGTACTCCACGAAGGCTTGCACGAGCGCCGTGTCATCCGCCAGAATCCCGAGCACCGTGGTCTCGAGCTTCCAGGTCTCCGGGCTGTCCTGGTCGTCGATCCAACCGGCGACTATCGCGTCGCGGCCGCGCCATGGGTCGGGGTCGTTCGGGCGGAACTCGTAGAGGGCGTCGTCGGTGAACAGTGCCGCGATCGCGTCGGCGTCGTTGCTGATCCACGCGTCGCGGTAGGCCTCGACCCACCGGGTCACATCGTCTGTCGTCGTCATGGTGTCTGTTGTAACGGTGCCCACCGACACGCGCCACGGGGTTGCGGCAAATGGGGGTTGGTTTCGATACGGCCGCGGGCGGCCTACTCAACCAGCAGGGTCCGCGGGCGGCCAACTCAACCCGCCGAGGCGGGCACCGTCGCGCAGTCGAGCGGCACCGTCTCGATCGGCGTGGGCGCGACCATGGGGGTGACCTGCGCCTCGAGCGCGCGCTGGCCGGGAGTGCCCGCGACGACGTCGTACACGACGGTGCCACTCGTGCCGGCGGGCAGCACGACGAGCGTGCGACCCACCGGGTAGTCCGCGTCGGTGAAGGGTTCGAGCGCCACACCAACCCCGTCGACCGTCGCGCCGACGATCGACGAGCCGGGCGGCGCATAGAGATAGACGTACATCTTCTGCAGGCCCTTGGGCAGTTCGAAGAGCCGGTAGTAGCCGAGCACCGAGTCGCTCGTGTTCTCCACCTCGGCCGGGTCGAGACCGTTGCCCAGTTCGACCGAGATCCGGTAGTTCTGCCGACCGTCGTCGCGGCACAGGCCGTGGGCGAGCGTCACGCGCTGGCTCGAATAGAAGGCGAGCTTGGTTCCGATCGTCTCGGCGAAGTACACGCCGATCCTGTCGGTGGTCGAATCGCTGATCGGCAGCTCGCCGTTGAGCCCCGCTGTCGCGAGTCGGCTTTGCTCGTCTTCGTGGGCGCTGAAGAACAGGATGCGCCGCTCCTTCCACCCTTGGTCGATCGATTCGATCAGAGCGGGCAGATTGATGTCGCCCGAAACCAGGCGGGTGGCCACCGCGATCACCGCCTGCGAGTAGATCTCGTTCTGCCGGGCGTCGTCGGCGTGGGCGTCTCCGCTCGAGAAGCGCTGGTAGACCCCGTTGAGCAACAGGGGCACGGTGCTGTCGGGGTCGAGCACATCGCCGCTGTCCAACTGCAGCGAGCCCGTCGCGCGCAACAGGTAGCCGATTGCGACCGGGTCGACCGAGACGACCCCGTCGAGGGTCTCGCCCCGGTAGCGCAGCCAGTTGGCGAGAACCGTCTCGGCCGCCGAACGGAAACTCGGACGCACGGTGGCGTTCGCGACGTAGTCGCCCGCATCTCCACCGTAGAGACGGTCGATGTCGTCGGGCTCGTCGATGACCGGGGCTCCGCGACCGAATCCCGCCGAGCTGGTGTGCACCGTCTCGCCCACGTCGATCTGGCCGTGGTCGACCCCGATCACCACGAAGGCGAGCGCGGTCCCGCCGAGGGAGCGCGTTTCGGCGTTGTTCTGGAACATCAGGGCGTAACGGCGTGGCCCGTCGGCCCCGAGCACTCCGGGCAGCGCGGGAGCGACCTCGCTCACCGTGTCGACCAGGGGTCGCGCCGACAGCATCGCTTGCTGCAACGCCGACCGCGCATCCGCTATCTCGACCATCGTGTCTGCGGTCTCGATGTCGGCCGTCTGGGCGACCGCCTCGTCGAGTGCCGCATCCGCCGTCTGTATCGCGTTCACCGTGCGCTCGACTCGCGCCATGTCGATCGCGCTGTCTCTCGGCAGCAGCTCGCCGTCGTGGAGGTCGGCTGCCGTACGCAGCAACGGCTCGGCGAAGTCCGACGCGAGCAGGCTCATGACCGACGACAGCTGGCGCACGGCGGCGAGGTCGTCGCCGACGAGCGGCAGACGCTCGCCCAGCCACCAGACCGGGTTGTCGGATGCCGCGGCTGCACGATCGGCGTGCGATGCGGCTTCGGCGACCGTTTGTCTTGCCCCCGCCAGATCGATCTGGCGGATCTGCTGCTGCAGCGTCGGCACCAGCTGCCGTGCGGACTGCAGTTCGCCGCGCACCGCGACGACGAGCACCGCCAGCACCACGGCAAGGCCGAGCAGCATAACGATGACGAAAGAGAGCGCGATAGACCACGCTGATAGGCGAGGGCTGATACCCGCCTGAGCCGCGCTGCTCAGGCGGTCGGGAGTATCGACCACGAGTAGAGTGCAGCACTCCGAGCGCACACCCGAACGGGGGGTGGTGATGCGGTCGCACGGCGGAAGAAGCTGAAGTGTTCGTGCAAAAAGGCGCCCACCCCCGTGAGGGATGGGCGCCTTAGTGGTTTCGACACTTCGATACGGCCGCGAGCGGCCTACTCAGTGCGAGTGCGGCCTACTCGACCGGCAGCCGGGTTACAGCGCGGCGAGGTCTCCGAGCACGGCGTCGCCGGGAGCGGCCATGATGTTCTCGGCCTTGATCTCGGCGCGGCCCAGCAGCTCGTCCATCTTGCGGCGACGGGCGCGCGGGATGAGCGTGACGACGGTTCCGACCTTGCCGGCGCGGCCGGTGCGGCCGGCGCGGTGCAGGTAGGTCTTGTACTCCTCGGGGGCGTCGGCCTGGATGACCAGGCTGATGTCGTCGACGTGGATGCCACGTGCCGCGACGTCGGTCGCGACGAGAACGTTGACGCGACCGCTGGTGAGCAGCTGCAGGTTGCGCGTGCGGCGGCTCTGGTTGAGGTCACCGTGGAGGCTCGTGGCGGGGATGCCGGCGTCTTCCAGGTAGTCGCTCATCTCTTCGGCGAAGGCACGGGTGCGGGTGAAGACCAGGGTCTTGCCCTCGCCGGCGGCGAGCTCGCGGATGATCTCGCGCTTGTCGCGCTGCTCGATGAGCAGGACCTTGTGGTCGATGGTCGAGGAGGCCTGGTCTTCACCGGCGACCTCGTGAACCGACGGGTTCTTGAGGAACTGCTTCACGAGGGTGGCGACACCCTTGTCGAGGGTTGCCGAGAAGAGCAGCTTCTGGCCGCCCTCCTTGGTCTCCTTGAGGATGCGCTGAACGGGCTCGAGGAATCCGAGGTCGCACATGTGGTCGGCCTCGTCGAGAACCGAGACGATGACGTTCGAGAGGTCGAGACGACCCTGCTCGACGAGGTCTTCGACGCGGCCCGGGGTCGCGATGATGATGTCGACGCCGCGCTGGAGAGCGGAGACCTGCTTGTACTGCGGAACGCCACCGACGATCGTGGTGGTGAACAGGCCGACGCTGCGGGCGATGGGCTGCACCGTGCGGTCGATCTGCATGGCGAGCTCACGGGTGGGGGCGAGGATCAGGGCGCGCGGCTTGCGGCCGGCCTGACGGTCCTTGCCACCGTTGTTCTCCATGAGGCGCTCGACGAGCGGCGCACCGAAGGCGATGGTCTTGCCCGAACCGGTCTTGCCGCGTCCGAGAACATCCTTGCCGGCGAGAACGTCGGGGATGGTCGCGGCCTGGATGGCGAAGGGAGCCGCGGCGCCCATCGACTCGAGCTGGCGCACGATGTTGGCGCCGAGGCCGAGGTCGCCGAAGGTGACGCCTTCGACGTCCTTCGCCGTGATGACTACGGCTTCGAGTCGCTCGAGAACGACGTCTTCCTGCATTCCGCCGCCGGAGTGCGACTTGTTCGCTGCTCCGTCTTTGGCGGGGTAGTAGCTGGAGTCGCGGGCGGGACGCTCGGCGCGGTCGGCGTAGCTCGGACGCTCCGTGCGTGCTCCGTACGAGGGACGCTCGGTGCGCTCGGCACGGTCGTACGACGGGCGCTCGGTGCGGGCCGGACGGTCGTTGTTGTACGAGGTGCGCGCGGGGCGCTCGGAGTTGTATGACGGGCGGTCGTTGCCGTACGTGGGACGCTCGGTACGGGCCGGACGGTCGGAGTTGTACGACGGGCGCTCGGTGCGAGCCGGGCGGTCGTTGTAGGAGGGACGGTCGTTGCCGTACGAGGGACGCTCGGTGCGCGCGGGGCGCTCGGAGTTGTAGCTCGGGCGGGCCGGACGGTCGGAGTTGTACGAGGGGCGAGCCGAACGCTCGTTGTACGGCGTGCGCGGGTTGCGGTCGTTCGTCGCGGGGCGGTCGCCGTACGACGGACGCTCGCCACGGGCCGGACGGTCACCGTACGACGGGCGCTCGGTGCGGGCGGGACGGTCGGTGCTGTCGCCGTAGGACGGACGCGCGGGGCGGTCGCCATAGGAGGGACGGGCCGGACGGTCGTTGTAGGTGGGGCGCTCGTTGCGGTCACCGTAGGCGGGACGCGCGGGGCGGTCGCCGTAAGCGGGACGGTCGGAACGGGGTGCGCCGTTGCTGCGGTTCGGGCGGTCGCCGTAAGCGGGCTTCTCGCGCGGGTTCCAGTCGGGACGGCGGTCGCCGGTCGAGGGACGGTCGCCGGTGCGTGCTGCACGGTCGTCGCCGGTCCAGCGCTTCTTGGGTGCGCCGCCCTGGTCGGGGCGGGAGTTGCGGGCGTCGCCACCACGAGGGGTGTACGGCTTCTTGTTGTCGCGGTCCGACTTGTTGTAGTCAGGCTTGGAGTACGGGGACATAGTTCTTTCCTGGGTTGTATCAGTTACGTGAAAGTACACGTGCAGATGCAAACGCGTTGTGGATACGCGAGAGTTGCACTTCTGAACCCGGGCAGTCTTTGACCGAGGCCATCACATACATTCGTGTGATTTTTCCGCAGCGGATGCGCTGGGAAACCGGCCTCTAAGACTTACAAACCCATACACGTCAATGCGTGCTGTCTTGAGCCGACCTGTCTACGTTAGTACACACACTCCCAGAACGCGAGCAGTAAGCACGAAAAAGCACTCAGTGGGAGCGCGAGCATTGCTTCCGATGACCCTAGAATCACTCTGAGTCGCGGGTCTTCGCCGCGGCAGCCGATGATGAGAGATTCTGGCCCGAATGACACACCCTTCAGTCGCAGCGATTGCGCCGATGTCCGCGAGACGACTTGACATTCAAGGTCTCCGCGCCCTCTCGGTCATTGCAGTCGTCGCATATCACGCCGACCTGGCGATCCCGGGCGGTTTTGTCGGAGTAGACGTCTTCTTCGTGATCTCGGGTTTCGTCATTACTGCCATGCTCCTTCGCGAAAAGGCATCCACCGGGAAAATCCGACTCGGTCGGTTCTACTCTCGTCGGTTCCGACGCCTGACGCCGGCGTTGGCAGTGATGGTTACCGTGACTATCATCGGATCGGCATTTCTTCTGTCCCCACTCGGCGTTCAGCAGAATGTCGCCATCACAGCGATTGGCGCGCTCGGTCTCTTTGCCAACTTTGCGATCGGCCGAACCTCCGGTGGCTATTTCGATATCGCGGCATCGCACAACCCCTTATTGCACACATGGACGCTCTCGCTCGAAGAGCAGTTCTATCTGATTTTCCCGTTCATTCTCCTTCTCGGCTGGTTTGCGGCTCGACGCTTGAATCGCGGCGACGCGGTCGTGATCATCGTCGCCATCTTCGGTCTTCTGTCACTGGCCATCGCGCTTGCGACTTCATTCGGACTCGTAATCCCGAGGCTCCCCCCGGATCTTCTTGGCTTCTACGGCCCCGTTGGCAGAGCCTGGGAGTTCGCGGCCGGCGCCATTCTCGCCCTGCTCTCGGGACGCCTAAAGGTTCCGAGCGTGCTCATGGCTACTGTCGCTTCGACCATTGGTCTCGTCCTTCTCGCCGTCTCGATGTTCTTCTTGTCGGGCGAGAACGTCTTTCCGGGGCTGACGACTCTCATTCCCGTCTCCGGCGCCCTGCTGCTCCTATACGGCGGCTTCAACACAACTTCAGCACTAACCCGCGCTTTGTCGCGGCGCGAGTTCGTCTATGTAGGTGACCTTTCGTATTCTTGGTACCTGTGGCATTGGCCGATTATCGTCTTCGCAGTCGCGCTGATTCCCGACGCCCCTTGGGTCCCGGCGGCAGCAGCTCTGGCATCGTTTCTCCCGGCTATGGCGTCGTACCGCTGGGTCGAGCAGCCGATGCGCCAGTTCAGCGTCACGCGACGCCGTTTATCTCTCGTCGTGATTGCCACGATCTCCGTTCCGGTTGTCTTTGCAGGCGCGCTCGGCATCTCCGCCGCGAATGGGTATTGGTCGCCACGACTGCAAAGCTTCCAGGCTTCTCATGTCACGCACGCTGGCTACGCTGCCGGCTGTATGTCGTTCGTCGCGATCACGGCGGAAACGAAGGACGGTTGCACGTGGAACGCACAGTCAGACGGGGATCCCATATACCTCGTCGGTGACTCCATCGCCGAGCACTACAGCGAGGGCTTGATCGCGGCTAGCGAAGAGATGGACCGCCCTCTAACTATCGCAACATCACCGGGTTGCCCTGTTTTTCACGTGCGAGTAATGGTCGACAGGAAAGCCGGTGTTGTTGATTTCACCAAGATGGCGGCGTGTACGCCGTACATCACCGGAACCGTCGATTGGCTGGAGAAGCAACCAGCGGGTGACGTTGTCATAGGTGAAAACGACGTCGTTTGGTGGAGCCCGACTGACGTGATTCCGTCGAATTACGGCCCGGACGTCGCGCAAGCCCGGAAAGCAAAGGCACTCGAAGATGGGTTGACTGCCACCGTTGAGCGGCTCACCGCTGCGGGGCACCACGTGACGCTCGCCAAGGCACCGCCGAGTTACCGATTCCCCAAACCTTCGTGGGATGTGTCGGCGTGCACCACGCCAGACATAACTAGCGGCTCGTGCTTTGCGACTCGATCCATCGACTTTCTCGACGAACTACAGGGCCCGATGCGGAAGGTGATCGAGAACGTCGCAAATTCCACTGGCTCGTCAACCATCGACTTCCGCGACTACCTCTGCTCAGATGGTGTCTGTTCGACCGATAAGGACGGGACGCCGATGTACTTAGACGACATCCACCTGTCGGTAGACGCCAGCCTGCAGCTTGCGCCCTTGTTCGTTGACCAGCTCAGGTCGACCTCGGCGAAAGTCGAAGCAGGCGAGACAGACTGATGCCGCGGCGCCCGCCTCACGCAGGCTGCAGCCGCGGCATCCGCCCCTCTCAGTTCCTCGCTACAGATCGTCGCTGTGGCGGCCCCCGTCTCGGCAGCCGTGCTTCCACGGGGAGCCGGACACGTTGTCGACGCGCCACACCTCGCCGTTCAGGGTGACGACGAGCGCGGTGTCGCGCACGAACTCGAGCGAGGTCGGCAGGTCGAGCGCGCTCACCACGGGCGTCATCGTTCCGTCGCGGTTCACGCGCAGCAGCTCGCCGCTGTCGCCGAGGGCGGGCGAGCCGTCGGGCACGTCGCCGGGCGAATCCCCCTGCGACAGGCCGTAGAGCACGTCGCACCGGCCGAATTCGACGTCGATCATCAGGCTGTAGCCGCCCGCGACCACCCGGGGTTCGGGCTGGCGGGGCGAGAGGGCGAGGATGCGGCCGGTCTCGGGCAGGTGCGGCACCGGCCCGGCCTCGGCCAGGTAGACGGTGCGTCCGTCGACGGCTAGGCCCGTCGGCACGGTGTTGCCGAACGTGGCCAGCTCGCTGATCTCGCCGGAACGCGAGACCTTCAGCAGGCGGTTGTGGTGCCCGTCGGTCACGAGAAAGCCCGACCGCGTCGCCTGCAGCGCGAACTGCACGCCCCGCGACAGGAAGAAGTCGGTCTCGGGCGGGTTGGCGAGCGACCAGGCTCCGATGTCGGCGACGACGGTGAAGCTGGAGGGGCCGTCGACCCGGTAGATGCCGTCGACGCTCGAGCCGGGCCCGTTCGGGCCGGTCGCGTCGTCGCCCACGACCGAGACGAGAACGTAGGCGGTGCGGCCCACGAAGTCGATGTCGATCGCGCCCGCGATGCCGATCACCGACACGGGCAGGCCGCTCGCGTAGACCGAGGTCGCGCCCGTTCTCGGGTCGACCCGGGTTATCTGGCCGATCGCGCCCTCGGTCAGGTAGAGGGCCCCGTCGGGTCCGATGGTGCTGCCCGTCGTGCCCTGCAGGCCGGATGCGATGAGTTGCGCCTGAGGGGCGGGTGCGGGGTGATGGTGGCCGGGTGATCCACCCGTGGGTGCTGCCAGTGCCGGAGACGTCGCCAACAGCGCCGGCACAACGAGTGCCGCCACTATCGCGGCGAACGCCTTTGTTCGCTTGATAGTCATGTCTTCCTCCGGTTGGATTCACCACCGGTGGCATTCGTCGCTTCGGCGATGCTGCCGGCGTCGTGTCGCGCGCTTCGGGCGCGATGGCGCCCATCCTTCTCGCGCCGCGAGCGGGGCGTCAAGGGGACAGAATTGACCCATGCCCGCAACCATCGCCGTCGAACCGGCGCGCCAACCCGACGTGCTCGAGCTCATGCGCGTCGCCGACGACTACGCGCTCTCGCTCTACCCGCCCGAGGCGTACCACAAGCTCGATATCGCCGACCTCGAGCGGCCCGGCGTCTCGCTGTTCGTCGCGCGCGACGAGGGACTCGCCGGAATGGTCGCCCTGGTCGACAACGGTGACGGATCCGCCGAGGTGAAGCGGATGTTCGTGGCCGAGAACCGCAGAGGACGCGGCGTCGCGGGCGCGCTGCTGCAGCGCCTCGCCGAGGCTGCCGCCGCGGCATCCGTCTCTGTCATCCGTCTCGAGACCGGATGGGAGCAGCCCGACGCGATCACGTTGTATCTCAAGCACGGCTACGTGCACATCGAGAACTTCGGAAAGTACGTCGGCGACGAGTCGAGCGTGTGTATGGAGAAGCGGCTGGCCTGAGTCCCCCCTCCTCCGTGCCAAATGCAGGAGATTTCAGCCGCGAGGGCCGCGCATCGGCGAGAACGTGTGACTCGACGTGATTTCTCCTGCATTTGGCACGCAGGCGTGAGTGCGCGCTGGCTCAGCGCTCGAAGCGGGCGACCCCGTCGGTCTCGACCGCGCTCATCACACGGCCGCGCATGTCGTCGCTGATCTCGGGCAGGTCGTCGATCGGGAACCAGGCCGCCTCGGTGTTCTCGCCGTCGGCGGGGAACGCGTCGCCCGAGACGTAGCTGCAGCGGAAGATCAGGTCGAGGTACTGCGACTCGTCGCCGTTGTCGTAGCGCACGGGCGCCGTGACCTTCACCCAGACGAGGGTGTCAACAGTCGCGACGACGTTCGCCTCCTCGAGGATCTCGCGGGCCGCGGCGACCGCCGGCTCCTCGGCCGGGTCGATGATGCCGGTGACCGGGGTCCACGCGCCGGTGTCGGAGCGGCGCACGAGCAGCACGTGCGTGTCGTCGCGCAGCACCACCGCCGTGACTCCGGAGAGCCACAGCGGGTGGGTGCCGACCTTCTCGCGCAGGGCCAGGACGAAGTCGGGAGTTGCCATGCTCCGAGCCTAGGCGGTGGGTTCGACCGCCGGCTGCACGTCGGCCTTCTGCGCGCGCTTGGCGTCGCGACGCTCCTTGCGGCCCTCGACCAGGTAGTACAGCGTGGGCAGCACGACCAGGGTGAGGATCGTCGACGACACGAGGCCGCCGATCACGATGATCGCGAGCGGCTGCGAGATGAACCCACCGTGGCCGGTGAGTCCGATGCCGAGGGGCAGCAGCGCGAAGATCGTCGCGAGCGCCGTCATGAGGATCGGGCGCAGTCGGCGGGAGGCACCGTGCACGATGGCGTCGCGCACCGTCATGCCGCGCTCGCGGTACTGGTTGATCAGGTCGACGAGCACGATGGCGTTGGTCACCACGATTCCGATGAGCATCAGCACACCGATGAGCGACGGCACACCGAGCGGGATGCCGGTGGCCACCTGCAGCAGGATCGCGCCGGTCGCCGCGAACGGCACCGAGACGAGCAGCAGCAGCGGCTGGCGCAGGCTCTTGAACGTCGCGACCATCACCACGTAGACGATGAGGATGGCGATGAGCAGGGCGAGACCGAGCTGCTGGAACGCGTCGCCCTGCTGCGACGTGACGCCGCCGAGCTCGGCGCTGGCGCCGGCGGGCAGGTCGACGTCGGCGACGGCCGCCGAGACGAGGCTCGACGCGGTTCCGACGTCGTCGCTGCCCGGGGTCACGCTGACGGTCGCGCTGCGCACACCCTCGATGGTGGTGATGCTCGAGGGGCCGTCGGTCTGCTCGACCGTGGCGAGGTCGGAGAGCGGAACGAGCCCGGTCGCCGAGGGGATCTGGAACGCGCGGATCTCCTCGAGCGTCGTCGGGGCGCCCGCGTTG
>Ga0247813_10002074_pt1 | contig 14154 bp, 11 predicted proteins | sample UWRJL169409C1_FD_180719 | JGI IMG/M metagenome (GOLD analysis project Ga0247813, IMG submission 180719) | Plant litter microbial communities from Arlington Agricultural Research Station in Wisconsin, United States - UWRJ-L169-409C-1 | ecosystem: Environmental > Terrestrial > Plant litter >... | reverse complement strand
CGTATCTGCGACAAAGGCTGGGCGGTGGCCGCTTTCATTCCTCCTGCACATACAGGACTGTACATCGCGGCATACGAAACCATGCCGGATGCGCCCACATTACCGCTGTTTTGTTATACCGCCGCCGGTTGGCAGGATGATAAGATATATGTGCCTGCAGTGAGGATCGAACAGGATATCCGCCAGGAAAGTGCCGGATATCAGGAAGATGCGATCGAAACAGGTACAACCAACCTTTTGGAAGCTTATCCGCACAACAGGCTGGTAAAACACCTGATGGAAAACTGCTGCATGACTTACACCTGTCCGGCAGCACGCAACCTGGCTTTAGGCCGGTGGGAATGCCCGGTACCTGTATCACCCGCGTGTAATGCTAATTGCATCGGCTGCATCAGTTTTCAGCCACAGGAAGAAACGATCATCAGCACACAGGACAGGCTCACTTTTAAACCAACAGCAGAAGAGATCGTAGAGTTTACCGTGCCTCACCTGGAGACAGCTCCTTTTCCGCTGATCAGTTACGGGCAAGGTTGCGAAGGTGAACCGCTGCTGATGTGGGAAACCATCCGCGATTCTATTAAAGAAATCAGGAAACATACCGATAAAGGAAGCATCAATATCAATACTAACGGCAGTAAACCAGATGCGGTGAAAGTATTATGTGAAGCGGGTTTGAATAGTATGAGGGTGAGTATGAATTCTGCCCGTGAAAGTGTATACCTGCCTTATTACAGGCCGAATAATTATGTATTCAACGACCTTATTGAAAGCCTTAAGATCGTGCGTAGCTATGGTGGCTGGACAAGCATCAACTATTTCGTATTTCCCGGCATGACAGACAGTATCGAAGAATATGAAGCGCTGCGCAAACTCATCAGGGAAACCGATCTGTGCATGATCCAATGGCGTAATTTCAATATCGATCCGGATTGGTATCTCGGTAAGATCGGCGTCACCGAAACCGGAGAATGCATGGGCGTAAAGCAATTCATGGAACTGATACAGGAAGAATTTCCCAACCTGAAATTCGGATACTTCAATCCGTCGATGGAGCGTATCAAAGGAAATTTTGAAGTGGATTTCGCTCATTGAGTTTAGAGATTAGGGTTTAGGGTTTAGCATTCTTTAAGATGTTACTCTAATCCCTAATCGCGAATCTCTAACCTCTTAACTCTTAACTCTAATCCCTAATCTCTAATCTTCTCCTACCAAAGAGATCTCTACCAGGTTTCTTTCCGGGTAATGCGCATAGGCAGCATTGATGATATCGGCACGGGTGCTGATGTTGTTGAGTAAAATGGTCGCTTCTTCGGGAAGTTCCGCGTGGCCATTGCCATCGTGTTTGAAAATAAGGAAATTATCTGCATTGGTATTAAGCTCGAATTCCACCTTTTTAGCGCCGGCCATCTTCGCATAATCCAGTTGGTACTGTATGATGCGGTAAATGCTGAGCCCCAATGTGGCATTGAGTTTTAGCGAGCTTTTTTCTTTCACCAGGCTGATCTCCATATCATTCTTTCTTTCGAATGCGTCGATCATTTCATAGATGAACTCTGTATAATCCGCCGACTTGTACGTAGTGGGGGTGATCGAGTAGGAGAGCGTCTTTACATCATCCATCATCATCACCAGGTATTTCCGAAGATCATTCATCAGAGCCGGATTGTAGGTTTCGGTGATGCCCATCGTCTCCACATTCATTTTGGCGGCAGCCAGTATCTGTGCGATATTTTCGTGCAGTTGCCACGCGATATAATCATTTTCTTTTTCACGGTTGACCATATTTGTCCGGGCGACACTTTTTTCTTTCTGTAACAATAGCTCCGCCTGATCCATCACTATCTTACTTTTCATCCGGAGTTCCAGCAGGCGTGTAACCTGGGTAGACAGTGCCTTTAAGGATTTTCGTTGATTATCGCTGAAGAACGTTTTCGGTTCATTATCGATCACGCATACCGTTCCAAGATGATATCCTTCGGTGCTGATGATGGGGGCGCCGGCATAAAACCCGATCTTGAGCCCGCCAATCACATCCGGGTTATCGGCAAAGCGCTCATCCTTACCTGCATCATTTACTACCATGATATCATCGGTTAAGATAGCGTGCCCGCAGAAAGACGTTTCGCGGGGGCTTTCTTTCTTATCAACATTTTTGGAAGCCTTGAACCATTGACGGTCGTCATCCACAAATGTGACCATGGCAATAGGGCAATTGCAGATATTAGCCGCAAGTTCTATCATGAGGTTGTAATCCTCTTCTTCAATAGTGTCAAGAATATTGTAGCTCAGCAGGTTGGAAAGTCGCTGGGCTTCGTTGGAAGGAATGGGTGCCTTTAACATTAAAATGTATTAAGTGCTTGTTAATGATGGCACTAAAGATAGGGATTAAGGGAAAACAAAAAAGGTTTGTTTAAGTATTAACATTGAAAAGTATAACAGCTTTAACAAATCATTACCTGTACTCACCAAAAACATCCCGGAGGGTATCGGCGACTTCACCCAAAGTACAATAATTTTCTACTGCTTCAATTACTACCGGCATGAGGTTTTGAGTACCTTTTGCGGCAGCCGCCAGTTTCTCCAGGCATTCGGAAGCTTTGGCACTGTCACGGCGTTGTTTTAATGAAGCGATCTTATCAGATTGTAACTGACGAATACTGTCATCTATTTTGAAAACCGGTGTGGTACTAGTTTCCGCAGTCTGGAACTTGTTGACACCCACACTGATCTTTTCACCGGTTTCGATATCGCGTTGATATTTATAAGCACTTGCGGCGATCTCATCCTGCATGAACCCTTCTTCGATGGCCATCACACTTCCACCCATGGCATCTATCTTTTCGATCAGCTGCCAGGCAGCTGATTCTACTTCTTTGGTCAGTGCTTCTACAAAATAACTTCCTGCAAACGGATCTACCGTTTCGGGTACGCCACTTTCGTAGGCTACGATCTGTTGCGTTCGTAAAGCGATCTTGGCAGCTTCTTCCGTGGGCAGACTAAGCGCTTCATCGTAACCGTTAGTATGCAACGATTGTGTGCCGCCGAGCACGGCGGAAAGCGTTTGTATGGTTACCCGGCAAATGTTATTGAGCGGCTGTTGTGCTGTAAGCGTGCTTCCACCGGTCTGCGTGTGAAAGCGCAGCATCATCGCTTTATCATCAGTAGCACCCAGATCTTTCATGATCTTTGCCCACATCTTGCGGGCCGCCCTGAATTTGGCGACTTCTTCAAAGAGGTTGTTGTGTGCATTGAAAAAGAAGGAAAGCCTTTTGCCGAAGACATTGATGTCGAGGCCTTTTTCCAACGCCGCTTTAACATATGCCTTACCGTTACTTAAGGTGAAGGCCACTTCCTGCACGGCTGTGCTGCCCGCTTCGCGGATATGATAGCCGGAAATGGAAATGGTATTCCATTTTGGAAGGTCGGTGCTGCACCATTCAAAAATATCTGTGATGATGCGCATGCTCTGCCTGGGCGGGTAAATGTAGGTGCCACGGGCTGCGTATTCTTTCAAAATATCATTCTGGATAGTGCCCGAAATTTTCTTCAGATCGGCGCCTTGTTTTTTTGCCAGAGCAGTATATAAGGCCAGTAAAATAAAGCCGGTCGCATTGATGGTCATCGACGTGGAAACCTCTTCGAGTTTGATGCCTGCAAAAAGCCGTTCCATATCTTCCAGGCTGTCGATGGCAACGCCTACTTTTCCAACTTCTCCTTCAGAAAGATCATGGTCGCTGTCGTACCCGATCTGTGTAGGAAGATCAAAGGCTACGCTCAATCCGCTTACACCCTGGCCGAGCAGATAATGATATCGTTTATTGCTTTCTTCAGCGGTGGAGAAACCGGCGTATTGCCTCATGGTCCAGAGTTTGCCCCGGTACATCGAAGGCTGTACACCTCTTGTAAAAGGAAATTCTCCAGGCAGGGAATTGTCTGGCGAACCCGCATCGGCAGCAGTGTAGAGTTCTTTTATTTCGATACCTGAGTCGGTGGTTATTTTTTTCATGAAAAGCAATTTTTATTACACGAATTAAAACGAACCTGCCTGTCGGCAGACCGGTTACACAAATTAGCGAAGTGGAATGCAAGAGAAGACCGACATCCAACCACAGACAAACGAAATACAGTCTTAACAAATTTGTGATCTCAGTAAACAGTTCGAAGATTTCACCATTCACCATTGACCATTCACTAGAAGGCTTTCTTCGCTTCAAACTGCAGCGCATCCAATACGATCTTATTTAGTTCAGCCTGTTCGCTCAGGCTGTACTCCAATATCCTTTTAGCAAGGTCGAGGCCGGTAGCCTCGTGGGAAAGGGTAGCAGCAACCTGATTGATGATATAGATGTTCTGGTCTTTTAATTTGGTGAGGGCATTCCATATTTCGGGGCTCACATAGATCTGTTGGCTGAGGTTGTAATCAAATTCAGCTTTAAGCGTATCCACCAGTTCAGCGTGTAAGGTACCTGCGCCGATACCGCTGTAATCGGTTCGGGAAACAAGGTTTTTCAACCCGGCTCTTTCAGCGAATAACGTAAGCCTTTCATAGGCCTGTAGCCGAAGTTTGAGGCTTTCGTTGCTGATGCCGGCTCTTTCCTTTAACTCATCCCGCATGCGGGAAAATTCAGTGATCAGCCATATCAACGCGAAGATGAAGAGGAATACCAAACCGATCAAAACGGTTATTTCAATGTCGATCTTTAAAAAATACATGTACCTGATTTAGGTTGCAAAAATAGCTAAACTAGGTAGAACAAATTCCTGTTTTCGAAAATAGGATGAAACGTGGTTTTTGCGATATGGCGTAACTTTGCCAAAAGCATTCAATATGGAAACGATCACAAAAGCACCGGTTAATTTTACTGCATCCGCTGTAGCGGAAATAAAACGGTTGATGGCAGCACCCGGGTTTGAAGAAGGGAAATTGTTACGCGTAGGCGTAAAAGGCGGCGGTTGCAGCGGTATGACGTACGTGCTCGATTTTGATGCACCAAAAGAAAAAGACGAAGTATTTGAAATTGATGGTGTAAAAGCTATCATCGATAAATCCCATGGTATCTACCTGATGGGAATGGAAATAGATTGGGAAGGGGGATTGAACAGCAGGGGGTTTACTTTCAAGAATCCGAATGCGAGTAGTACTTGTGGGTGTGGGACCAGCTTCGCTGTTTAAAATTAGGAATTAACAATTAAGAATTAAGAATGGCTTCCGGTTGGAGGCCTTTTTTGTGGAGGTAGTTCAACCCCTTCGGGGTTGTGTGGAGATTGGATGTCGTTTGCTCCACGGGTTGCACCCGTGGTTAAGCATGTTCAACCCCTTTGGGGTTTGCAGATGATTAAATGAAATTCCAATTGAATAAAAAATTCATCAAAATAAAAAATTCATTAAATAATTTTTACTGAATAAAATTTTTATTCAGTAAAAAATGCTCTTCTCGGGACTAGTAGGAAATTATCACAAAATTAAGCCCGAAGGGCTTTAACAGCATTAACCACGGGTGCAACCCGTGGCTTAAAACCATCTTCCTTCTCACGACCCCGAAGGGGTTGAACTTTTATTCGCTATGGATCGCAATCCATCCGATAACACAAATAAGAAGCCCTCCAAATTTTGGAGGGCTTCATTTTATTTTCAAACTAACGATTCCTCAGAACCCTTAATTTTTAATCTTTAATTTTTAATTCTTAAAGCGCTGGCGCTTTTTCTTTCTTCACATTCACCACTTCTTTAGCAGCACCCAATGGTTTGTCTTTAGCAAACTCTAGCAGTACCGGGGCACCAACGAAGATAGAAGAATAAGAACCGGTAACAACACCGATCAACATCGCGAAAGCGAAACCACGTGTTACTTCACCACCGAAGATGAAGAGGATGAGCAATACCAGGAACACCGTTACAGATGTCATGATAGTACGGCTCAATGTGTGGTTGATAGCGCTGTTGATAATGGTTGTTTTGCTGGCGCCTTTCATATCGCGGCTGTATTCACGAACCCTGTCGAATACGATCACGGTATCGTTCATGGAGAAACCGATCACCGTCAGGATCGCAGCGATAAAATGCTGATCGATTTCCAGCGGGAAAGGAACGATATTTTTGAAGAAAGCAAAAACGATCAATGTTACCAATACGTCATGCAGCAATGTTACGATCGTACCCATTGAATACCTCCAGTCTTTAAAGCGGATGAATATATACAGGAAGATAGCCAGCAATGCGAACAAGGTCGCTTTTACCGCACCACGTTTCAGATCGTCAGAAATACTAGGTAATACAGTCTGCCTGCTCACAATGCTGTTTTTAGCAAAAGCAGGGTAAGTAAGATCAGCCGGTAATACTTTTTTCAAACCTTCGAACAGTTTTACCTGAACCGCAGAATCCGCATCTCCCTGGTCGATCAGGTAAGAAGTGGTGATGTTCAGGTGCCTGCTGTCGCCGATGGTTTTGATCACCACGTTGTCGTTCAGGGAATTGGCAGCCTGGTAACCATCACGGATCTCAGTGATCTCGTGATCAGTGATCGCACGCTTGAATTCTATTGTATAGCTACGTCCACCCTTGAATTCCACACCTTGATGGAAACCAACGAAGAAGGAAGCAACACCCAGGATCAGGATCACCGCAGAAAGCATGTAAGCGTATTTCCTGAACTCTACGAATTTGTAATCCGCATGTTTGAAGATCTTCCTGGAGAAGTTTGTGAAATAGTTGAAATGACGGTTTTTGTTGGTCCATACTTCGGTGATCAGCCTTGAAACAAGGATACCGCAGAATAAAGACAACAGGATACCGATGATCTGTGTGGTAGCGAAACCAAGTACCGGTCCGAGGCCGAAGTAGAACAGGATCAATGCTGTCAGCAACTGGGTGATGTGAGCATCCAGTACCGGTGGCAATGAACGGCTGTAACCGTCGTTGACCGCCTGTGCGTAAGATTTACCTTTGGTCAGCTCATCTTTTATCCTTTCAAAAATGATCACGTTCGTATCTACCGCAAGACCGATGGTCAATACCAGGCCAGCGATACCGGCAGCGGTCAATGTGGCTTTGAAAGCGATCAACACACCGATGGTGAAAAGAAGGTTCAGGATCAGCGCGATGTTGGCTACCCAACCACCTGTGTTGTAGTAAACAAGCATCAATATAAATATCACCGCGAAAGCGATAAAGAATGATTTGATACCACCGGCTACTGATTCTTCACCAAGGGTAGGGCCTACTTCCTGGTAAGCAACGATCTTGGCCGGAGCATCCAGTTTACCTGTTTTCAAAACGTCGGAAAGATCCTGCGCCTGTTCAACAGTGAAGTTACCGGAGATCTCAGAGTTACCGCCGGTGATAGGGCCATTTACATTCGGAGCGCTGTATACTACATCGTCCAAAGAGATAGCGATCGGTTTGTTTACGTTCTTTTCTGTAAGCCTTGCCCATGTTTTAGAACCAATAGCGTTCATCTGCATGCTGATAGAAGGTTTACCGGTTTGATCGTAAGCCTGGCTTGCATTCTGAATGCCATCACCTTCCAATGGAGCTTTGTCGGATCCGGGAATGGTCCTGATAGCATATAAAGGGAAAAGACGTGCGCCTTTGTCCACTTTTTCTTCAGGGCCGTAAAGGAATTTCACATTGGCTGGCAATGCGCTCTTCACGATCGGATTATTGATATAAGAGTTGAAAAGACTGGTATCCTGAGAAAGGACCTGGCCGATAGCAGCTGCATAAAAACGGTTACCGTTCTTATCCTGCTGAGGCATGATCGGGTTCATCAAACGGATCAATGGCTGAGCATTCAGTTTATCTTTTGAAGTATCCTTAATAGAATCTGCAACATTTATCCCGTTGAGGTAATTCTGCAGATTTTTATCGGCAGCCTGCAGGCCTGTACCCAATTCGTCGATGTTGTACACTTCCCAGAATTGCAGGTTTGCAGATGACTGCAAATAATCCTTGATCCTTTCAGGGTTTTTGATACCTGCCAATTCAACATTGATGATACCTTTATTTTCATCCAGGTTGATCGTTGGTTGGGCCACCCCGAATTTATCGATACGTTTGGTAAGGATCTGGTAGGTCTGCTTGATAGCACCTTTACCGATGGTCTGCAGTTTGCTGATCACCGCTGCATCCTTGTCACCGAATTTCAATTCAGTTTTAGGGCCGGAGAAAAGGCTGGATAACTTCTCTGCACCATTCTCCTGAATATAGGCTTTGGTGAAAAGGTTGATGAAGTTGTCTTCGCTGGTAGCCTTTTGTGCGTTAGCAGTAGCAAGTGCTTTCTTTAATGCAGGGTCATTCGGGTTGTTGCTGAGAGATTTCAGCAGGTCCTGAAGGCTTACGTCCATCGTTACGCTTACACCTCCCTGAAGATCCAGGCCAAGGCTCAATTCGTTTTCCTTACATTTCTGGTAAGTCGTGCCCACGATCGGGAATATCTTTTCATCTTTGGTAGAATCCAGGATATGTTGCGTTTTCGCTTCAATCAGGGCATTTCTGTCTTCAATGGAAATGTTCGCAGGAGCGGTCTTCTTTACAAGGCTCGTTGCCTTTTCTCTGATTTTTCCCTCATAACTGCGTACTACCCAGGTGTAGGAAAGTTCCCACAGTGATATCAGCGTTAAGGCAATGGTAAAAAACCAAACTAAACCTTTCAGTTTCATGTTAATGACTTTTGAGTTCTACTTTGTTAAAATTTTTTAAATGTGTGCAAAGATAGGGGAAAAACCAATTGAAGTAGGTTGCCGAAATTTTACTCATTTTGCACATAAATTCAAATCATGGCAAAAGGCAGGTTTCCGGCAGCGATAATCTTCTCCATTACAGTGCTGGCGCAATGTACGGCACCAAAGAAGGCTCAACAGGTGACACCGGTAATAACGGCTCCTATGGTGCAAAATCCCGTTCAGCCACAGCCAGTTAGTACCGAAGACTCGTTTTTTGAGGATCTATTTAAAGAATATCCCGGTGCGTTCGACAATGTCATGGCTAACAGGAAAGAGTGGAATGTGCAGATCATTTATACACAGATCGACCGTGACCGCAACGGCCGGCCCAGCCTTACTCATCATTATTTCAACAAGGGCAATGCCCGCTATTTTTATCCTGCTTCTACGGTGAAATTTCCGGTGGCGCTGCTGGCACTGGAAAAAGCTGGTTCCATTCAAAAACGAACAGGCATCGACCTGCGCAATATCCCCATGGTGACGGAAGCGGCTTACAGCGGACAAACGGCTGTGTACAATGACCCCAATACAAAAAATGGCAGCCCATCGATCGCCCAATACATTAAAAAAATATTCCTGGTAAGTGATAATGACGCATTCAACCGGCTATATGAATTTAACGGCCAGGAGTATATCAATGAAGCACTGCATCAAAAAGGATATGGTGATGCACAGATATTACACCGCCTTGATGTTTTTCTTTCAGAAGATGAGAACAGGCATACGAACCCGGTAGCATTTTATGATACCGCTTACCGCAAAGTATTTGATCAGCCGATGTTATTTAACCGGAAAAAATATGCGGCCCGTGATGAAAAGATCGGCAATGCCTATTATAGTAATGGCAAACTGATAGAAAAACCGATGGTATTTGGTGCAAAGAACAGGATTGCCCTTGGGGATCTGCATGCTGTGTTACAATCGCTGGTATTTCCGCAGACGGTAAAGCCGGAGCAACGTTTCAATATTACGGATGCAGACAGGATGTTTGTGTTGAAATACATGTCGCAATACCCCCGCGAATCCGCATATCCTTACTACGACAGCAGTTTCAGTGACAGTTATGCCAAAGCACTGATGTATGGCAATGATAAAGATCCGCTGCCGAAAGGTATCCGGGTATTCGATAAATCCGGTGCTGCTTACGGGCAATTGGTAGACGTTGCTTATATCATCGATACTGAGCATAACATAGAGTTCATGGTATCCGCAGCGATCTATTGCAACAGCGACGGGGTGCTCAATGATGATAAATATGATTACAAGACAATCGGATTCCCTTTCCTGAAAAATCTTGGCAAGGCGCTTTACAATCGCGAAGCAAAACGAAAGAAAAATTTTCCGCCGGATCTGAGTTCTTTCATTTTCACGTATGATAAATAGTGGAATTGACTTAAATTCGCAGATAGTGAATGGTGAATAGTGAATAGTCAAAAGATGAAGTTCATCAGATCAATTTAAATTTATATTATCAGAAGTTTTTAGTTGTGATTTTGTAAAGATTGATAATGAAGTAAAGTTCGAAGGTTTGACTATTGACTATTCACTATTCACTTCGAATAAATTTTCTCACTTAAAAAACTTCCCACCACACCATGACGCTTTCTTCTCTTCTTACAAAATTCAATGAACCGGAAACTTTAAAAATGGCCAAACTCGGCCGCGAACTCAGAGCACAGGGAATTGATGTTACTGACCTTAGCCTGGGAGAACCGGATTTTGATACCCCGGACCATATTAAAGAAGCAGCGAAGCGGGCTATTGATGCCAATTACAGCCATTATACGCCTGTAGCGGGTTACCTCGATCTGCGGGAAGCAGTTTGTACCAAACTGATGCGGGATAACGGCCTCGCCTACACGCCGGAACAAATTGTGGTGAGCACCGGTGCAAAACAGAGCATCGCCAATACCGTATTAAGCATTGTAGACCAGGGTGATGAAGTGGTGATCCCGACACCTTATTGGGTTACCTACAGTGAGATCGTTCGGCTGGCGGGAGGAGTAGTGAAACTGGTAAAAACCAGCCTTGAAAATGGTTATAAGATCACACCGGAAGAACTCGACGCGGCCATTACCGGCAAGACAAGATTATTCATGTTCTCTTCCCCATGCAACCCCACCGGGGCTTTGTATACTAAAGAAGAGCTTGCCGGACTGGTGAAAGTTTTTGAAAAACATCCCGATGTATTCATCATGAGTGATGAAATATATGAGCATATCAATTTTGAGGGTAAACACGAAAGTATCGCCCAGTTTGAATCTGTGAAAGACAGGGTGATCCTGATCAACGGATTGAGCAAAGGTTTTGCTATGACCGGCTGGAGGCTTGGTTATGTAGCAGCGCCGATCGCGGTAGCAAAAGCGAGTGAAAAGATACAGGGGCAAATGACCAGCGGGGCTACGGCTATCACACAACGTGCAGCCATCGCGGCATTGACCGGCGATCTCAAACCAACCGATGAAATGGTGGCACAATTCAAGCAACGCAGGGCAAGAGTGATGGAGTTGCTGGCCGAAATGCCGGGAGTTATCTGCAACGAACCACCGGGCGCATTTTATGTTTTCCCGGATGTACATGCTTATTTTGGTAAAAAAACACCGGCAGGAGAACCTATTGATAATGCCGATGACCTTTGTATGTACCTGCTCAATACCGCCCATGTATCTACTGTTACCGGCCGTGCCTTTGGAGAACCCAATTGTATCAGGATATCTTTTGCGAACAGCATTGAGAAGATCGATACGGGATTTGGGAAAATAAAAAAGGCTTTAGAAGCGCTGCAATAAAGATAGAGATCACGGATTTTAGATTGATTAGGGGATTGCACGGATCATTTCGTTAGCACGAAATGAAAATGCAGTTTATAAAATAGTTAACTACTTTATAAACTGCATTTTCATTTTTACGAAGTAAAAATTAATCTGTGTAATCCCCTAATCAATCTAAAATCCGTGATCCTCACATCTAAATCTTAAATGCATTCTGCATCGGCTCACCAGCAAGCAGCAATAATTTTTCGTGTAAAGAAACTACTTGCGGTATCAATAATTCCTCCTCATTGTTTTCGATGATGAAATTGCAGCGCTCCATTTTTTCTTCTTCATTCATCTGTTTGTCCATACGCTTCTGCACTGCTTCCGCGGTGATCCCATCGCGAAGCATGGTACGTTTCAAACGTAGTTCCAGCGGGGTTCTTACGCCGATCACATAATCAAGGTGTTTCCACGCATCCGTTTCAAAGAGGATGGCCGCTTCTTTAAGTGTGTAAGGAAAAGTTTGAGCACGCATCCATTTATCGGCATCGGAAATCGTAACAGGATGCACAAGAGAATTGAGCAGTGTTAATTTTTCGGGGTCGTTAAAAACAAGAGAGGAGAGAATAGGGCGGTTGAGTTGCCCATCCGTGTAAGTGGCTTCGCCAAAATGTTGAATGATGAGCTGCTTGAGTGGCTCATTTTCATTCATGATATTTTTAGCCGCATCATCGGCATAATATACCGGCGTGCCCAGCACTTCGAAGATCTTTGCAACGGTTGTTTTGCCGCTACCGATACCGCCGGTTATTCCAATTCGCAACATAAAAATGAATTACGAATTACGGATTACGAATTACGAACTACAAAGAAGTTCCTTCAGAAACAACCTATTCGTAATTCGTAATCCGTAATTCGTAATTTTATTTTGTACTCGGAACTTTATTTACGTTAGCTGTCCATTCCATCGAAATCGCACTCCTTTCAATCTTGATATAACTGCCAGGGCTTGTTTCCATTTCAATAGTACCATCGTCGTTGGTTTTATTGATCTTGCCATGGATACCGGCGATCGTTACGATCTTATCACCTTTCTGCAGGTCGTTGATGAATTGTTTCTGTTGTTTTGCTTTTTTAGCCTGCGGACGGATCATGAAGAAATAGAAAACCAGGATCATACCACCCATCATCACGGGCATCGTCCATGAACTTGTTCCGGCATTGACTTGTAAAAAAATACTAGGTAATTGCATGTTGCTTGTTTGTTTGTTTATAAAAATTCAAAAAATTCAAAAGTTCAATAGTTAGAGAAGATCCCTTAACTAAAGCATTATTCATTATCAATTATCCATTATCAATTATCCATTATCAATTAGTCTTTAGGTTTTGCCAGCACTTCACCAGTCAGCTGCAATTCAGGAAAAGCAGGGGAAGCATTGGAAATAACTGTAATGGTCTTATGGGCATTTCCAACACGGTTTTCGCTGTTGAATTTCACTTTGATGAAACCTGTTTCGCCGGGAAGTATCGGCTGTTCTGGTTTTTCCGGAACGGTACATCCGCAGCTTGCTGTAGCGGAAGATACGATCAGGGGCTTGTCCCCCGTGTTTTTAAAACGGTAGCTGAATTCCACTACTTCACCTTCGGTCACTTTACCAAAATTATATACGCTGTCAATCAGCTGTACAGTAGTAGGAATGGCCATGGCTTGCGCTTTAGCAAGACTATCTTCTTTTGACATCGGAGCCTGTACATCTTTTTTACGTACATCGCAGCTGGTGATCAAAGCTGCAAGTGATCCGGCGATCAGTAAACCTTTGAATAACATGAGGATGATTTTTAATTATAAGGTGCTGTTTTTAAAGCTGCGTTTTTCGATCTTGTTTTCAGCCGATAATTCCTTGTGGATATTATCCAGGAGCCCGTTTACAAATTGTCCGCTCTGCGGCGTGCTGTAGGCTTTCGCCAGATCGATGTATTCGTTGATGGTAACTTTTGTAGGGATGGTTTCAAAATACAGGAACTCGCAAACACCCATCTGAAGCAGGATAAGATCCAGCGCCGCGATACGGTCCGCATCCCAGTTGTTCAGCTTTGGCTTGATGAGTTCCAGTGTCTGTTCCGTTTTATCCAAAACAGTTGTAAGCAGACTTTTTGCAAAATCCCATTTTTCTTTGCTCAGGATATCATGAAAGCTTTGAACACCGGGTTTACCAAGGTAATTCAACACCAGCGCCTGCATCATTTCTGCATCATCATCCCAGTTGATAAAATGCTCTTCCACATGGCTGATGAAGTTCTCGTTTGGCAGCATCAGTTGGTTGAAGATCAGTTCCAGGATTTTCTTTTCGGTTTTTTTATCACGTGCTTCCAGTTCCACATATTCCTGGTATTCAGGGGTCGTTACCAATTGCTGGTAAGTCTTTTTAAGCAGTTCGTTGTCAAGGATGTGTTGCAGCTTCAGTTCGGCAACCGTTGATTTGAACGTAGTATCATCCAGGATCTTCCACAGTATTTCATTTCCGGCAAGGCGGGTATTGATAGAAAGGTCTTCGGCTGTGGGAAGGTGCTTGCTTGCTTTTTTAAGGGCGTCAGTTTCCGCGTAGCGGGCAACTTCAGTAATAAAATAAACCAGGTAAGCGAATAACTGGCGGCTTTGTTCGATCTTTTTGGTGAG
>Ga0247813_10002072_pt1 | contig 14178 bp, 8 predicted proteins | sample UWRJL169409C1_FD_180719 | JGI IMG/M metagenome (GOLD analysis project Ga0247813, IMG submission 180719) | Plant litter microbial communities from Arlington Agricultural Research Station in Wisconsin, United States - UWRJ-L169-409C-1 | ecosystem: Environmental > Terrestrial > Plant litter >... | reverse complement strand
GATGGCTGCACTGCTGCTTCTGAAATTTAGAACTTTGGCAAAATCAGCTGCAGCAGTTGGATTTTGTGACCAGTTGAATTTGAAGCCTGTCCAGGGCCAATCGGTTTTGGGTTCGTAATCGATTTCCTGTCCGCTCATTAAAAAAGGTACCCCTTTCATATAAGCAGAAACAACAAAGTTAGCGACAACACCATTATGATTATTAAAGACTACAAAAGGCCTGTGTATTCCGTTTTCGTTGGTATACGTATCATGATTTCCTGTAAAACGCACAACCTGATTTGTACCTGTTGCATTTGCATATTCGTAATCATTTATGGTTTGAAAGCGCTGGGAAACCGGACCTCCTGCTGCCACATCTTTTAAGCCAGTCCAAAACCATCTGTCACCAAAATTCAGGTCAAAACCAGCAGTAAAGTTGGTTTGCCTGTCACCTTCGGCAAGCATTAATAGTTTATGAGATGTAATTCCGCGGATATTTCCTATAACTTCTGACCAAAAATCAAGTGGTGGATTATTCGCATAATCACATCGATATCCGTCAACATTTGCGGCAAGAATCCAATAACGCATTGCATCTTTTATTGCAGCGCGTGTAGCTGAACTATTAAGATCAAGTGCTGCAATATCTGAATAATTTCCTAATTGCTGAATGGTTGTTCCGCTTCTCAAATAATATTCAGGATGCGAAACTGTCCAGGCATTATCCCAGGAAGTTCCGTTAATAGCGACATCCAAAATAACGGCCATTCCACGGCTATGGGCTCCATCAACTAAAGTTCTTAAATCAGCAAGCGAACCATATTCTGATGCTACGGCTTTAAAATCTTTAATACAATAAGGTGAAGGCGAACTTTTTGAATCGGTTCCGTGCGGGTAAATGGGCATTAAATAAATAACATTGGTACCAAGTGCTTTAATATTATCTAATCGGGCGGTTACTCCGGCTAGATTTCCGTTGGCACTAAAGGGACGAATATGAACCTGATACATATTTACATCGCGCGCGTCTGGAACGCCGGCAAATGGTGTTCCGTACTGTGGCGGATCTTGCGCGTAAAGCGAACTTGCAAATAATAATAGAAAACAAACTAGTGTTTTCGTGAAATAAAAAAATCTGGTGGTAATGTTGATTTTCATGATTTTTGTTTTTTGAATGCTTGTCGGCATTTCTAACTAAAATTCATTCTCACTCGCATTGTTTTAAAAATTTGACAAACATTTTTGGTTAATAGTTTTCAAGTAGTAATATTCTTAATTTTTTTTCGCCACGAATCGCACGAATTTCCCGAATTAAACTTTTTTCTCTTAATCTTAAAGACTAAAAAATTGGTTTTAATTCGTGAAATTCGTGGCAAAAATTTTGATTACATGTGATAAGTATGTAATCTTATAACTTTTTCAATCCCTTTAATTCTGATGTATTTCCCTCCTTGATGCTAATGGCAACACCTCCGCCTGGAGCTAAATACTGTTTTAAAATTGTTTTTGAGGTTACAACAACTTTAGTCACCGTATATTTTTGTGGATTTTTGTCCCAATTTGCTTCTTTGGCATCGGCGTAAATAGTGGCTATGAATTTTTTTCCGGCAGGTAAATAATCGAAAGTGATGTTTGCAGTTCTGGCATTTTCATCTGTGATTCCACCAACAAACCAGGCATCTTTTCCTTTTGATTTACGGGCGATTGTGATGTAATCTCCAGGTTCAGCTTCCAAAATATAACTGTTGTCCCAATCTGCAGCAACATCTTTGATGAACTGAAAAGCATCTGGAAAACGCTCGTAATTGCCCGGAATATCTGCCGCCATTTGCAACGGACTGTACATCGTAACATAATACGCCAATTGTTTTACCAAAGTAGTATTCACACGTTGCGAGCTTCCTGTTCCGTAATACGAAAGATCGGTTTGGAAAATTCCCGGAGTATAATCCATTGGCCCACCCATTAAACGGGTAAATGGTAAAATGGTTGTGTGATCCGGCGCTAAACCTCCCATAGATTCAAACTCTGTTCCACGCGCAGATTCCTGAGCAACCCAGTTTGGAAAAGTTCGGTGTAAACCTGTTGGTCGAACTGCTTCGTGACTGTCAATCATGATTTTATAATCGGCGGCACGTTTGGCTACGTTGATGTAATGATTGACCATCCATTGTCCGTCATGATGTTCGCCACGTGGAATAATTTTCCCTACATACCCTGTTTTTACAGCATCGTAACCGTTGTCATTCATAAATTGAAAAGCACGGTCTAAACGGCGCTCATAATTGGTTGCAGAACCTGAAGTTTCGTGGTGCATGATAATTTTCACTCCTTTTGAAGCTGCATATGCATGAACTGCTTTTACATCAAAATCAGGATAAGCGGTTACATAGTCAAAAACTTCTTCTTTCCAGTTTCCAATCCAGTCTTCCCAGCCAATGTTCCAACCTTCGATCAGGATCGCATCAAAACCATTTTTAGAAGCAAAATCAATATATTCTTTGGCTCTTTCAGTTGTAGCTCCGTGTTTTCCATTCGGCGTAAGCTTCGTGAAATCATCTGTCAATTTTACGTTGTTTTCTTTTCCGAAAGCCCAGGTACTTTTTCCGGCAACGAAATATTCCCACCAAATCCCGATGTATTTTACAGGTTTTATCCACGAAACATCTTTGTAACTTGTTGGTTCGTTGAGGTTCAGAATTAATTTTGAAGACAAAATCTCTGTTGCTTTATCGCTTACCACAATGGTTCTCCAAGGCGATTGCGCATCAGTCTGTATATAACCTTTTGCTCCAACAGCATCTGGTGCCAAATGACTTTTCATTTTATTATTTACAGCATCAACTTCAAGATACATTGCAGGATAATTGATTAATCCCGCTTCGTGAATATTGATGTATAAACCGTCGTCAGATTTCATCATAGTTGGCGTTTGCACCGATAATTCTTTAATAGGCCATTGCGAATTGATTTCGATCGTCGCTTTTTTCATCAACGAAGGAACTTCAGAAATTTTCGAAGTTGTATACGCATATTCATTGGTATCATAATCTCCCGGAATCCAGAAAATTTTATGATTTCCTGCCAGATTAAATTCAGAACGTTCTTCTTTTATCACAAAATAACTCAAATCATTTTGTTTTGGAAATTCATATCTAAAACCTAATCCGTCGTTGAATAAACGGAAACGAATTCTAATATATCTGTTATTGTTTTTGGCCTGAGCCAGAGTCACAACCAATTCGTTATAGTTATTGCGTATTGTTTTTTCTTCACCTAAAACAGGATTCCAATTTTCATCAACAGAGGATTGTGCTGTATTTGTGATGGTAAAACCATCCATAAACGAAGGCAAATTTTGAAGTTCTAAACCCAAAGAACTTGGTTTTATAACTGCTTTTTGTTTGTATGATAATTGGTAAGACGGAACTCCGCCTTCTTTCAATTCAAATTTTAAGGAAATATTTTTGTTTGGCGAAGTTATTTCCTGCGCCTGAATCCATAAGGAATTCGCACAGACAATAAGACACAACGCAATTTTTTTGCCTAAACGAATTTGAAGCAATGATTTGTGGGATTGAAAATTCATGTTTTATTTAGTTTTTTGCAAATCTAATTTATTAAAGTGCTTTTATCTTAGTTTTTCAATACAAAATATTGAAAAGGTTCTAATGTTATTTCTGTACCAACGGTTACAGTTGTTTCGGTAAAAGCATCTTTCCATGTTGCTTTTAAAGCAGAAGGAACCAGATACTTTACAGCATTATTTGTTAAATTAGAAAGTACGAGCACTTTTTCAGTATCGTTTACCATTGTAAAAGCACTTACGGCATCACTGCTATATCCTGTAAAAGTTCCTTTTTTAATCGCATTGCTTATATTTCTAAAGGCGATTATCTTTTTATATTCAGCAAGCATTTCTGTATCTGCAGCAGACCAATTGATAGGTGTGCGTGCGAAATAATTCAGTCTTTGCGCATATCCAATTTCCTGACCGTTGTAAATCATCGGAACAGATTTTAAATATGCTGCTACAACAAACGCCGCAATAGATCCTTTTTTACCTCCAAAAAGCTCCAAAGGCGTTCCGTCTGAAAGATTTACGTCATGATTGGTTGTGTAACGTACAATTCTGTTTCCTGGATTATAGTTATTGGCATATTCTGTAGCATTAGAATCCTGCATTGTAGTGGCAGATTTATTTTCTTTAAAAACTTTTTCTAGTGCACTAAAGAAATTGAAACCAAATGTATAATCAAAACCCGAAACGAAGTGACTTGGTTTAGAACCTTCGGCCAACATTAAAATAGATTGGTTTTTTTTGATGGTTCTTAATTTTGTAATGGCTTCTGTCCAGAAACCTTGCGGAACAAAATCGGCGTAATCGCATCTAAAACCGTCAACATTTGCCGTATAAACCCAATAAGACATCGCATCGATCATGGCATTTTTCATTTCAACATTATTGAAATCCAATTGTGCTACATCAGCATAATTTGTTCCCGGAGGCATTATAATTTCACCTTTTTCATTTTTTTGATACCAGCCCGGATGTTGTGTAATCCAGGCGTTATCCCACGCAGTATGATTGGCCACCCAGTCCAGCACTACGGCCATGTTTTTCTTATGTGCTTCTTCAACCAAAGTCTGAAGATCCTGCAGTGTTCCAAAATCCGGGTTTACGGCTTTATAATCTTTTACTGCATAAGGCGAACCTAATTCTCCTGTTGCTTTTTCTTTTCCCACAGGAAAAATGGGCATTAAATAAATAACATTTGCTCCCAATTCCTGAATTTGTGTTAGTCTGTCCTGAACTCCTTTTAAGGTTCCGGCTTCGCTAAAAGCACGAATGTTTACCTGATAAATGATGGCATCTTCTTTCTTTGGCATTTTTTCAAATGAAGCTCCAAATTGCGGGTAGGCAGGATCTGTATTTGTATTGTTGTCATCTGATGAACTACAAGAAACAAACGCCAGCGTAAGCAATAGTGTGTGGATGATTTTTATATTAAATTTCATATTTTTTGAATTTTTAAGCATTAAATGTGATTTAAAATAACCTGCCTTTCAAAATGGAAAGACAGGTACAACTCAAACCAAACTAAATTTTTGTTATTTTTTTGTGATGGTGTAATTTGCTTCTGCAGGATACCCGAAACCAACAGGATCAACATCGTTTATTTTAAATGTGATTTCATAAGTACCGGCTTCACCAATGTAATGCGCTCCCGAATTATCAAGATGAGCAACAAAGTCTGTATTATTTTTAGAACCATAGTTAATCGCCCAGTCATTATTTAGCCTGAATTTTACGTTTCCGGGTACTAAATTCACAGTCACTTTCCATGTTTTTGTCTGGTAATCGTAATTCATTGGTGTACTGGTGTCCCAGCTGCCAGGTGTTCCGTCACCAACAACTCCCCAAGAGTATGCAATCGCGCTCCATTTTAACGTATTTAGATTTACTTTTACCTGATAAGAACCTTCTCCCGGAAGAGCAAAATCAGTAGTGCTCATGTTTTTCAGATCATTGTTTGTAGCACCTGCACCGTAAAATTGTTCCCAGTTTCTGCCGGTATTTAATTTAAATACGGGACCATAACCTGGTAAAACCGTTACATAACCCTGATAAATACCTTTTGAAATTTCCGGCAAAGCCAATGCTGTATCTACATTCCATTCACCCTGATAAGCGCCCGGCATATAAATTTCGCCAAAAACAACACTTTTTTCGTAAGGTGTCACCGTTATTGTAGTCGTATTTGAATAGATTTTGCGATCCATTGTAGCTTCTATACGAACTGCTAATTGTCCGGGAACATTTATTGGAAGTCCTAAATCTGTTGCGATTTTGTTTAAATCCCTGTCAAGAAATGATTTGCTCAAAACATCTTCGCCTACAACAATTCGTTTTGCTTTTTGCCATGCCTGACTGCCACTTATATCATTTACTAAATCAAATTGTATGGCGTAAGTAACCGGTGCAGCTATCGGAAAAGCAACTGCCGGCCACGAAACAAGCAAAGCCTGATCGTCTGCTGTTTCTTCTTTGAGTACAATGTCGCTTGACGATACTTCAAATGAAGAAGGAAAATTTACCGCTTTTAAAGTTGTTAATTGACCATCTGTTTCGCAGGAAGTTCCTAAAATGAGCAAGCCGCCCAACAGGAGTAATTTATTTATATATTTTTTCATGATAGTTTTGTTTTTAGTAACCAGGGTTTTGTTTTAATCCTCTGTTGGCATCTAAAGCAGCTGTTGGAATTGGGAACAATTTTCTATAAGCCGGAGATGCTGGTCTGAACTCGCTTGCCAATAAAAATTTATCAAAACGAATCATGTCTTGTCTTCTGTGGCCTTCCCAGTTTAGTTCAAATCCTCTTTCGTTATAAACATCATCCAATGTTGGGTTTGCTGCTAGTTCGTTTAAACCTGCACGAAGTCTGATTTCGTCAATAAAAGGTTTTGCGGCACCGCCATTTCCTAAACGAACATGACATTCTGCTTTCATTAAAATTACATCGGCATATCTAAAAATTGGGAAGTCATTTGAAGCTCCTCCACCGGATCTTGGTGCTGCAGGATAAAATTTAATATTACGAACACCTGCCTGAGGGGCTGCTCCGGGATTGTCTAATGAAGCAACATCAAGTGTGTAATTAAATCCGCCCGGCTGTTCTCCTACTAAAAACTGTTTTATTCGAATGTCGTTTGCATCATATTTCAGGAAGAATTCTTTGGGAACAATAGTTCCGTTCCAGCCATCATATCCAAATAAACTTTTACCATGCGGACCGTACAAACTACGATTTGCATAAATATTACGGGAAACGACATCGAGTGTTGCGTAAATTGGTAAAATGGTTTCGTCATCCGGAAGTACATCTCCAAACAATTCGTAATATTTATTTCCTAACGGACTAGCAGCATTTTCTGCACCAGAGTGAAGAGTATATCCGCCTTCGGTAACTTTATTACAAGCCGCTAAACATTCGTTCCATTTTGCTTCTCCGATATAAACTTCTGCATTCAGATATACTTTTGCTAATAAGGTATAACCCGCCCATCGGTTGAATCTTCCATAATAATTCCCTCCTTTAGTAACAGAAAGCAAATCTACGTTTTCAGTTATTTCTTTTACAATAAAATCATAAACTTCCTTACGGCTTGATTGCGGAATTTTATCTACTGTAATGTTATTATCTGTATAAAAAGGAACGTTTCCGAAATCATCAATCAATAAATAATAAAAGAAGGCACGCAATACTTTTGCTTCGGCAATTTTTGAAGCTTCAGCATCTGATTTTTCTAATAATTGAATGGCTAAATTGGCGTTGAAAATAGATTTGTAGAGCCAGTTCCACGTATTATTAACGATGAAATCTGTTGGCAGCCATTCGTGTTTGTGCAAACGGGCAAAATCCTGTTGCCAGTCACCGGTATTTCTATGCGGAATTACTTGTTCATCTGATGACATACAATTCAGGTCATACCAGCCGTTATCTGCTCCGGCGTAACCAACACCCGGCACATTATTACGTACAAAGTCTCCCGGAATTTCTGCATAAACGCTGGCAAGAGCAATATCTGCTCCTTCCGGAGTTCCGTAAAAGCTGTCTGGCTGATATTTGTCGTATATATTTTCGTTGATATCTGTACAGCTAAAAAGTGTAAGGAAACATGCGCTTCCTGCTATTAGTATATTTTTAATTTTCATTTCTTTACTATTTAAATTTTACAGTCAAACCAAATGCAACACTTCTGGTACGCGGATAAATTCCTCGGTCTCCACCAAAATTATCATTAGGATCACCACTTCCGCTGATGTTCAATTCAGGGTCAACACCTGTATAATCTGTAATCAGCAATAAATTGTTTCCTGTAAGAGAAAGTCGAACATTATCTATATATTTATCAGTAAAGCGGAATGTATAGCCTGCTGTAAGATTTTCTAAACGTACAAATGAACCGTCTTCCAACCATACATCAGATCCGTATGGAGAAGAGTGAATTCCTTTGTCGACAGCACTTTCTAAAATGTTTGACTTACCTGTATTTTCCAACATACTTAAGTTTTGATTAAGCGCGTTGTAAATTTTATTTCCTCCAGAACCTCTAACTAACATTGAAGCATCGAAGTTTTTGTAACGGTAAGATGGATTAAATGCAAAAGTGTATGTTGGCAATGCCGAACCTGCATAATAACGATCCGGACTTTTTACTCCCTGATCGATTAAACCATTTCCGTCACGATCTGATACGGTTTCAACACCATTTCCGTTCACACCCGTATGTTCCAAAATATAAAAAGCACCAACTGGTTTTCCCTGCACCAGATAAGAGTTTGCTGCTCCCCAGCCAACATAATCAGTATTTAAAGGAATACCGTTAATGCTTCCGCTTAAATTAAGCACTTCATTTTTCATGAAAGAAACGTTTCCTGCTAATGTCAGCGTACTGTTTTCAGTTCTGATCACATCATAGCCAAGAGCGACTTCAAGACCTTTGTTTGAAATACTTCCTACGTTTGCTTTAATTTCTTTGAATGGAAAAGGAGGCTGAGGTACCGTATAATTAAATAATAAATTATCTGTTCTGGAATCGTATACATCTACGCTACCTCTTAATCTGCCGTCTAAAAGAGAAAAATCAAGTCCGATATTGGTTTGTTTTTTTGTTTCCCATTTCAAATCGGCATTTGCGTTTTGAGAAATTCCAAAATTGGTAATAAGAGCTCCTCCAAAATAAGTATTTCCTGCACTATCAACTAATGGCAATGAAGTTTGCGGATAGAGGCCTTGCTGATTACCGGTTTCACCATAACCTACACGTAATTTTAATTCGTTAAACAAAGTTTGATTTAGCATAAATGACTCTTTGTTGATTTGCCAAGCCACAGATGCCGAAGGAAAATTTCCCCATTTGTTGTTTACGCCAAATACAGATGAACCGTCTCGTCTGATACTTGCTGTAAGTAAATAACGGTCTAATAAAGCGTAATTTAATCTTCCTAAATAAGAAACTAAAGACCTGTCGTTTTTATATGATCTAATATCTCCGGGTCTTACTTTAGACAAATCACCAAACTGAAGCGCATTGTAAGTTGCCTCATCACTTATAAAACCTCTTGTTTGAGCAAAATTTCCCTGATAGGTCTGGCTTTGCCATTCGTATAAAGCCAAGGCATTAAAACTATGAACTCCAAAAGTTTTTTTATAGGTAAGACTAACATTGGTTAATTTTTCGTTTTGTCTCTTATTGTCAATATTAGCATAACCTTTCTGCTCAACAGCAAAAGCTTCTGTTGATGATAAAGGCAAAAAATAGCCTTGGGTTGAATTTGTTTTTCTCCAGCTTCCAAACCAGTTTGCAGAGAATCCTTTACCCAAATCTAAATCGGCTTTTAAACTTCCAAATAAATTATCTTCTTGTTTTTCATTCTTTACCGATTGTGCAGCTGCATAAGGGTTTAAGTATTGAAATACTGTTGCATCAGTAAAATAAGATCCGTCAGTGTTATAAACCGGATCTGTTGGTCTGGCTAATAATGAGTTTGTGATTAAGTTCGATTGATACGAAACAGGACCAATACTGGCAATACTTCCTGTAACATTATTTACGCCTGTATTTAAATTAAAAGTCAGTTTTAATTTGTCATCAAGAGCCAATTGCGTTGCCTGAACGCGTCCGATATATTTTTGATTGCTTGAATTAATTACAACTCCATCTTGCAAAATAGCGGTTACAGAAGCTCTGTAATTAAATTTATCAGTTCCTCCACCAAACGACAGTGTATGCGTTTGTGTGATTCCGGTTTGAGTTAACAGACCATACCAATCTGTGTCAGAACCATGGTTTGAAGATGCAGGAACGCCAACACTTTGAGCCGTTTCCCACCATTGGTTTGCGTTAAGCATTTCTAGTTTTTTCGGAATAAAATCGATAGAAGTATATCCAATATATTCCATAGTTGTTTTTCCTGCTTTATTTTTTTTGGTGGTTACAATGATAACTCCTGGCGCTCCTCGTGAACCGTAAACCGCTGTAGCCGAAGCATCTTTTAGAACATCGATACTTTCAATTTCGCTAGGAGGAACCTGATTTAACAAGTCCATATTTCCCTGAATTCCATCTACAACTACAAGCGGATCATTTCCTCCAATTAAGGAAGAAATACCTCGAATACGAACACTTGGTCCTGCACCCGGCTCGCTGCCAATTTGCGTAATATTGACACCTGCCGCTTTTCCTGAAATCAACGATAACGGATTTACAATTGCGCCCTGATTCATGTCTTTTGAAGCAATTGAAGAAACTGCTCCGGTTACATCTTTTCTGGCTGTCGTACCGTAACCCACAACCACAATTTCCTGCAGGTTTGTAGCATCAGGAAATAACTGAATGTTGATGTTGGTTTGATTAGCCGTTACTTTTTTTTCTTTATATCCTATAAAAGATACTACGATTACAGACGCAGCGCTTTCAACAGTAAGTTTGTATTTTCCGTCAAAATCAGTTACCATTCCGTTTTTTGTTCCTTCCTCAATAACAGAAGCACCGGGCAATGGCAGACCATTTTCATCGGTTATAATTCCTGAAACTGTTTCTTTTTCATAGCGAATAGTTTCGGTTTTCAATTCCGGTTTTTTGAGTATAATTTGTGTATCGCGAACTTTAAATTCAGTTGGAGTTCCTCTAAAAAGTTTATTTAAAACAATATCAATGGGCTGGTTTTTTACCGAAATTGAAATGACACGATCGAGATCAATGTCGCTTAATTTGTAAATAAACCTGAAATCTGTTTTTTGTTCAATGGTCTCAATAACCTTTTCGATTGTTGAATTGTTTAATTCCAGGGTTACTTTTGTTTTTTGGGCATAAGTATTTCCTCTAATATTAAACATGGCGACCAAAATAAGTAGTGTAGTTAGTTTCAATTTTAGGTCATTTTGGAATATAGAGTATAGGAACCCAATATTCTTAGATTTTTTTTTCATAATTTTGTTAATTGATTGTAGTTAATTCGTTATATTCAATCACTTAGTTAATCGGAAATTGTTCGCAGCTCTTTCCGATTTTTTTTATTCCTTTAATTTTAGTTCTTCATATTTTGTCATTGGTTTAGTGGTTATTTAATTAGTATTTGATTGTTTTTTATGGTGTAATTAATGCCATGAATATCATTAAAATAACTCATCACATTTTCTAAAGATTCTTCTTTAAAACTTGCGTTGAATTTTTCGTTAGCCAATTTTTCGTTTTTATTGATGATCGTCACATTATAGCGTCTTTCAAGTTTAGTAATTATGTTTTTGAAAGTCATATTTCTAAAAGTCAATCCGCCGTTGATCCACGAAGTGTAAATATCAGTAATAACCGGTTTGGTCATAATTGTGGCATTTTGTCTGTTGAAACTTCCTTTGTAGCCCGGTTTTAAAATCGTGTTTTTATCAGCATTAAAATCTTCGTTTGTATGATACATTCCTACAGAACCTTCAACTAAAACAACATCTGTTGCGGCGTCTTCCGGATAATTGGAAACATTAAAATGAGTCCCTAAAACGCGTACATTCAATTTGTCAGCATTAACAATAAAAGGATGTTTTTTATCTTTGGCAACATCAAAAAAAGCTTCTCCATCAAGAAAAACCTGTCTGTTTTCGCCTGTAATAAACTTTACCGGATATTTTAAAGTTGTTCCTGAATTCAGGTGAACAATTGTTCCGTCTGACAATTGCAACTGGAATTTTTTACCGTACGGAATTTTAATAGTATTGTAGTATAGTTTCTCTAAATTGGAATCATTTTCATAAACCAGTTTGTTTCCAGCCTGATTTCCAACTACATTTCCTTCCGAATCTAAAACCTGAACCGAATTATCTTCGTGAATAATCTGCACTTTGCCATCTTCTAATTGCAAAACAATATCAGTGCTTTTAAAATCGAATTTAGGTTGAGTTGTCGTAGTTTGAATATTTTGTTTGTAGAAAAATCCAATTCCAAATAAAACCACAACCGAAGCAGCGATCGCAATGTAATTTCTGAAATTTGATTTTTTAGGAGAAATATCAATAACAGTTTCATTTTCTTTTGATGAAGCCATAATATTCATGAAAATATCATCGGCAGTTTGCTTGCTCATTTTTGGCATTTCGCCCAAAAGATTTTGAATATCTTCTACAGTAGGAAAATCTTCTGTAAGTTTATTTTTTTTGTAATAGGCTATTACTTCGTTTGTTTCTTCGCGTGTACATTGGTTCAAAACAAACTTTTGTAATAGGTTTTTTATTTCTGAATTTGAATTCATTACGAATTGATTTTAGTTCGGGTTTTATATAATACAGTTGAAAGGAAGTTGAGTACTACTCAAACGTTGTAAAATTTTAAATTTTAACATTTTCGAAAAGCGGAATAGTCGTGAAGTATTGAGTTTGTTAAGGTTTTTAGTAAAAAATATTTTTTCCAAAATTTTCATTTTTTTGAAAGAAATAATGTTTTGTTATTTCGAACATTGCGGTTAAGCCAAAAAAAAAATCACCCGAAAAGAGTGATTTTGATGGTTAAAGGGTATTTTGGTTTAGATAATTTCATCATGAACCTGAAAAAAGACTCGCATTGATTCTAATGCTTTGCTCATTTGATTCCTGACTGTATTTATAGAGATGCCGAGTTCCTGACTTATTTCTTCGTAACTCATGCCTTTCTTTCGTGACATTTTAAATATTTGCTTTCGTTTTGGCGGTAATTGCCTCATAGCTTCTTTCCGAAGTTTTTTGCAATCGGCTTCCCGAATAGTATAATCGCCGTGTTCATGTGATTTTTGACTTTCATAAAAAATTTCTTCTTTCAGCAATACTTCATTTGCTGCTTTGTTTAAGAAGTTAAAAGCCTGATTTCTGGCAATTGTAAAAATATAAGCTTTAAAAGATTGTTCGGGATTTAAATTCTCGTGATTTTGCCAGACTTTCATAAAAACATCCTGAACATTTTCTTCTGCTGCTTCTTTAAATTTTAAAATACTCACGCTGTAGCCATAGATATCCTGGTAGTACAAATCAAAAAGTTTACGAAATGCATTTTCGTTACCACTTTTGAGTTCACTAACTAATAATTTTTCGCTATAGTTGTTCGCTTCTAACATTAATTTAATTAGTCTTTGTTTAATCTAATTATATTAGGATACTGTCAAAATCTAAAGTCTTATTAGCTGACAGCTTAGCAAATATATAAAAATATAATTCGCAACAAATAGTATATAAAAAAACTTAATTAAAATTTTTTTAATAAAATTTTAAAGAATCGATAGCTAGGCTGTAAAAATTGGCTTTATCAAGATTGATAAATTTTAACGAAAACTTCTAAAAATGTGAAATGATAAATTTTATAGGGAATATTCTTATTTTGACTTGAAACCAACATCAAATACAAAAGCAAAAATCCTTTTATCTCAAAGATAAAAGGATTTGTTAAGTAAGGAAATTGTTTTAAACTTTGACTAATTTTTCAAATCTTTAATTACTTTAAAAGCGACATCAACCTGATCTTCGCCCACTAAAATGGTAAATTCGTTTGAAGTCGAAATTACCTCATTGATGATAATTCCTTCCCATGCCAAACGCTGAAAAATGAAGTAATAAATTCCGGGAACAACAATGTTTTCTTTTGGTAATTTTACAGTTATTGACGCCAGATTGTCTAATTTCTGAATCAATTTTTCACGCATAAAGTGTTTTTCAACGAGATGATTTACGCTGCTGCTTACCACGATATTTGTTTCGTTTACACCGCGAGATGAGGTATAAAAAATATCAGACAAAACATTAATATCAGAAATTAAATCGGCTTGTTTGTTTAGTACAGTTTCTGAAGCAGCAAAAGTGTAATCTGTTAATTCAGAACGAACTGTAATCTCACCAATATTTTTAATTACTTTATTGATTTTGTGATTTAATTTAAAATCTAATTCTTCAGTAAGCCGCTTAAGCGACATTACAACAGCGCCTTGTTTCACTTCTTTGCCAAATTCACTTTCAAGTTCTGTCATTATGTTTCGAGAGAGAGAAGTTAAGTTGATAATTCCAAGCGATAACGCATTTAGTAAAAAGGGCTTTGTCTTGATGTAATTTTCTACAATTGAAGAAACGGTTTTCATAATTCTTTTTTTTTTTTTTTTTTAACTTAATTGGGTTGGTTAGT
>Ga0247813_10002070_pt1 | contig 14180 bp, 10 predicted proteins | sample UWRJL169409C1_FD_180719 | JGI IMG/M metagenome (GOLD analysis project Ga0247813, IMG submission 180719) | Plant litter microbial communities from Arlington Agricultural Research Station in Wisconsin, United States - UWRJ-L169-409C-1 | ecosystem: Environmental > Terrestrial > Plant litter >... | reverse complement strand
CTGCCGGTCCCGCACGATGCCCGACTTCCGTGTATCCAGCTGCTCCGTCGCCAGCAGGTCCGCCGTATATTCGCCCCGCGCCGCACGCTCACGACTCACCTTCAACGCCGCCTGCTGCCTCGCATACGTGCCCTCCGTCTCGGCAACCGAAAGCTTTTTAAGAATGAGATCCAGGTAACCGCGGCGGATTTCCAGAACCAGCGCGCGCCGCGCCTCCGCATAATCGTTAGCCGCGAGCTTCCGCTGGATCTCCGCGATCCGCTTCTGATTCGTCAACGCGTCCCAATGCCACAGCGGCTGCTCCACCCCTAGATTGTAATATGGCTTAAGCCCTCCCTCGTCAGTCTCGCTGTTACGCCGATACGCGACATCGAGAAAAACATCCGCCCGCGGACGCGTGACCGCACGCACGCCCTCTTCGTTCGCCTGCGCCGCCAGCTCCTGCAAACGCGCCTCCATGATGCGCGGCGACACGTCCATCGCCGCCTCCACCAAAGGCCGCAACCCCGCGAACAACGTCTCGGGCAGCCGCAACAACGGCGCATCCAACTCCGTCGCCACGCCCCCCGCGCCAGCCGGAGCCAGCTCCTGCGCCCGCATCACGACGGGAATGCTCAACGACAACAACAAGGCGGAACACAACAAACGAGGCGTCAACATGTGGCGGAAATAGGTCAGTAAAACTCCCGCCCCCGGTTTCATTGGCAATCCCCAAGTCACACTCTCCGCTTTTTGAAAACCCGCCGCCTTCTCCCGCTCCGTCCTCCGGCCCCCATAAATTATGATCGACCCGGATTACAAAAATTTTTGTAATAACTATAAGTGATGCCGCCCTCTGCTTCCAAATCCACCGTCGCCGCCGCGCCGTCCGCCGCCGAATTGGAACGCGAGATCATTTCCTTCTGGGTGCAACTCGCCGCCGTCCTGGGCTACCCTCGTTCCATCGGAGAAATCTTCGGGCTCATCTTCCTCTCCGAAGCCCCGCTCAGCGCCGACGATCTCGTGGACCGTCTCGGCATCAGCCGCAGCGGCGCCGGTCAGGGCCTGAAGGCGCTCCTCGATATCGGCGCCATCAAACCCGTTCACACCCTCGCCACCCGCAAAGAGCATTATCAGATGCAGTCCGACCTCGGCATCCTCGTAAAACTCCTGCTCAACGCCCGCATCCTTCCCAAGCTCGAAGAACTCTCCCATCAACGCACCGCCCTCGACGCCACCGTGCGCGCCCAAGGCGCCCCCCATCTCGTGCAACGCTTCGACAAACTGGCCCGCTGGCGCAGCAAAACCGCCCCGCTCCTCGCCCTGCTTAAAACCTTCGCTTCCTAACCATGATCTACCTCCTCGGCGGCTCCGGCTACGTCGGCCAAGCCTATCAAACCCTCCTCACGCAGAAAGGCGTGACCTTCAAAAACCTGCGCCGCGCCGACCTCGATTACGGTGATGTCGCCGCACTCACCGCCGCCCTCAAGCGCGATCGCCCCGCGTTCCTCATCAACGCCGCCGGCTACACCGGCAAACCCAACGTCGACGCCTGCGAACTCCACCGCACCGAATGCCTCTTCGGCAACGCCGTCCTCCCCGGTCGCATCGCCGAAGCCTGCGAAGCCGCCGGCGTTCCCTGGGGCCACGTCTCCTCCGGCTGCATTTACACCGGAAAAAATCCCGACGGCACCGGCTTCAGCGAAACCGACGCCCCCAACTTCACCTTCCGCCAGAACAACTGCTCTTTCTACTCCGGCACCAAGGCCCTCGGCGAAGAAACCCTCGCCGGCCGCCCCGACGTATTCATCTGGCGGCTACGCATCCCGTTCGACTACCGCGAAAGCCCCCGCAACTACCTCACCAAGCTCATGCGCTACGAGCGCCTCCTCGAAGCGGAGAACTCCATCTCCCAACTCCAGGAATTCGTCGCCGCCACCTTCGCCTGCTGGGAAAAACGCATCCCCTTCGGCATCTACAACGTCACCAACCCCGGCCACGTCACCACCCGCGAAGTCGTTGACCTCATCCTCGAAAGCGGCGTCCACCCGAAGACCTATCAGTTTTTCACCGACGAAGCCGACTTCATGCAGAAAGCCGCCAAGACCCCCCGCAGCAACTGCGTCATGTCCTCGGCCAAACTCGCCGCCGCCGGCATCGAAATGACTCCCGTCCGCGACGCCATTCGCACCGCCCTCACCCACTGGCAACGCGCCTAAACCGCCCACCCCATGAGTAAAATCCTCGTCACCGGCGGCTCCGGTTTTATCGGCTCCAATCTCGTCCGCCTCCTCGTCAACGACCACGGCCACACCGTGCTCAACATCGACGCGTTGACCTACGCCGGCAACCCGCACTCCCTCGCCGACCTCGCCGCGAACCCCCGCTACCGCTTCGCCCAGGCCGACATCTGCGACGCCCCCGCGATCACCCGTCTCTTCACCGAATTCGCCCCCGACTGGGTCATGCACCTCGCCGCCGAGAGCCACGTGGACCGCTCCATCGACGGCCCCGGCGCCTTCATCCAGACCAACATCACCGGCACCTTCACCCTCCTCCAGGCCGCCCGCGCCCACTTCGAGAGCCTCACCGGCGAAGCCCGCGAACGCTTCCGCTTCCTCCACGTCTCCACCGATGAAGTTTACGGCAGCCTCGGCGCCACCGGCCTCTTCACCGAAGAGACGCCCTACGACCCTCACTCGCCGTATTCCGCGAGCAAAGCCGCCAGCGACCACCTCGCCCGCGCCTGGGCCGACACCTACCAGCTCCCCGTGTTGGTCACCAACTGCTCCAACAACTACGGCCCGTTCCAGTTCCCCGAAAAACTCATCCCCGTCGTCATCCTCAAAGCCCTTCGCGGCGAACCCATCCCCGTCTACGGCAAAGGCGAAAACATCCGCGACTGGCTCTACGTCGGCGACCACGCCGAAGCCCTCCACACCGTCGTCGCCCGCGGACGCCCCGGCCAGACCTACAACATCGGCGGCAACAACGAGCGCCGTAACATCGACCTCGTAAACCTCCTCTGCGCCCTCCTCGACGAACTCCGCCCCCGTGCCGACGGCCGTTCCTATGCCGGCCAAATCACCTTCGTCAAAGACCGCCCCGGCCACGACCTGCGCTACGCCATTGATGCGACGAAAATCAAGGCCGAGCTCGGCTGGACCCCCCGGCAAGACCACACCTCCGGCTTCCGCCAAACCGTCCAATGGTATCTCGATAACGACACCTGGACCTCCGCCATCCTCAACGGCTCCTACCAACTCCAACGCCTCGGCACCCAAGCCTGATCTCCATGAGCATTCCCTCACGCAAAGGCATCGTCCTCGCCGGCGGCTCAGGCACCCGGCTCTTCCCCCTCACCATCGCAGTCTCCAAGCAGCTCATGCCGGTTTACGACAAACCCATGATCTATTACCCGCTCTCGATCCTGATGCTGGCGGGCATTCGTGAGATCCTGATCATCTCCACCCCCACCGACCTTCCCCTTTTCCGTCGCCTCCTCGGTGACGGCGGCCAGTTCGGCGTCACCTTCAGCTACGCCGAACAACCTTCGCCCGACGGCCTCGCCCAAGCCTTCACCATCGCGGCCGACACCGGTTTTCTCACCGGCAACGAACCCAGCGCGCTCGTCCTCGGCGACAACCTCTTCTACGGCCACGACCTCGTCACCTCGCTCAAGACCGCCAGCGCCCAACCCGCCGGCGCCACCATCTTCGGCTACCACGTCGCCGACCCCAAAGCCTACGGAGTCGTCGAATTCGCCCCCGACGGCCGCGTCGTGTCGCTTGAGGAAAAACCCGCGTCACCGAAATCCAACTACGCCGTCCCCGGCCTCTATTTCTACGACGCCGGTGTCGTCGCCCTGGCGCGCGCCCTCAAGCCCAGCGCCCGCGGCGAACTCGAAATCACCGACCTCAACCGCCTCTACCTCGAACGCGGCGACCTCCGCGTCGAACTGCTCGGCCGCGGCACCGCCTGGCTCGACACCGGCACCCACGACAGCCTCCTGGAAGCAGGCCAGTTCGTCAGTGTGATCGAAAACCGCCAAGGCCTGAAAATCGCCTGTTTGGAAGAAATCGCCTACCGCAAGGGTTGGCTGGACCGCGCAGGACTCGAATCGGCCATTAAACACCTTGGGAAATCAGCCTACGGCAATTATCTGCGCACTATGGCCGGGTGATATTGAAGAAGCACCTTGCCTAACTGTCTCCATAGCGACCCGTCAGCACATGCTCAAACTTATCATTCGCCACCGTCATCTCCTTTGGCAGTTCACGAAACGCCAAATTGAACAACGCCATCGAGGTAGCATTCTCGGACTGACTTGGAGCATACTGCAGCCCTTGCTCATGATGGGTATTTATACGATAGTATTTGGCCTCATCTTTAAAGGAAGATACCGGGGAATAGAAAATCAAAGCACCATAGACTACGCTCTTGGTGTATTTCTAAGCATCACTCTTTTCCAAGCCATTTCGGAAATTATAAATAACGCACCTGCTGCGATTCTTCGTCAGCCAAACTTGGTTAAAAAAGTGGTTTTCCCGCTCGAAATCCTGCCGCTTTCGATGCTGGGAGCCACGTTATATCAATTTATAATCAGCATCGTCCTCGTCTTGATCGGCACGGTTGTAATCGGCCAGGGCCTTACTTTTCAATCCCTTCTATTCGTTGTAGCCATACTACCACTTATCCCAATAATTATTGGCCTTTGCCTGCTGCTCTCAGCATTGGGCGTTTTTTTACGCGACATTCAATACGCAGCCGGGCCAGTCAGCACAGTTTTGATGTATTCCAGCGCGGTATTTTACTCGGCTCAAATGATTCCTCGCAATATATGGACATGGCTCAAATACAATCCCCTCATTCACATCATAGAACAAGCCCGTGCCGTTCTTCTTTGGCACCAACCGCTGCAATGGGAGGGGCTTACGTATAGCTTTGCATTCGGCCTAGCACTTATGGCCCTAGGAGCATTCACGTTTAAAAAATTAAAGCCCGCGTTTGCCGACGTTATGTAAGCAGGCGCGAACGATCACCTAGCTTTAAATTTCAGCCCCAACGATATACCCTATGTCGGTCCACACACCTTCGAATCCAGCCTCACAGTGCGAGCTGCACCGAGATGACCTAGCGATATCCGTCCGCAACGTCAGTAAAGCCTATCGTATCTGGCGGGATCCTGCAGCCCGCCTCAAAGCCCCGCTCTGGGAAGGATTAAAACGGCTTGTCCCTGAATCGATCAGAAGCCTCGGGCCTGCACTCAAACCTCGATCCGGCAATCCCACCGGCTATTATAAAGATTTTTACGCCCTTCGGAATGTAAGTTTTGAAATCAGGAAAGGTGAATCCGTCGGAATCCTCGGCCGCAACGGTTCCGGGAAAAGCACCCTGCTGCAAATCCTAGCCCGGACTTTAACCGCCACTAGCGGATCCATTATAAGCCATGGCAGAATATCGGCACTACTAGAACTCGGAAGTGGATTCAACCCGGACTTCACCGGCCACGAGAATATTCTGTTAAATGCCTCCATCATGGGGCTCTCGAAAGGAGAAATTGAAGAGCGCTATCCCGATATTATAGATTTCGCGGACATATCAGATTTTATACATCAACCTGTAAAAACTTACTCAAGCGGCATGGCCGTGCGACTGGGCTTCTCCGTCGCCATACATACCAACCCGTCCATCTTAATCGTGGATGAAGCACTGGCGGTAGGCGACGCGGGGTTTCAGCAGAAGTGCTATTCCCGCCTTAACGCCCTTAAAGCCGCCGGAACCTCGCTCTTGTTCGTGACTCACGATGTGACTGCAGTCTCACAACTATGCGACAAAGCGATAGTAATGGAAAAGGGCGAAATCGTGTTCAACGGAGACACGCAAACCGCCATTAACGAGTATAAACGCCTGACAAGCCATCCAGCCTCACCCAAGCAAGCGGCGGAGGCCAGGGAACAAAAACCGCGGTCATTTTATTATCCCGCCAGCCCCAATCTTCACGAAAGCGGTGATCGTTCTGCGGAAATCGTGGACTGGCGAATTCTTGACGAAAATGGCGAAATTACTGCGGTCTTGGCCTTTAATCGACGATATGAAGTCCACATAACAATGGTGTCGCGCAAAGATTCGATAAACCCAAATGTAGGCTTCTTTTTCTCCGACATCCGAGGCAACGAAATTGCCGGTTCGGCGATAAACCACGCTGATGTCCATATCGGACGAATGAGCGTAAACCAAAAAGCTGCCGTATGTTTTTCATTCGTAAACAAAATCCGTCCTGGTGAATATCTCCTCAACATAGGCTGCAGCGAAACGATAGCGGATAGATTGTGCGCGTATCATAGAATATATTCCTCAACTTTAATCACCTTTGAAGGCAAGGTTCCGGTGACCGGAAATCACTGGCTAGACACGCATATAACCATTTCACATCCACGATGAATATCATTATAATTTCCCCCGCCGGATCCGGAAGCAAAGGCGATGAGGCGATGATGCGAGGGCTCCTCAGCCTTTTGCCGAACTCTAACATAATCGTATTGAATCCACAACTGCGCTCATGGCAAGAAGAGCTCCTCGACCTTGCCCCGTGCTTTCAGGAACTCCCATACTCAAAGGAAAGGCTCACGACTCTACTATTGGAAGATTATGCAGTCGCTGTGATTGGTGCTGATGTAATCGACGGCTCATCCGGGCTGAGCAGCAGTATCCTACTACTGGAGGCTCTCGAGGTGGCGACCTCGATGAATTCGCTCTGCTCCGTATTTTTCTCATTTAGATCCGATCCTGAAGATGAAATCACTCAACGATTAGAGAAACTCTCGCAATCGTCCTTCATCCACTTTTTCCCCCGAGATCAAGATTCGGAATTCCGCTTTAAAGAAAGGTTTTCGAACTCTCAAACAACATTCTTCCCGGATTTATCTTTTTATTGTCCGCTCTCTTCAGCCAGAGGGATATCATCTCGGCTAGACTTGGTCGAAGGACATGACCCCAGCAACTCGTCTTTCATAGCTTTGAATTTTAGCGAGCAATCCTTCAGAGCATCCGGCACCATCTATACTCAAAGCAACAGAAGGGATTACATCAAATCGATCCTAACTCCTGCGCTCGCAGCATATCCCCAACATAAAATACGGCTATTCTGCAATGACATCAGAGGATGGGAAGATTTCCTTAGTGACTATCATTATGCACTGATCGCTCGCGAAATTTTGAAAGAAATCGATCCGACAAGGGTGGCGGAAGTTCTGCATCCCGCCACGAGCTTTACTGACAATATCGAATTTTTGCGGGGTGCCGATGTCCTTATAACCGGACGAATGCACCTGTCCATCGCAGCCTTCCGGGCAGGAGTTATTCCCGTGGCTATCACTGGAAAACGCGTCGCAGAGATCAAAGACGAAAAACAACGCGGGATGCTGGATAAAGCCCGAGGAATGTTCTATAAATGCATCGGGAATCGTGAGTTGGTTTTAACCAATCCGGATCAGTTATGGGAAGTTATTCCCTTCAGTGAGGCGCAGCAAAAGAGTCTTCACGAGGCCTTGAAGGTTTGCACCCAGCGCAATGAAGTAGATCAGGCCAAAGCAGCTGAACGATTATTCACCATCCTTCAAAGCAGGCCACAACGAAGTTACATTTCACACATTCCGCCGAAACCGCAAACAGGCACCATCCGAAACTTATTAAATTCTAAATTCCTCATTGAATGCAATTTAAGCATGGCTAAACACGAGATTCGCCAACTCATAAATTGGGGTTTATCGCTGGACCAAGAGATTTTGGTATTAAAGCAAAGGTGCGAAGATCTGGCAGCCAGATTGCCGAAGAAAGCGTGTTCCGCACAGCTCCAATCGAAAAATAAAGGCTGCCCTGACAATGGTTAAGTTTATACTTCCGAGTTTCTTATCCAGTGCTGTTGCCGGAGCCGCGATACGCGCTAAAATCGAGTTCCGGTCTGTTGATGAAAGCCTTAGGCTGAAAATCAGGATTAAAATCGGCCGTAATATCCAACCGATCTCTCTTGGCTTGGCTACAGGAACAGTCGCCCACCGCTTCCGAAGTTTTGAGTTCAAAACCGGAAGCGGATTCAAGCTTGTGCAACTCCAGGCCTTGGGCCCTACCGGGGGCTGGCACACTGCATCAGCATGTGTCATTTGGGCGCGAGCGCGCCGCCACCCGAACTTCCGCATTTCACCAGCCCTATCGCTGATAGCCAACGCTCCCGCACCGAAGCCTGAGACTATAAAACTGCCTGAGCACAATGAGCCGCTCGTCTCAATTATTATACCGATTTACAACCAGACTGCCTATACACTAAAATGCTTAGATTCGATTTCCAGACATACAACAGGTGCTGCGTATGAGGTGATCGTGGTGGACGACTGCTCGCCTGAACCGGATGTCGCTCAATTAAGCCGGATTGGCAGCCTGCGCGTGCATCGGAATACTAAAAACCTTGGATTTGTTCTTAGCTGTAACCAAGGTGCACGGATAGCGAGGGGAACGCACCTCATTTTTCTTAATAACGATACATTGGTCTCTGCAGGCTGGCTCAAGGCACTGCTCGATACGTTTGACCAACGTCCGGATGCCGGATTGGTCGGCGCAAAGCTGATTTACCCGGACAATACTCTTCAAGAGGCCGGCGCGATCATTTGGCGGGATGGAACAGGGCATAACTATGGCCGTAATCAATCACCCGACAGCCCGGAGTTTAATTATCTCAAAGAGGTGGATTACTGCTCCGGTGCATGCGTGCTGATTCAGCGCGAGCGCTTCCTTAAGCTAGGCGGCTTCGACGAACGCTACATTCCCGCCTACTACGAAGACACTGATCTAGCTTTCCGTATCAGAGAGGCTGGCCTCAAAGTCTACTACCAGCCCAAGTGCGAAATCATCCATTTCGAAGGTAAATCCAATGGAGTAGATACAAACGGCACTGGCGTGAAGCGCTATCAAACTATTAACAGAGCCAAGTTTCTCGACCGCTGGCGCGACACGCTCGAAACCACTCAGGCCTCTAGCCCCCGCTACGTCTTTCACGCGCGTGATCGCAGCACTCGCCGCCCTACGCTTCTGCTCGTCGATCACTATGTCCCCCGGCCCGACCAAGACGCTGGTTCGAGATGTATAGTTCATCTCATCGACTTCTTCCTTTCGCATGGCTTCAACGTTAAATTTTTCCCCGATAATCTGGTCTATGACTCGACCTATACGCCCGCTCTCGAAAACCGTGGTGTCGAGGTGCTGGACGAACGCTTTGGCGCCGGTTTTACGCTTGCGACTTGGCTTCAGAATCATGGACATCGACTCGATTACGCAATGCTCTCCCGCGCACACATAGCGTGTAATCATCTCGACGATCTTGAATATTTTTCGCCTGCTCGTCGATTTCTCTACGGGCACGATCTACTGTCACGCACACTAAAGCGAAGCTACGCGCTTACGGGCAACCAGTCCTTCGACGCGCAAGCCCATCAGTGGTATAAATGGGAACAGACTGTGTTCCCCCGCGTCCACGCTGTCTATTACCCTTCAACCGAGGAGATCGTAGCTCTAAGGAAAACAAATCCTGAGTTACGCGCTCGGCTCGTTCCCTTACTGACATTTCCGCCATCGCCATGCTTGGCACCACAGGCGAGCGATTTTGAGGGAAAAAACTCGATTCTTTTCGTCGGCGGCTTCGGACATCCGCCAAACATTGATGCCATACGCTGGTTTTTAGCCGATGTGTGGCCGACCATAACCGCACGTCTACCCGAAGCCCTGCTCGAAATTGTTGGAAGCAACCCACCCGACGACCTGCTGCACTTATCAACACTGGGTATACGCTTTCACGGCTTCGTTCCCGACAAGGAACTCACACATCTTTACAGCCGCGCACGCATTGCCATCGCTCCCCTGCGCCAAGGCGGTGGCATAAAGGGCAAAATTCTTGAGGCCCTGCAACGCGATGTTCCGGTCATCACAACAGCCATTGGCGCAGAAGGCATTCCCAACGCCTCAACAGCCATGACTATTGCCGAGCCTAAGAATTTTGCCGATCAACTCACCACTTTGTATTCATCCCCCGAACGACTCGCCGCGCAGGCCCAAGCGGGACGACATCTGCTTGCAGACCATTTTTCTACACAAACTCTAATCAACGCACTGGTGGAGGATATTCCGCACTTGGCAAACAAGAGAACTTCATAAGCATCTCGAATCGCTCGTTCAATTCCGATGTTCCGCAGCTTCCATCCCGTTTGCGTGCGAACATGAAGTGTTCGTCGCCACAGGGCACCTTTGATGCCTAAAAGCGCCGACCTGAGCAGCTATATTAACCGGCCCTTTCTCAAAGTTTCGCACTCACTTTAGATAGGAATCTGGGTGCACATCCAAAACATCTTCATCCTAGCTTACCAACCCCACTAGGTCGATCCGGGTCGTGCATGGAGCAAATCGCACCAGCTATACGCACTCCAGTTGACTAAAAACATTATATGCAATGAGCCAGACGTCCACCAATCTAGAGACTAAAACCACACGTGCGATCCCGGGACTGATTCGATTCATCGTGCTCTGGTTGGCCGGTCTCTGCCTTGCTGTGATTGTTTTCCATCAAAACGTAATGGAACACACCCACACGTTTTTTGCCGGATGGGACTCGAGCGCCCAGTCTTACGCTTGGAACGTGGCCAACGCACAGGCGATCCGTGATGGAACGGTCAAACTGTGGGACTTCACCACATCGTCGGGCACCAGCTTCGCGGGCGAGATGCAGACAGCGCCTTTTTACCCCGCCAACTGGATTTTCGCCTGGATGGCGGATCCTTCAAGCGTGGAACTCCAAGAGTGGCGCATCCTCGCGCACTTCGGCCTCGCCTTCGCCGGGGCCTATGCTCTCTTGCGCCACAATCGCCGCGGTCGAGCCGGAGCAGCTGCAGGAGCCATTCTCACCACGTTCATCGGCTCCTTCACACTGCGCTCAGGAGCCCAACCCAACATTTTCGAAAGCCTATGTTATATGCCGCTGGTTGTGTGGCTCTCCCAGCGCGCCATGGAATCAGCCTGCACGCCATGGAAGTGCCCCCGTTGCTGGCAAGCGGGCGCAGCGTGCGGACTGATGGTGCTCGCCGGCCACATGCAACCTCCCATCCACACCGGGCTGGCGGTTGCCCTGCTCGCCGCGTTTCTTCCCCCGTTCAGCATTCAAGGAATGCGTCACCGGGCCCTGCGCTTGGCGATGGTTGGCGGAGTGGCTCTCCTCATCGCTTTGCCGCAGGTGGCGGCGACCGTGGAATACATGGCGCTTTCCTACCGCTGGATCGGCGCAGAAAAGCCGACCCCGCCCCCTCACCACGTTCCTTACGCGATCTACGCATTTAAATACGTTCTGCAATGGTCCGATTGGCGCCTGCTGTTTTCCCCGCGAACACAAGGCGCCGAGGGCTCCACGTTATTCTTGGGATTCTCAGGTCTTGGATTGGTCATGCTGGGCCTGTTGCGCTGGACTCGCATCAGCATGTTTGGCGCGTGCCTCGGCGCTCTCGCGTTCCTCATCGCTCTTGGTGGCAACTCGTTAATTGGACAACTAAGCTATTACGTGCCGGGACTGAGCACCATCCGCACCCCTGTCAGAACGCTTTGCCTCTACCATCTCGCCGCAGGCATACTCGCCGCCGGCGGCGTGGACTTTCTGGTCAGCTTATTACATCGCCTGCCCGGTAGATTCGTTTTCCCACTCACTGCCTTGCCTGCTGCGATAATCCTCACCGAAGCAGCAGCTTATTCGACACTCCACATGCAGGCGCGACAGGCAGATCTGTATCCAAAAACCTACTATGATAACACCTGGCTTCGCGAACAATCGCACCGCACCATCGCCGAACCCGGCAAGGCATTTCGCTACATTGCACTTCCCAATGACTCGATCCCGCCGAACTTAGGTAACGTGGACGGAAGCTTGTCCATGCGTGGGCATCGAGCGACCATGCAGATGCGCTATTTCAAATACCTGAGACGCGATTGGTCTCCAGTCGGGGAAAATTTCCGTCGGCTGGGGCTGCGCTACATTTTCAGCCACGACCCCTTGCCACTGCCAGCGCTCTCCTCGCACGGCGGTCTGACGCTCTATGAACGCCCCGATGCTTTATCTGTGTTTCAGATCATCGAGAACACCAAAGCCCGTTCGGCGCGTATCGACGCAATCAGATGGTCACACAATCACGTGCACCTAGCCGTGACATCCGGCGAGGCAGGGCTTTTGGTTTTCGCCCAAGTGCGATACCCCGGCTGGCAGGCGTCAATTGACGGCCGGAAGGTGCCACTGCAAAAAGAAGACGTGTTTATCGCGGTGGATCTGCCCGTCGGCGCAAGGGAGGTGACATTTGACTACCGCCCTTGGTGGCTTTGGCCCGGCTGTTTGGCCTCGATCGGCGGGATGCTCGCGACCGCCGTGCTCCTTTTTCGTCCGCGTCACACTCCGCAACCTAAGTCATGAACGATCCTACCAACAAAATCAGCGTCATCATCCCGTGCTATAACGAACATGCGACCATCCGTGACATCCTCACGGCCGTCCGCGCGCAACCGCTTCCACTACACGAACTCATCGTGGTAGATGACTGCTCGCACGACGGAACGCGCGACCTGCTTCCGCTCCTTGCCCAAGAATTTGGCCTGCGCGTCCTTTTCCACGAATACAACCAAGGCAAAGGGGCTGCGCTTCGCACCGGCTTTGCCGCAGCCACTGGCGACATCGTGATCATCCAAGACGCCGATCTCGAATATGATCCCGCGGAATACAGTGTTCTCATCCAACCTATCACGGCCGGCAAAGCCGATGTTGTCTTCGGCTCCCGCTTCATGGGAGGCCGGGCCCACCGCGTCGTCTATTTCTGGCACATGGTCGGCAACAAGTTTCTCACCTTGCTTTCCAACATGTTCACTAACCTGAATCTCACGGACATGGAAACCTGCTATAAGGTTTTTCGCCGCGAGATCATCCAGGGTATCAAAATCGAGGAAGCTCGTTTTGGCTTTGAACCTGAAATCACTGCCAAGGTCGCCAAGATGGATGTGCGTATTTACGAAATTGGTATCAGCTACTATGGACGCACCTACGCCGAGGGTAAGAAAATCGGCTGGCGCGACGGTTTCCGCGCCATTTACGCCATTATTAAATATAACCTGTTCCGATGATTCGGCGCGTCCTCGCTTCAGAGTGGAAGATCGCTTGGCTCATCGGCCTAGCGATCCTCCTCGCCTTGGCCGTAGCAACTTGGCAGTTAGACCGACCTGGTCTTTATTATGACGAACTGCTTTTCGTAAACGCCGCGCTGGGAGGGAAGACCAACAATTTTATTAGTGCCCGGATCCTCGGGATTCCGGTGCTCCTCATGGACTATATTGGCGCGCTCAAAGCTTGGATTTACGCCCCGATATTCGCGCTTTTCCCAGTGGATGCATGGAGCGTGCGTCTGCCAGCAATCATCATAGGCCTAGCCGGCACGCTGCTTGCGGCTTTAGCGATGCGCGAATGGTTTGGAAAACGTGCGGCCTTTTTCGCCCTAGTCCTCACGCTGTTCGATCCGACCATCCTCACTCACTCGCGACTGGATTGGGGGCCTAACGCATTGATGATATTCCTTCGTGGGGCGCTGCTACTTTCGCTGGCAAAATGGACAAGGGCCCCCAACGCGGCTCGTGCATGGTGGATCTTTGCCTGCCTTCTCGCTGGCCTGTTTGAAAAGCTGAGTTTTTTATGGCTGGCTGGCGGAGCTCTGGCAGCCGTGGTGATACTCTATGGAAGCCAGCTTTGGCTCGCGATGCGCCGAGACCGGTCACAGTCCATCGCATGGATCTTATCGTTTGGGATCACCTTCTTGGCCGGTTCACGCGGGGCATGGCTGAGCCACCAGCTCACCGACGAATCCACCATCACATGGACAGCCCGTCTGGCGCAGGCGTGGCATCTTTTTCAACTCACTTGGGCCGGCGGCGGGGCATTGGGAGTTGTGATGGGCGACGGACGACGTTTCGCGATATGGTTCGCTCTTCCGGTTGTAGGATGTCTCGCAGTCGCTCTGCTCGGCTCACGAGCTTTTTTTTCCGGCCGCGCGGACCATCGTCGTCCATGGAAGTTAATCGTAGTGCTCACGCTCATCACCGCTCTGCTGTTCATCCTCACCAAGAGCGCAACAGGCCCTCAC
>Ga0247813_10002069_pt1 | contig 14183 bp, 12 predicted proteins | sample UWRJL169409C1_FD_180719 | JGI IMG/M metagenome (GOLD analysis project Ga0247813, IMG submission 180719) | Plant litter microbial communities from Arlington Agricultural Research Station in Wisconsin, United States - UWRJ-L169-409C-1 | ecosystem: Environmental > Terrestrial > Plant litter >... | reverse complement strand
AAAATTGCCCTTCAAGCCTCCGTTACGGAGAATTTAAGAAAAACTATCAGTGCCGATTTTGAGAATAGGGTAAAGATGCTTGATGATGCTAACAAGGAGAATGAAGAGAAATTGAGGCTAGCTAGAGGAAAAGAAATTGAGTTTTTAAAAAAAGAACAAGAAATCAAAACCCGCGAAGCAGAACTTGAATTAAGTATTCAACGGAAAGTACAAGAACAGCGTGAAGAATTGGTGTTGCAAATTCGCAAGCAAGAACTAGATAAAAATAGTCTTAAAGAAACTGAACATCAACTTCGAGTTAAAGAATTAGAGAAACAGTTAGACGACCAGAAGAAGCTTGCGGAAGAAATGAAACGCAAAGCCGAACAAGGTTCGATGCAGTTGCAGGGAGAAGTTCAGGAATTGATATTGGAAGAATTATTACGCAATACTTTTCCTTTTGATTTGGTTGACGAGGTAGGCAAAGGAGTTCGTGGTGCAGATTGCGTACACATTGTTCGCAATCAATTTGGCCAAGAGTGCGGTAAGATCATTTATGAAAGTAAGCGTACCAAAGACTTTTCGATGGAATGGATTGAAAAATTGAAGAAGGATATGCGCGGCATGGGGATTGATGTGGCCGTGATTGTGACCCAGTGTTATCCGAAGGGAATGGATTGTTTTGGTGAAAAAGATGGGGTATGGATTTGTTCTTTCGATGAGGTTAAAGCCGTTTCTTATATCTTGAGAGATGGGATCATCAAATTATTTGGCGCTGCCAAGTCGCAAGAAAACAGGGGTGATAAAATGCACATGCTATACGATTACCTGAATGGAAATGAATTTTCAGAGCAGTGGAAAGCTATTCGTGAAGGCTTCATGAGCATGAAATTATCCATTCAGCGCGAACGTGATGCAATGGAACGTTTATGGAAAAGCCGAGAAAAACAGTTAGAGAAAGTATTGCTAAATGCGGCCCATATCAGAGGATCGATAGAAGGAATTTCTGGAAACGATAATATTCAGTTGAGTTTAGGCGAAGAGGATGAAGATTTATTATTGGAGTAAGAACCCATAACCGGAAAGGACGGAAAGGAATCAACGGACAGCTACTTCGAGGTAAAATAGCCATCTATATAACCCCTCCCATAAACGGATCACTGATAGAATCTTCTCCGGTTTCAACATGACCTGCGTAATGTTGCTCAAAAAAGGCATCACCCGTTATCGAAATCTTAAAATCGTACCAGCCCTTACTTTTTGTTAAGTTTAACGACACGATTTTTCTGCTTTTAGGAAGCACCTTAATTGCTTTATCATTAGCTCGATAAGGATCGGCTTTTAACTGCACCTCCACAACCCTACTCTCTTTATTATCAATTACCAATTGAAGATTTCCGGTTATTTTTTTTAAGATTCCACTTTGCTCATACCCGCAAGCTATCGTTAGATTTACATCCGCCTTACTGCCCTTAAATTCCCTAAAAAAACCATTTGGTCCATCGATACACAAAGAATATATTTGGTCTTTAAAGTCAGCAATCTCCCACTGATGCTTAAGTTCGGCTCCAGCCTTTAGCCCAAAAGCCCAAGTTTTGCCCGCCTCACCTTTACAACTACTTTTTGTGTACACATTAAATGCAGCACCCGCAGCTTCCATTTTTTGTCCAAACGCGGTCTTCCCTGCAGAAAAGCTTAAACTTAATCGTTCTTTATCCTCAGTTAAGCTGCTATCTACACCTAATTGATAAGGCAAGGCGCATGCCGGACGCGTACCTTTTTCTTGCAAGGGCGCATACGAAGATGCAAGCTGATGAAAGGGCAAATACTTGTTGATCTTCGCCATTTCTTCTGCAGATAAGGGTTGAGGGCTAACTTGAGGAGGCTTGGTTTTAGCATTTTGAATTCCCGCAATTACCTTGCTCTTTTGCAGTCGATCAGGGACATTCAGATTTTCTCCTGTATACGGCCTAAATGCCGAAGTTAAGTCTCCACAAATCGCTCTTCGCCACGGACTAATCACATCACTTTTAATTTGCTTTCCGGTCTTTTTAGTTAAAAAATTCTCTAAAAACATTAATGAAGAAGTATGATCGAAAACCTGTGAATTTACATATCCACCCTTGCTCCATGGCGAGGCAATTAACATCGGTACACGGTAGCCCAGTCCTATCGGACTATCTTTCTTAAATTCGTAATCTACCCAAGTGGACAAGCCCTCACTCACTCTTCCAGTAGATACATCATCCGGCTTAGGTGCTACAAATGGAGGCAAATGATCAAAATATCCATCATTTTCGTCGTACGTAAGAATAAAAATCGTTTTCTTCCACACCGCTGGATTTTTCGTTAAAATATCTATCGCCTCCGAAACATACCATGTTCCATATAAAGGCGAGCTGGTATGATCCGAAAATCGTTGGGGTGCAACTAGCCAAGAAACCGTAGGCAAATTCCCCGAGTCTACATCCTTTCTAAAACTTTCAAAAATATCTTCTTTCGGTATGGATAAGGTCTCTTCTTTTCCTTCGTCGTTGGTAAAGGTAAATGGAGCAAGCTTCAAATAATCGGCATTATGGATGTTTGTGGAGAAGGCTTTATCAATTAAATTCTTTTCGCGTTGCGAAAGTTTAGTGTATGCAGTTAAAACTTCGTCAGCGCTTAATGGTGGGCGACTAGTTTGATCGCCATTTTTACGGAAATAAGCAGAAAGTTTAACCTGGTGTCTTTTCACATACTCCAATGGATTATCGCCATAATTGCCCAGCCAATCGTCAATTTCTCCTTCGGGTAAATTGGCCGTCCATAATTCATTTTGATACACTTTCCACGAAACGCCGTTATCTTCTAATACTTCCGGAAAAGTTTGCCAATCTACAAATACATTATCGTGCGATTCGGCTTGCGAATTGTTTACTACCGGAACCGAATTTGCATTTTGCTCAGGGCGAACCGTCCCCGTCCAAAAAAACAAGCGGTTTGGCGTGGTTCCTGTTAAGGACGAACAGAAGTTATGATCGCACACGGTAAAAGCATCGGCCATGGCATAATAAAAAGGGATATCTTCTCTTTTATAGTAGCCTAAGCTCATTAACGATTTTACCGGCACCCATTTATCGTACTTGCCTTTATTACGGGCGGCAACCTGATCCGACCACGAATGCGGTAAACCTCCTTGCCAAGTAATTTTGGTTTTGTTAATGTCTACGTGGAATGGCGCAAAGGTATTTCCTTTCCCGTCGCCTTGCAACCAAACTTTATGTTGGTTGGGCAGTGTCTTTGCTCGTGGATCGTTAAAGCCACGTACTCCGCGTAGGGCTCCAAACATATGATCGAATGAACGATTTTCTTGCATCAAGAAGACGACGTGTTCGGCATCATAAAAAGTGGTGCCGGGATCGGCATTAATCGCCATTGCCCTTTGGAGAGACATGGGAATTACATTCGGAAGCGCAAGAGCGCCTGAAAGCAAACTTGTTTTTTTAAGGAAATCTCGTCTCGATTCCATTTAGAAACAAGTTACTTGCCAAGTACGCTGCCATTTTTCTTTAGGTGCTAGCACCACAATGCCTTCCTTATCTTTCAATTGCTGATGGTGAGCTACAGAATCTGCTATGCCGCACCAAGGTTCTAGGCAAATGAAGTTTGCATCTTTAGCTGCCCAAATTCCAAAATAGGGGAAATTCTCAAACTTAAAATTAATGCCGTTATACGTCTTCGTATTCATTAAAGAAATACTGGTGCTCTTTAAATTCTTAAAAACTAAGGCATCCTTATAGAAGAGATCGTGCTTTAAGTAAAGTTTCTTATCCTCCAGATTTAAAGTAACAGTTTCATTAGAAATTAAATTATCTTCAATTTCGTGATAGGTTAGCTCCTCGTCTGCATTAAACTGTAAAAAATAATCGGTATAGGTACCTTGTTTATTCAGCGGGGCAGCGAAAGCCGGATGACCTCCAATCGAAAACAAAAGTTCCTGATCAGACGGATTGCTAACTTCGTACGTACAACATACACTAGCCCCAGACATTTTATAGCGAAGTCCCAATATAAAATCAAACGGATACACCTTTTGGGTTTCTGGCGTAGATTTTAGTGTAAAAAGAATTTCTAGTTCAGAAATTTTATCCACTTCAAATTCCATGTCGCGCGCAAAGCCATGTCTTGGCAAGCTATAGGTTTTTCCATCGAATTCGTAAGAATTTTCTTTTAAAGCACCTACAATTGGAAATAGAACCGGACTAAACTTGGGCCAATAGTCAGGATCTCCATTCCATAAATATTCGGTACCACTATCTACCCCTGTAATGCGTTGAAGTTCGGCACCTTTAGCCGCAAATGAAGCTTTAATATGTTCATTTTCGATGTAAATCTCCATTTGTCAAAAATATTAAATAATACGAAACATTACCTATTTTTTCAAACCTATTCGGTGAATAATCCCATTAAAACCGACAACCGAATCGGGCAAACTACGTATACTAATTTCTTCATTCGTTAACGGCACAAAAGATTTTTGGTTAAAATTTAATGGATTTTTTACCGGAATTTCGATTACCGTATAGGCCTTTTTTGCCAATTCACTATGGCCCAATATAGCACGAGGACCATCCCCAATGCAGCCCGCATTTAGCAATTGAACCCCTTGCTTTGTGGCTGGGTAATAGGCATGTTGGTGGCCGCTAATGTACATATCTATTTGGTGTGCTTTAAAAAATGCCAAGGCACTATCTGGGTTAGCATTTACTTCGCCTGGCTTATTTTTTGAAGCAACAATAGCATATAAGGGCAGATGACCCAATAAAATTCGCATCCTTGCATTTTTCGCAACCTGAAGACCAGTCTGGGCTTTTATCCAATCGTATAACTCCGGTTTAATTTTAGCGCCAGAAGCATCCCAACTGATGAAAAAAACATTGTTTTTAAGATAGCTGAAGTAAAAAGGATAATGCGTAGAATCTACAAAAGTTAGTTGCACGGCATGTTGGTTCTCTTTCCAAAATTGACTGGCTATAGCTCTATCTTTCGAAAAACTAGGTGACGCATCGTGATTGCCCAATGTGAAACCAAAGGGAACTTTAGCTTTTGATACGGGATCCAAAACGATACTCTTAAAGCTTTTCCACATCTCGTTTATATGTTGCTCGGCTAAGGATGCTTTTTGCCCAGCTACCATATCTCCAGCACATAAAATAAGATCGGGTTTAATTCTTCCAATTTCATTAATTACAGCAGGCACATCTTCACTATAAGTTAATGATCCATAAGAAGCATTTAAATCACTAATCAATAGTATTTTTAGCGCTTTATTCTTAGTTTCTGCCCGCCATGTTGGGCGATCTATCCCTTTAAAAGAGGTAGTAAGTATCACCAAAAGCATCAGCCATCTCATTTTCATGGTGTTAATTTATAATTAATTTTTTAAATCCCGCACTCCATGTATCGGCAAGTTCACCATTTTCCTTTACATAGATGATGTACACCTCCATATTTTTTCGTTTCGCTACAAATGCCAAGGCTTCTTGCACATGCATCGCCATCAATGCATTATCATAACCATCGGCTGTAATGGCATCCTTAGCAAAAACGGTTACACTTATCATCTCATTTTTTAAAGGGTAGCCAGTTTTTGGGTTAATGAGATGCGAAATACGCTGGTTGCCATTCATCACATATTTTTGATAATTACCAGAGGTAGTGATTGCTCCCTTTTTAAATTGAAGAATATGCTTAATGCGTTCGTCGGAAAAAGCGGAATTAACAGGCCCTTCAATTCCTACTTTAAAGAGCTGTTTATCGGGCTTCGTTCCCTGAATGTATAACTCGCCTCCCACCTCGACCATAAAGCGATTTATCTTACAAGAGCGTAAATACCTTGAAATGACATCCACCGTGTAGCCCTGCGCTATCCCATTCAAATCGATGCTTACCGCTGGGTTTTCTTTGCTAAGGGTACGGCGATGCCATTTAATTTTTTCCATCCCTACACCCAGCAATGCATTTTTTATAGCAGCACTATCAGGTAACCTTTCTATTTTCTTGGGTCCAAATCCCCATAATTGAACTAAGGGAGCCACCGTTACATCAAACTTTCCTTGCGTATCTTTAAATATGGCATCGGCCCGTTGATACACCTCCATAAAATGAAAGTCTACAAGCATTCCACTTGTAGACTCATTAAATTTGTTAATCAGCGAACCGGGCTTATACAAAGACATGGATTGATCAATTACTTGTATAAGGCTATCTATACTCTTCTTCTTTACCCACTCCTCTTTCGCATAATACGTGATGGAATAGCTTGTACCCTGCGCATAACCATTGATTTTAAACGCTCCCAATTCATCACTGGTAGGCGAAACAAAAAATAAAAAAGCTAGGGCGACGAAATAGTTAATAGTGATCATACAATCCTAGCCATCTTTATAACCCTAAATCACCTTTATTTTTCCGGGTCTTGCCACAGGATAAAGTCCATTGGCATCTGGTAGCACCTTAGGTTTGGCATCCCAACTCAATTCGTCAGGAAACAAACTATTTTCGGCTTTTAGTGCATCATCCCACTTGATCACCTGACCAGAATACGTGGCATAACGCCCAATTATTGAAGTAAAGCAACTCTTCGCACCGCGTTCGGCATCCCAAAACTTATATTCTCGCTTTGAAATGGCTTCAAAAAGCTCATCGTGTTCGGTTTGGTAAGGATTGGCATTCCCTTTCGTATTATGGTTATAAATTTCATTGCCCTTATGATCCCATAGCTTACCACTATTATTTGCAGAGAGATAAACTTTACCTTTAGTACCCTGAAAACTTTCATCCACGCGATTAGATGTACCTTCGAAATGGCGGCATTGACTATAAATAACAGATCCATCAGCATAAGTCAGCTCTACCGCATGATTATCGTAAATTTCTCCGTAATCTTTACCGGTACGCCAAGCCTGACTACCCGTTCCTTGTACGGAAACTGGATATGCGTTTTTTACCCAATTGGCAATATCTATGTTGTGCACATGCTGTTCTACGATATGATCGCCACACAACCAGTTAAAATAATACCAATTGCGCATTTGATAATTCATTTCGGTTTGACCTGCCGTACGTGGCTTTACCCAAACGCCGCCGCTATTCCAATACACTTGTCCAGATACAATATCTCCAACGGCACCATCATTAACCCGTTTAAGTACTTCCCTATAATTGGTCTGATACCTCCTTTGTAAACCAACCACCACATTTAATTTCTTTTGCTTTGCAATTTCTGCCGCAGCAAGCACTTTACGAATGCCCGGAGAGTCAACGGCTACTGGTTTTTCCATAAAGACATGTTTCCCTTGTTTTACCGCTTCTTCAAAGTGAATAGGTCTAAAACCAGGAGGCGTTACCAACAACACCACATCGGCCAGTGCAATGGCTTGCTTATAGCCATCAAAGCCTACAAATTGACGTTCTTTTGGAACATCAACTTTGTCTTTAAATTTATCCGATAGCAACTTATAGCTATTATCTAAGCGATCCTGAAAAGCATCGGCCATGGCTACAAGTTTTAAATTAAACTTTGTACTTAAGGCTTGAAAAGCGGCACCAGTTCCTCTATCACCGCAACCAATTAGGGCAATTTTAATGGTGTCATCTACAGAAGAATGACCACCTGCCCACGAATACCCACTCATTAGTACGCCGCCAGCAACAAGTGCCGAGGCCTTTATAAATTCTCGACGCTCATTTTGCGTTTCCTTATTGTTCTTCATATATTTTTTTTATTTGGTTAGTTTTAATAATCTTTAATTGGAGCTTTATTATAGTAGGCCTCGATTTCTTCTGTTGTAGGTGTATATAGCGGACGCACTAATCGTATACCGATAAAAGGGGCTTCTGGAAACCACCAATTGCTTTTCGGTATTTGAGGGTCGATCTGTTTCCAGGCGGGATCTGATGCCTTTCTGGCCGAGGCCCGAAGATCTTTGGCTTCATCGTCATAAGCTCCGCCACGGATAACCAAAGGATATAGTTTATCGGGAATAGCGATCGGATTTTTAACTTCCTTGCCCCCACTCGTTGCGTAAAAATCGGGGAGGTATTGGTCATATGTCCACTCAGCAACATTCCCATGCATGTCGTATAATCCCCATGCATTGGGTTTCTTTTGCCCTACCGGATGTGTTTTTTGATCGCTATTTTTAGCGTACCATGCATGGGCATCCAAATCCTTTGTGTCGTTGCCAAAATAAAAATCGCCTGTGGTTCCAGCCTTACAGGCATACTCCCATTCCGCTTCGGTGGGCAATCTATAAAACACCCCCGTTCGAACGTAAAGCCATTTGCAAAATTGAATGGCACTGTATTGAGTCATCGCTAGCGCTGGATAGTTTTCTTTCCCCATTCCAAAGGTCATATCCAAATACGGTTTGGTAGGGCGAGTTACGGCATCAACTGCTGGCAAAATAGGTTTTGCACTTTGAGAAACTTCATAATCTTTGTATAGAAAAAGTTCAAACAGATCCCAGGTAACTTCCATTTTGCTCATCCAAAATGGATCTATTTTTACAGCATGAACCGGTTGTTCGTCCTTGTTGCCATTTTTACTGCCCATTAAAAAGCTTCCGCCAGGCACCACCTGCATCGAATAGGCTAGCGAAGTTCCTTCTATTTTTTGTGTATAGGCACTAAATTTATCTTGCGCAATGGCTTTTGCCCCGAAAACTAAGAAAAAAGCGAGTAGCGGTATTTTACTAATCATGGACTAAAAATAGGGAAACCAATTGAAGAAGACAAATGAGAGATTAATCTGTAAAATGTATATTTGTTGATGCAAGAACATTCCTTCGTTATTCCCGCATATAAAGATTCTCCTTACTTGGAAAGCTGCATATTGAGTTTGATTAATCAAACGGTAAAAAGCGAAATTGTGCTGTGCACCTCTACACCTTCTTCCTTTATAGCGGGTTTGGCGGAAAAATACGGCTTACGGTATTGCATTACAACGACGCCAAGTTCAATTGCTACCGACTGGAATTTTGCCTTATCACAATGCGTCACTCCCTTGGTTACCATTGCCCATCAAGATGATATCTATCATGAATTGTACACCGAAAATATTGTACGTGAATTTCAGAGAAGCGAACACATGCTCTTGGCCTTCACCAATTACGAAGACTTAGTGAATAGCAAAGTCAGAAAGTTCTCCCTGAATGCGCTAGTTAAATCTGCATTATTATGGCCCTTTTGGTGGTCGACCAGTATTCGTATGCCGCTCCTTAAAAAATCAATTCTAGCGTTCGGAGACCCCATTTGCTGTCCAACAGTTACACTTAACCTCACCGCCATTTCTGCCGATTTTTCATTTGCTGAAGACTACAGCTGCGCATTAGATTGGTTGGCTTGGCTACAGTTGGCTAAACAGAAAGGAGGCTTTATTTACATTGCTAAAAAGCTGGTTAAGCATCGAATACACCCCGAATCAGAAACGACCAACCAAATCAGCAACGGAAAAAGACAACAAGAAGAATTACAGATATTTCAAATGATGTGGGGGGAAAAGATAGCGAAATTGATTTCAAAAGTTTATACCGTTGGACACCAAGACAACACCATCTAATTTATATATTTGTCTATTCATATTAATCTAGTTTATGCTATTAGTTGCTTTTTGGGTTTTCGCCTTTTGCATTACCAATGCGGTTTCCATTGTATTAATGGGCGATCGATCGTTAATCTCTGGCAATTTACTAGAAATGGATACGATTATACGCTTGCTGCTCAATTGGAAATTTATTTTAGCCATGATCTTTGCGGTGTTCACGCGAATTAACTTTATTATGATCAACAATTCTTTGCTCAAAATACCAAAATTAGCGGATGCTTCGACCACCATTACTACATTTGCGACCCTATTATCTTTAATATTTATTTTGCTGGCTAATTATTTCTTCCTAAACGAAAAGTTGAATCTGCAACAGGCCTTGGGTGCATTTATTGTATTTGTGGGAATAGCGATTATGGTTAAATAATTAATGTTCTTTCTTATTTAAAGACCACTTTAAATTTCCTTTGGCGAACTTATGGTTCGGGTCTATTTTTAATGCTTTCCTACTCGCTTCCTCTCCTTTTTTCCACTCTTTGAGTTGATTATAAGCTGCAGCCATATTGCTATAGGCATCCGCATAATCAGATTTCAATGCAATGGCCTTTTCACAATATTCAATGCACTTTTTAAAATTACCCAGATTATAATACGATAGACTTAAATTTAAGTAATCAGCCGCAGTAGGTTCTGTTTTGATTGGGGTCTTATCGGTTAAGCTACCCAAAGGCTTTTTCTTCCTCGCAGCGTTTAAATAGGCACTAGCGACTGTATCACCCGGCAAAATAGACAATACGGTGCTTGATGTTTGTTCGAGCTCAGTCCACATTGCTAAATTCTGATAAATATCCATTAATAAATTTAGGGTAATTATAGCTTGCGGATTAATGCGATAAGCCGCTTCAGCCATACTTTTGGCCTCCTCATACCGTTTATTCTGGTTTAAGTAGCGCGCATAAAATACATACGAGTCAACTAATTCTGAACCTAGGAAGATTCCCTTCAAAAAATTCGATTCTGCTTCGCTATGCTGGCCTAAAGCCCCTTTCACAATCCCAATATTGGTATATATCCGACTATAGTTAGGCAGCAGTTGTTCTGCTTTTTCGAAATAAGAAAGTGCGCCTTTGAAGTTACCGTTAGCCACTTGCGTTAATCCATAATTCATTAGACCTCGTCCATTTAAGGGGCTTTTGATCGTTACATCGCGCCATAGTGTTTCTTCAGTATACCATACTTCGTTTCTCTGGTAAACTCCGTAACCGTGTAAAGCAAAAACCAGTAAAATAAATCCAATTATACCATTCTGAAAGTTTTTGTTAGTTTCAATTTGCCTCTCCTTTTTTATTAACCACAATGCAATAAACCAAACTACGCTTAGCGATAGTCCCACAAAAGCAAAATACATTCGGTGATCGTTCATCACTTCGGCAAATGGAGCTAATGAAGTGGGCAATAATGCAGCAACAAACCAAATTAATCCGAAAGCAATAGGCTTTGTTTCTGTTTTTTTGGATGTTTTAAAGATGGCAACGAGCAGGGCGATTACAAAGACAAGACCGATTATTATTCGCTTGTCAAATACGTTGGTGATGACCGCCAAATCAGTATCAGCACTTAAATGAACCGGAAAAAAGAAAGAGCCAAAATAATATAGCCATACAAAGCTCTGTGTAAGCCAATAATAGCCAGCCGGATTAGAGATTCCAGGAATGCCCGATATTCTGGTGAGCGTATAAATTTGCACCGCCATTACTACAACGAGTAGTGGCAACAGCATGGCTATGGTATGCAAAACAGCCTTAAAATACTTTCCCTTAAATAAATCAGGAAGTGATAATTTTTTCTCGAACAGATGGATATAGAAAAACAATAAAATAACAAGAACCAAAACCGTTTCTTTAGCAAATACTCCAATAATCGCTGGAATGATATAGAGATACCATTTTCTTTTCTCAGGATAGGCTACGTAAATTAAAAAGGAGGCGACAATAAAAAATGTAGAAAGCACATCAGACCGAGAAATGATATAATTTAAGGTTTCTGCATTGGCGGTATGCAAAGCAAATAAACCCGAAGCAAGTAAAGCGATATAATTTGCCCAATGATGTTTAAGCGTTTTATTTATTAATTGTCTGTAGGCAAAAAACAACATTACACACAACAAAACGTGCCATATAAAGGTCGATAAATGAAAATAAAATGGATATAGCCCCCCTCCAAACCAATAATCTATCGCAGTTGAAGTGGTAACAATTGATCGCAACCCATAATGCTCTGTTGAGGAGCTAAACATGGTAGGATCTACAAAAAATTGAGGGATATTCGATAAGCTTCGGATATGTATATTATTCACAATGGCATGGAAATCGTCGAAATGAAAACCATTATAAAAGTGGTTCAAGTAGGCAACTATTAAAAATGCCAACAGTATGATCGCTAGTACAATTGTATTCTTACTTCTTGCTTTCATTATTTTGTTCTTCTGGTTTTGATTTGGAATCGTTTTCGGCTTTTTCTTTCATCAAAGCCAATTCTTGCGTAATCTTAGTCATATTGCGCTGTAATTTTGAATTTATTACAGATAGATGCAACAGATAGACTAAGATAATAAAGATAAATCCAGTAAATACCAAATTTGCGGGCTCATATACACCAAACAATTTAGACATTACTTCAAGTCCTTCGGCCCAGAAAGAAAAAATTAACAATACACCCGTACATATTAGCCATACAATGGAATATTCTTCTCTTAACCTTCCTTTTATAATTAATCTGGCGATATAATACAAAAAGCTTAAATTAATGAGGATAGTAATAACTTGGATCCTTGTCATATTACTTAATGTGATTTGCGTATAAATGAAAATAACATACTGATCGTTACTTTGACACAGTAATAGATAGACGATAAATTACTGATCGACGAAGTACCTCCTAGCCTATGGCTCATTACTACAGGGGTTTCTATAATTTTCAATCCTGCTTTGGAGAAAATAATTAAGGATTCGGGTTCTGGGTAATCATCAGGATAGTTTAAGGCGGCAAGTTCAATGGCTTTTCTTCCTAATAAGCGAAAGCCTGAAGTGCTGTCGTAAATTTTATTTCCGGTGAGCAATTTGTTTAGGTTAAAAAAATAGTTAATCCCCATTCTCCTCATAAAAGAAGATTGGAAACCTTCATTTTCTATGAATCTTGAGCCTATAACTACATCAGCACTTTGTGCTTCGTATGCTGTTAATTGTTTAATAATCTCTGAAGGTGGGTGCTGCCCATCTCCATCTAATTGAATAGCAATGTCGAAATTATTTTGCTTGGCATACTTCAATCCCGATTGTACCGCACCTCCAATACCTAAGTTATTAATTAGATCGAGCACCTTAACCTCATAGCTCTTCGCTACGGCAATGGTATTGTCTTTAGAGCAATCGTTTACTACAAGTAGCGTAAGCTCATAAGCCTCAGGTAAAATGAGCCTCTTTAATTCTTCCAGCAACGAAGGCAAAGCTGCTTCTTCATTGTAGCAGGGGATAATGATTAATACCTTTTTTTGCATGGAGCAAATTTAACAGAACAAATGGAAAATGGAAAACAATATCACCGTATTACCCCTCCTATATCCGATCGATCTCGACTTAGTCTCGATACGTATTGCTTACTACCCCATTAAAACGCTATTTCATCGAGATACTATCGAGATAGTGCTGAATAGCAAAGCAATGGATGCTGACCGAATGTCCTATGGAGACACCCTAAATAAAAAAAGCCTCTCATTTTGCAATGAAAGGCTTCAAGTGGGAAATGAGGGGTTCGAACCCCCGACCCCCTCGGTGTAAACGAGGTGCTCTGAACCAGCTGAGCTAATTTCCCTGATGTGTGATGATGATTATCCAATCTTCACTCCCTTAATAAAGTAAAACGTTCCTTCGTTTTGGGATTGCAAATATAGTGTCTTCTATTTGTTTTGCAAAAATAATTTCATTTTTTTTAAGAAAGCACATCTTCTAAGATGTGATGCGATTTAATTTGCCCAAAAGAAGCGGTATGTAACGTATAGTAAACCAATATTTTATCTAACAAAAACCTACGTTGTGTATTGGTAATAGTCAGTTCATTTAATTTCTCGAAGGGGCAATAAAAAAGTTTATTTAAGTCGTCTGCGTCTATTTTATCTATAAAATAAGGATGAACCGGGGGCAAGGATGTAAATTCTCCTTCTTGTAAATCAAAATATACTTGATCTACCCGGGATTGAAAATGAGGGGCGAAACCCAAAAATCTAGATAGCTTCAACAAAAAGGCTAGGTGAAAGTTCACATTAGGTTCGTCCGTTTCGTCGAACCAACTAATTGCACTGTAGATAAAATCAAATAAGTGATCGTCCGTATTTTGCTGATGAACGCTCTTGTACAGCACTTCGTTTAAAAACTGAACCATCGTATTTTTAATTACATGGTAAGGAATAGTTCTAAATACTGGCGATGGCCTAGCTTCCGAAATGCGTTGAATTTGAGTGGTTACCTTATGATATACAACCATCTCTAGCAAATGCAAGGGCTGTAAAATATTCATTGGTATTTTGGCCTTGGGCTTTTTTACCCCATTGATGAGATAAGAT
>Ga0247813_10002068_pt1 | contig 14187 bp, 8 predicted proteins | sample UWRJL169409C1_FD_180719 | JGI IMG/M metagenome (GOLD analysis project Ga0247813, IMG submission 180719) | Plant litter microbial communities from Arlington Agricultural Research Station in Wisconsin, United States - UWRJ-L169-409C-1 | ecosystem: Environmental > Terrestrial > Plant litter >... | reverse complement strand
CGCGGCGCGGTGTTCGACGCCATCGACCGCGAGGCCTCTGCCACCACCAGCAACATCGCCCTGGACGCGAAGTTCACGCCCAGCGACCGGCTGACCCTGGACTTCAAGGTCGGCTATACCGAAGCCAGCGGCGACACCGAGAACCAGCCTTTCGTCGAGTTCGGCGCACCGGCCCAGTTCACCTATGACCTGCGCGGCAAGACCCCCCAGGTAACCTTCACCAATCTGGATCCAACGGACCCGGACGACATGGTGTTCGACTTCGCATCGCTGCACGAGGTGACCAACGATGACAGCGAAACCTATGCCTATGTGAACGGCGAATACGACGTCGATCTCGGGCCGCTGCGTTCGGTCAAGGCCGGGCTGAAATACACCGACCACGATCGGGACACCGACTTCCAGGCGACCACCTATGGCGGCTTCTTCCTGCCGCTGGCCGGCGCGGGTTGTGGCGGCGCGGCCTGTGCTCCGTCCGACTTCGCGGGCGGTCTGACGCCGAGCGACTTCCTCGAGGACATCGCGGCCTCGGGAACGCTCGACCAGTACTGGCAGGTGGATCGGGGCGCCGTTCAGGACATCCTGTACGGCCAGCCCGCCAGCGTCCGCGCCCGGGTCTCCAACTATCCGGAAATCTTCTCGGTCAACGAGAAGGTTGCTGGAGCCTATGTGATGGGAAATTTCGCCGGCGAAGGCTGGCGCGGCAACGTGGGCGTCCGCGTCGTCGAGACCGACCAGACCTCGACAGGCTACGTCAATCTGACGGCCCCTGCGCCCGGCTCGGTGTCCAACGCCTTCGGCACCTTCCAGCAGGTGACGGCCAAGCGCAGCTATACCGACGTCTTGCCCAGCGCGAACTTCGCGTTCGACCTGACGGAGGATCTGGTGATGCGCTTCGCTGCAGCCAGGACCATGGCGAGGCCTGATTTCACCGACGTCGCGCCGCGCACTTCGCTGAACCCCGGATCCCTGACCGGCGTCGGCGGCGATCCGAACATCGATCCCTATCGCGCCAACCAGTTCGACCTGTCTCTGGAATACTATCCGGAAAGCGGCACGATTTTCTCGGCGGCCTATTACTACAAGGATATTCAATCCTTTATCACGGATCGTCCCTCCGAGGAGGTCTTCGCCAACGAGACCTCGACGCCCAATCTGTCGCTGTGCACCAGCGCCGGCGTTGCGGGCAGCCCGAACCTTTATAACTGCCAGTTCACGATCAACCGTCGGGCCAATGGCGGGGGCGCGACCCTGCAGGGGCTGGAGCTTGGGGTACAGAAGTCGGTGTGGCGCGGCTTCGGCGTCCAGGCCAACTACACCTACTCGGACGTCGAGACCGAAAGCGGCGATCCGCTGCCCGGCAACTCGAAGAACTCCTACAACGCCGCCGTCTACTACGAAGACGACGTCATCTCGGCCCGGCTGGCCTACAACTACCGCTCGGAGTTCTTTGTGACCTTCGATCGCTCGACCCAACTGAACCAGGATGAGATCGGTTCGCTGGACGGCTCCATCTCGTGGAACGTCACTCCGCAGGTCGCCGTCACCCTCGAAGGCCAGAATCTGCTGGACGAGGAGATCACCCAGTTCGCTGGCGATCCGATCCGTCCGCGCGCGGTCTATGACAACGGCCGGGCGCTCTATGCCGGGGTTCGTTTCCGCTACTGATTTTCCCCTGAGCGACCTGAGGCGGGACGGTTCGCCGTCCCGCCTGTTTTTCTCAGGCGTTCGACCGGCTAGCCTCCCCTCCGGGGGCCTGCGGGGTTCGCCGGATCGGAAGCGTATGATGCCGAAGTCGATGACTGCCCTTCTGGCCGCCGTGGCGCTGACCCTTATGGGGTGCGCGACGGCGAAGATGGACCCGGCGCCTGTCGCTGCGTCCGTACCCGCTGCCCCGGAAGCGGCGATCATTCCCTTGCCCCTCGCGATTGAATCCCGGGACGGCGTCTTCCTGCTGCGGGACGGTGCGCGGATCGTGGTTCCGGCCCGGGATGCCGGGGCCCGCTGGACGGCGGACTATCTGGTCGATCTGATGCAGCGGACCCGCCACATCCGCATGACGGTGGGCGAGGGCGGCCGTGGCGATATCGTCTTGACCCGCTCCGATGCGGGCAAGGCCGAGGGGTACGGCCTGTCCATCACGCCGCAGGGCGTCAGCCTGACGGCGTCCGAAGACGCCGGCCTGCTGTATGGGGCCGTAACGCTGTGGCAGTTGGCGACACAGCCCGAAACAGGTTCCGCGCTGATCGCGGCGACACGGATCGAGGACGCCCCCCGCTTCGCGTGGCGCGGCGTGATGCTTGACTCGGCCCGCCACTATCAGTCGCCGGAGTTCATCAAGGGCTTCATCGACTGGATGGCCCTGCACAAGCTAAACGTCTTCCACTGGCACCTGACCGACGACCAGGCTTGGCGGCTGGAGATCCGCGCCCATCCGCGCCTGACAGAAGTCGGAGCCTGGCGCGTGCCCGAAGGCCATGCGGCGCAGATGGACATCGACCCGGCGACAGGGCGCCCCCGGCTCTATGGCGGCTTCTATACTCAGGATCAGGTGCGCGAGATTGTGGCCTATGCGGCGGCGCGCAACATCACCATCGTGCCCGAGATCGACGTGCCCGGTCACGCCAGCGCGGCGGTGGCGGCTTATCCGGAACTGGGCGTGACCGATGCGCCGAACAGCGCGGTCACCGCCGTGCCCTCGGACTGGGGCGTCTATCACACCCTGTTCAACACCGAGGAGTCGACCATCACCTTCCTGCAGGAGGTGCTGGCCGAAGTCGTCGACCTTTTCCCGGGCCAATACGTCCACCTCGGCGGCGACGAGGCGGCGAAGGATCAGTGGAAGGCCTCGGCCAGCACACAGGCGCGGATGCACGCGCTGGGCATCGCCAATGAGGCCGCGCTGCAGAGCTGGTTCATCGGCCGGATGGAGGCCTGGCTGAACAAGCATGGTCGCCGGCTGATCGGCTGGGACGAGATCCTCGAGGGCGGGCTAACCGGCAATGCGACCGTGATGTCGTGGCGCGGCGTCGTGGGCGCAATCGAGGCGGCGCGGCTGGGCCACGACACGGTGCTGACTCCCGGGCCGACCTTCTATTTCGACTACCGCCAAAGCCCGAACGACGGTGCGCCCGGCCGGGTCGTCATGTCCACGATGCAGGGCCTATACGATTTCGATCCGTGGGCCGGGATGACCCCGGAACAGGCCGGTCATGTGTTGGGCGTTCAGGGCAATATCTTCACCGAGCACATGCTGACCGAGGACCGGGTCGAATACATGGCCTTTCCCCGGATCTCGGCCTTGGCCGAACTGGCCTGGTCCGCGCCCGAACGGACGGACTGGAGCGACTTCAGCCGTCGTCTGGAGCCGCAACTGGCGCGCTATCGCACCCTGGGCATCGACTACGCCGCCAGCGCCATGAATCAGCATCCTAAGGCCCCGCCGCCGGACGGCGAGCGGCGGTACGACCACCAGTTGGTGCTGTGCACAGCGGGACTTGGCTTGACCCTGATCGACGACGCGCCAGTCCAGGGCGAGCGGGCCGCGTTCACGATGGATATCATGAACCCCTGCTGGACCTATCAGGGCGCCGACCTGTCGCGAGGCGTCGGGCTGGAGATCGCAGTGGGGCAGGTCCCCTTCAACTTCCAGATCGGCGCCGATCTGGCCAACGTCAGGGCGCGTCCTGCGGCGACCCCGGCCGGCGAGCTGGAGATACGGGTCGACGGCTGCGAGGGCCCGGCCGCTCTGGTCGTGCCATTGGTCGAGGCGACAAAGTCCGACGGGGTCACGGTTCTGACAGGAAGCTTGCCAGCAACAGCCGGTCGCCACGATCTGTGTCTGACCTTCACGCAGCACGGGGTCGATCCGATGTGGGGCATCGACTGGGTTCGGGTCACGCCCGGCGCCGGAGTGGCGCGATGAGCCGACTGACCCTTCTGGCCCCCCTGTCCGGTTGGGCTGCGCCGCTGGACGAGGTTCCGGACGCTGTTTTCTCGCAACGGATGCTGGGCGACGGTCTGGCCATCGATCCGACGGCCGGCGAGGTGGTCGCACCCTTCGACGGCGTGATCGCGGTTTTGCCGGGATCACGCCACGCGGTCAGCGTGCGCGCCGACAACGGTCTGGAGGTCCTGATTCATGTCGGGCTGGAGACCGTGTCGCTGAAAGGTCAGGGTTTCACCGCCCATGTCGCCGAAGGCGATCGCGTGCGGGCTGGCGATCGGCTGTTGAGTTTCGATCTGGACGTCGTGGCCGGGGGTGCGACCAGTCTGATCACCCCCATCGTCGTGACCGGCGCCGGCTGGCGTCTGTCGGATCGGGTAACCGGACGTCTGGTAAAGGCGGGCGAGCCGGTTCTGGTCGTTGAGGTCAAGGACGCGCAGGTTGTTGTGGCGGCATCGGGCGACGAGCTGCGCCGCACGGTCCGCGCGCCCCTGCCGCACGGTCTGCACGCCCGGCCCGCCGCCCGCGTGGCGGCGGCGATCGCCGGGTTCGACGCCCGGGTGACGCTGCATCGGGGCGACCGCTCCGCCAGCGCCGCCAGCCCGGTGGCGATGATGGCGCTGGGCGTCCAGGAGGGTGATGACCTCCTGATCATCGCGACAGGGCCGGACGCGGGGACCGCGACCGAGGCGGTAGCCAGCCTGATCGCCAGCGGCATGGGCGAGCGGGCCCATGCGGCGCCCACACCCGTCTTCGCTCCGACATCTTCCACTGGACCCGACGAGGACGCGGACGGCGAACTGCTGTTCAGGGGCGTGTGCGCCGCGCCGGGTCTGGCTACCGGTCGGGCCGTCCACCTGCGGCTGGCCGAGATCGTCGTGGCCGAACCGGGGCAGGGCGTGGCGCATGAGACCACCGCCCTGAACGCCGCCCTGTCCGCCGTCGCCGTGCGGCTGGAAGCGACGACAGCGTCCAGCGATCTGGAGCGCCGAAGCATTCTGGCCGCCCACGCGGGCTTTCTAGCCGATCCCGAACTGACCTCGACCGCCCTGTCGATCATCGCCGACGGCAAGGGCGCCGGCTTTGCGTGGCGCACTGCGTGCCGGCGGACAGCCGACCTGTTCCTGTCGCTGGGCGATCCGCGCATGGCCGAGCGAGCCGACGACCTGATGGACATCGAACGTCAGGTGCTGATGCAGCTGGCGGGCGACACCCAGCCGGCGCCGTTGTCGCTGGGCGCCGGGGACATCCTGCTGGCAGACGATCTTCTGCCGTCGCAGCTGATCGCGCTGGACGGCGCGCGGCTGGCGGGGATCTGTACCGGGCGCGGCGGGCCGACATCGCATGTCGCCATCCTGGCCGCCGCCATGGGCGTGCCGGCCCTGGTCGCCGTGGGGCAGGGGCTGGATCGCGTGGCGGACGGGACGCTGGTCGTGCTGGACGCGGAGGCCGGTCGGCTGATCGCCTCGCCATCAGCGGCGACACAGGCGGCGGCCGAGAGCCGGGCGGCTGCGGACCGCCGTCGTCGCGCCGACGCCCGGGCAGCGGCTGATGAGCCATCCCGCACAGCCGACGGCGTGCGCATCGAGGTCTTCGCCAATCTGGGCGCCGCGCCCGAGACCGCCGACGCCGTGGCGAAGGGCGCCGAGGGCTGCGGCCTGCTGCGGACCGAATTCCTGTTCCTGGATCGTCAGACGGCGCCCGACGAGGCGGAGCAACTGGCCGAGTATCAGGGGATCGCCGACGCCCTTCAGGGGCGGCCGCTGATCGTGCGAACGCTGGATGCCGGGGGCGACAAGCCGATGCCCTATCTGCCGCTGCCGCATGAGGACAATCCGGCGCTGGGTCTGCGTGGAGTGCGGTCGGGGCTGCTGCATCCGGATCTGATGCTGACCCAGCTGCGCGCGATCTGCCGCATCCGGTCCGAGGGTCCGGTGGCGGTGATGCTGCCGATGATCGCCTCGGTCGCCGAGGTGCGTCAGGCGCGGGCCCTGCTGGAACGGGCGGCGAGCGATACGGGGACGTCCATGCCCCTGCTGGGGATCATGATCGAGACCCCGGCGGCGGCGATGACCACGGATTTGATGGCGGGCGTCGTCGACTTTGTCTCGGTCGGGACTAACGACCTGACCCAGTACGCCCTGGCCATGGACCGGCAGAACCCCCATCTGGCGCCCCAACTGGACGGCCTGCATCCGGCAGTCCTGAGGCTGATCGCACAGGCGGCGGCCGGCGCCGGATCGATGCGCTGGGTCGGGGTTTGCGGAGCACTGGCGTCCGAGCGGTTGGCTGCGCCGATCCTGATCGGGCTGGGCGTGACCGAGCTGTCGGCCGCGCCCGCCATGGTCGCCGAGATCAAGGCTGTGCTTCGCGGCTTCACCCTGTCGGAATGTCAGGCCCTGGCCGCGACCTGTCTGGCGCAGGACAATCCGGAGGCTGTCCGTCGGTTGGCCGGCGAGGCGCTGGTCCGGGCCCGGACGCCGCGCGAACCCGCAGGAGCCGTCGCATGAAGATCGGTCTTTCCAGCCTTCAGCCGCTGGGCCGCGCCCTGATGCTGCCCATCGCGGTTCTGCCGGTCGCCGGCCTGTTGCTGCGGCTGGGCCAGCCGGACCTGCTGGACATCCCCTTCCTCGCAGCCGCCGGGCAGGCGGTCTTCGCCAACCTGGGCCTGTTGTTCGCCATGGGGGTGGCGGTCGGGTTCGCACGAGACAACAACGGGGCGGCGGGACTGGCCGGCGTGGTCTGTTTCCTGATCACCACCGAGGGGGCCAAGGTCCTGATCGCCGTGCCGCCCGACACCCTGGCCGACGTGGCCGAAGCCTCGAAGGGGATCACGGAGGCGGCGTTCCGCGACAGCGCGATCGCCCGGCTGGGGGTCCCGATCGGCATCCTGTCCGGCTTGATCGCCGGCGACTTCTACAACCGGTTCGCGACCCTGAAGCTGCCGGAGTATCTGGCCTTCTTCAGCGGGCGGCGGTTCGTGCCGATCGTCTCGGGGCTGGCCGGCTTGGCGCTGGCGGCGGCGATCGGGTTCAGCTTCACGGGTCTGGACCACGGCATCGACGTCTTCAGCCGGCTGATCGTGGGCTCGGGCGAGATCGGCCTGTTCGTGTTCGGGGTGCTGAACCGGCTTCTGATCATCACCGGCCTGCATCACATCCTGAACAACGTCGCCTGGTTCATCGTCGGGGACTACAGCGGGGCGACGGGGGACCTGAACCGGTTCTTCGCCGGCGACCCGACGGCCGGGGCCTTCATGAGCGGCTTTTTCCCGGTGATGATGTTCGGCCTGCCCGCCGCCTGTCTGGCCATGTACCACAGCGCCCGGCCCGAGCGGCGCAAGGCGGTGGGCGGGATGCTGGGCTCGCTGGCCCTGACCGCCTTCCTGACCGGGGTGACCGAGCCGATCGAATTCACCTTCATGTTTCTGGCCCCGGTCCTGTACGCGATCCATGCGGTGCTGACGGGACTGGCCATGGTGGCGATGAGCCTGCTGGACTCGCATCTGGGCTTCACCTTCTCGGCGGGCCTGTTCGACTATGTGATCAACTACGGTCAGGCGACGCGGCCGTGGATGCTGCTGCCCGTCGGGCTGGTGTACGGGGCGGTGTACTATGGCCTGTTCCGGTTCTTCATCGAACGGTTCGACCTGAAGACGCCGGGGCGCGAGGTCGAGGCGGCTGTCGAGACCGGAGCCGTCGGCGAGGGACCGCGGGCGGTCGCCGGGAGTCGGGCGGCGGGCTTCGTCACGGCTCTGGGCGGGGCGGGCAACCTGCAGTCGGTCGCGGCCTGCACCACGCGGCTGAGGCTCGTGATCCGGGACCGGGCCGGGGTCGACGAGCCGGCTCTGAAACGGCTGGGGGCGCTGGGGGTCATCTATCCCTCGCCCAATGACCTGCAGGTGATCCTGGGGCCGATCGCCGATGCGGTCGCCGACGAGATCAGGGCCGAGGTCGCGAGCGGCGGGAGCGCGCCCTCGGGCGACGCCCTGCTTGCGGCGCTGGGCGGAGGGGGGAACCTGCGTTCAGTCGTGGTCTGCGCATCGCGGGTCTGTATCCGGGTCGCGGATGAAGCCCGGCTGGATTGGCCCGCCCTGTCCGGGCTGGGGTTCAGGGGCGCGGCCTCGGCGGGGGAGGGCGTCCTGCATCTGATCGTCGGACCGGAGGCAGGCCGGGTGGCGGAGCGGTTGCAGGCTGCGACATCCTGAAAGGTCATGGAACCCGGTTCCAAGCTTGCGGTTAACTCCGGGTCGTGCGAGCCCTTATGTCGTGTTGAAAACAAAGTGCTTCTCGCCGCATGGACGCTGATCTCGGCCGTCAGGCCCTGACCCTGAACATCCGCCGCGTCGCCGGCGGCGACCGGACCGCCCTGCAGGCGGTCTATGACGCGACCTCGTCGAAACTATTCGGCGTGGTGCTTCGTATCTTGAACGATCGAAGCGAGGCCGAGGACGTGCTGCAGGAAGTTTACATTACGGTCTGGACCAAGGCGGCGTCGTTCGACGAAACGCGCGCCAGTCCGATCACCTGGCTGGCGACAATGGCCCGCAACCGCGCCATCGACCGGCAGCGGCAGGTCGGCCGCCGCTCGACGCGCCCCATCGATGACGCGGAGGCCGTGGCCGACGACGGGGAGTCCGGTCTGGACTCGGTCCTGCGCACCGAGGAGGCCACACGGCTGGACGGATGTCTGTCCGAGCTGGAAGCGCCGCAGCAGAAGGCCTTGCGCACCGCCTTCTATGAAGGCCGGACCTATGAGGATGTCGCCACCCTGTTCGGCGTGCCGACGGGGACGATGAAGAGCTGGATCCGGCGTTCGCTGATGAAGCTGAAGGCTTGCCTGGGCGGATGACCGATCACGATCCTACATCGTCCGAACAACAGGCCGCCGAGTATGCGCTGGGCGTCCTGACGGCCCCGGAGCGGGCCGATGCCGAGCGCCGCATCAAGACCGACAGCGGTTTCGCCGCCCTGGTCGGCTGGTGGGAAGAGCGGCTGTCCGCCCTGCTGGACGCCGTGCCCGGCCAGACGCCGCCGCGCGTGGTCTGGATGCGGATCGCCGCCCAGCTGGGTCTGGAGCGCAGCGCTCCGTCCGAGCGTGGGTTCTGGAGCAATGTCGCCGTATGGCGCGCCGCGACCGGCGCCTTCGCCGTGGCCGCCGCCGCCTCTGTGGCCGTGATCATGCTGTCGCCGGAGACGCCGACGCAGATCGTTTCGCCTGTCGCTCCGCCCGCCGCGCTGACGGCTGTCGGCATGCTGAAAACCGAAGACGGTCCGACCAGCTTCGTCGTCACCTTCGACCGGGCGAACCAGAGGCTGATCATCGCTCCGGTCGGGGCGAGCGGCGCGCCGGACAAGTCCTTCGAGCTGTGGATGCTGCCCGACGGCGGCGATCCCGTTTCGATGGGCATGCTGGACGAGAACGGCGTCATGACCATCGGTACTGACAAGTTGGTCGGACCCGACGGCGAACGTGCGGCCTTGGCCGTCACGATCGAGCCGCGTGGCGGTTCGCCCACCGGCCTGCCCACCGGACCGATCATCGCCAGCGGCCAGTTGCAGCCGATCTAGGGCGGTCAGCGAGCCGGCCGGGCGATGTTTTCAGCGGCCAGACACCGACACGACGATTCGACCTGGGGTATGTGAAGAGCGCCGCAGGCTGGCCAGATCACCATCGACGTGAGAACGTTCTCAATCCGCAATCGCCGAGAGGTCTCTGCATGTTCGACTTCCGTCTGATCGCTGTTCTGATCTGCCTGCTGTCCGCCACGACCGCCGCGCGGGCGGAGGGGTTTCTGAAGGCGGAGGGAACGCGGATCGTCGACGGAAGCGGGCAGCCGGTGATCCTGCGCGGCATGGGTCTGGGCGGATGGATGCTGCAGGAGGGCTATATGCTGCAGCTGGGGGAGCTGGGGCAGCAGCATGTGATCCGCGCCCGCATCGCCGATCTGGTCGGTGAGGAGAAGACCGAGGTCTTCTATGGGACCTGGCGCGACAACCATGTGCGCAAGCCGGACATCGACGCCATGGCGGCCTGGGGCTTCAACTCGGTTCGCCTGCCCATTCATTTCGACCAGTTGACCCTGCCGGCGGACCGGGAGCCGACGCCGGGTGTCGATACCTGGAACGAGGCCGGGTTCGCTCGGATCGACGCCCTGCTGGCCTGGGTGAAGGCCAACGACATGTATCTGATCCTCGATCTGCACGCGGCGCCAGGCGGACAGGGGACGGATCTGGCGATCTCGGATCGGGATCCCGCGAAGCCTTCGCTATGGGACAGCGCCGAGAACCGCCGCAAGACGGTGGCCCTGTGGCGCAAACTGGCGGAACGCTATGCCGACGAACCGGCCATCGGCGGTTACGACCTGATCAACGAACCCAACTGGGACTTTGACGGCGAGGGCGGAGGGCATGGGTGCAACGACACGCGCAATGCGCCGCTGCGCAGCCTTCTGGTCGAGATTACGGCGGCGATCCGCACCGTGGACCAGAGGCACATGATCATCGCCGAGGGCAATTGCTGGGGCAACAACTACAAGGGCGTCCTGCCGGTGTGGGACGACAATCTGGTCCTGAGCTTCCACAAATACTGGAACACCAATGATGCGGCCTCGATCAGCCAGATCCTGGCGCTCCGGGACGAGCATCAGGTCCCGGTTTGGCTGGGGGAGTCGGGAGAGAACTCCAATGTCTGGTTCCGCGACGCCATCCGGCTGGTCGAGGACGAGGGGATAGGCTGGGCCTTCTGGCCGTTGAAGAAGATCGGCTTCAACAATCCGCTGGAGATCACGCCCAATCCGGGCTGGCCGGCGCTGGTCGCGTATCTAACCGGGAAAGGACCGCGGCCGGACGCGGCGGAGGCCGAAGCCACGCTGATGCGGCTGGCCGGGCACGACATCCTGTTCGAGAACAACCTGGTCCGTCGCGACGTGATCGACGCCATGCTGCGTCAGCCCCATTCGGACGCGACCATTCCGAATGGGCATCACCGGATCGGCGCCGCGCCGCTGGCGGTCCTGGCCGTGGACTATGACATTGGCCGGGCGGGGATCGCCTATTCGGACACGCACGACGCCGACTACAAGGGACCGGCCCAGCGGGTGTGGTGGAACACCGGGCGGACCTACCGCAACGACGGAGTCGATATCGCGATCGGCGCGGACGGGACGCCCATGGTCGCAGACGTCGTGGACGGAGAGTGGCTGCGCTACACCCTGACGGCCGAGGCCTTCGGGACACGGCGATTGTCGGTTCGACTGGAGGCGGTGGCCGGGGCGCAGTTATCGGCGACGCTGAACGGCGGCGCGGCGGTCATTGCGGACATCCCGGCGGGGGGCGGCTGGCGTACCGTCGAGGTCGGCGACCTGCCGTTCGCGGAGGGAACCAACACCCTGGTGCTGAAGGCCGATCGGTGCGATTGCCGGATCGAGGCCCTGATCGTGGCCGCCCCGCCGAACTGACGCTCAGTCGTCGCGCGACAGACCGATGTGGATGACGTTGGTGCGGCCCGTCGAGAAGCCGGCCTCACAATAGGCGAGGTAGAAGAGCCACTGGCGGTCGAAGGGCTCGTTCATGCCGCTGTCCGCCGCCTGGAACTGGCTGGCCCACAGGTGCAGCGTGCGGGCGTAGTCCTGACCGAAGCGGCGGATGCCGTCGATGGTCAGGCGGTGGGGTGCGATCTCCTCGCGCAACCGGGCCTCGCTGGGCAACAGGCCGCCGGGGAAGACGTATTTCTGGATGAAGTCCACGCGTTTGCGATAGTCGGCGAACAGGTCGTCGCGGATGGTGATGATCTGCAGGCCGGCCCGGCCGCCGGGAGCGAGGCGGTCGCGCAGGACGGCGAAGAAGGTCGACCACCACTGCTCGCCCACCGCCTCGAACATCTCGATGGAGACGACACGGTCGAAGGTGTCCGCGACGTCGCGATAATCGGTCAGGCGGATATCGACCTTGTCCGACAGACCAGCCCTTTCCATCCGCTCGACGGCGAAGCGGTGCTGGGCGGGCGAGATGGTCAGGCCGACGACCCGGCAGCCGATCTCGCGCGCCGCGTATTCGGCGAACCCGCCCCAGCCGCAGCCGATCTCCAGCACGCGGTGTTCGGGACGCAGGTCGATGCTGGCGGCGAGCGCGGCGTACTTCTCGCGCTGGGCGGCCTCCAGCGACATCTCGGGCCGGGTCCACAGGGCTGAGGAATAGGTCATGCTGGGATCGAGCCAGCGTTCGTAGAAGGCGTTGCCCAGATCGTAGTGGGCGATGATGTTGCGCTTCGAGCCGCTCCGGGTGTTCAGCCGGCCCAGACGGTGGACCATCCAGTTGACGGCGCGGCCGAAGGGATTGCCGTTGGCGAACCGGTCCAGCCGTTCGAAATTGTCGGCCAGGACCGCCAGTAGTCGCGCGAGATCGGGCGTCGTCCACTCGCCAGCGACATAGCCGTCGGCCAGACCGATGTCGCCCGAGGCGAGTGCGCGGCGGACGAAGCGCCAGTCGTTGATTTCCAGTCGGGCCGGGTCTGGGGAGGGCGGGCCGAAGCGGTGTTCGTGGCCGCCGGGCGCCTGAATGACCAGTCCGCGGCCCTGCCAGTCGCGGCTGGCGGCGTCGAGCACCCACAGCAGCAGGCGGCCGGATCGCGGCGCCCTGGATGCGCCGATCGCCTGTGTGTCCTGGACGGTGGGTGACGTCATCTTCAGCTCCGCGAACCCGCATCCGGCGGCGAGTTACCGGAGTTACGCGCCCGGCGACGAACGGATGCACATCCGAGTGCTGAACCCGTTCGTAGCTGAAGCATTCCCGTCCGACTTCGTCGCACAACGCGAGTACGCCAATGTATGACCGCCAGCCTCCGCAGCAAGACCAGAACGGCCAGCGTCTGAAGATCGCGGTGGTCGGCGCGGGGGTGACCGGCCTGTCGGCGGCCTGGCTTCTGGCGAAGACCCATGATGTCACCCTGTATGAGACCGAAGGGCGGCTGGGCGGTCATTCGCACACGGTGGATGTGCAGACGCCTCAGGGGGCGATCCCGGTCGATACGGGCTTCATCGTCTTCAATGAGTCCAACTATCCCAATCTGACGGCCATGCTGGCGCATCTGGAGGTGCAGACCCAAGCCGCGCACATGTCGTTCGCCGTCTCGATGGACAAGGGGGCGTTCGAATATTCCAGCCATGGCGCCAAGGGGCTGTTCGCTCAGAAACGCAATCTGGTCAGTCCCAAATTCTGGGGCATGCTGATGGACCTGAAGCGGTTCCACCGAACGGCGGCGGCGGATCTGGAGGGGCTGGACGTCAGCCTGTGCTCGCTGGGCGACTATCTGGCGCGCGGCGGTTACGGCGACAGCTTCCGGGACCGCCACCTGTTGCCGCAGGCGGCGGCGATCTGGTCGTCGTCCTCGCGCCAGATGGCCGACTATCCGGCGGCGGCCTTCATCCGCTTCTATCGCAACCATCGTCTGCTGGAGGTCGATCTGGCCCCCAACTGGCGCACGGTGACGGGCGGCAGCCGGACCTATGTCGAGGTCCTGTCGAGACAGTTCGCGGGGCGGACGATCGTGGGCGATGCGGTGACGCGGATCGAGCGCCTGCCGGGCGGGACGGTGGTGCACACGGCCTCGGGCGATCAGCAGGCCTACGAACGGGTCATCCTGGCGACCCATTCCGATCAGGCCCTGGCCCTGCTGGACCAGCCGACGGCGGAGGAGCAGCGGCTGCTGGGCGCGATCGGTTACGGCAAGAACCGAGTGGTCCTGCACCGCGATACGGCCCTGATGCCGAAGCGCCGGGCGGCGTGGGCGTCGTGGAACTATGTCGGGGGCGCGGAAGCGAAGGCCGGGACGGGCCATCCCAGCGTCACCTACTGGATGAACCTGCTGCAGGACCTGCCGGGCGAGCCGCTGTTCGTGACGTTGAACCCCGAGATCGAACCCGATCCGGCGACGGTGCTGCTGGATCAGGATTTCGATCACCCGATCTTCAACGGGGCGGCGATGCAGGCCCAGTCGAAGCTGTGGTCGCTGCAGGGCGAGGGCGGCGTCTGGTTCTGCGGCGCCTGGTTCGGCGCCGGCTTCCACGAGGACGGGCTGCAGGCCGGTCTGGCCGTGGCGGAAGAGGTCGGCGGCGTGCGTCGCCCGTGGTCGGTCGAGAACGAGAGCGGCCGGATCCCTCTGCCCGTAGAACAGATGGCCGCGGTCGCATGAGCGAAGCGGGCGTCGCCTCGGGAATCTATTGCGGCGTGGTCACCCACCGC
>Ga0247813_10002067_pt1 | contig 14187 bp, 13 predicted proteins | sample UWRJL169409C1_FD_180719 | JGI IMG/M metagenome (GOLD analysis project Ga0247813, IMG submission 180719) | Plant litter microbial communities from Arlington Agricultural Research Station in Wisconsin, United States - UWRJ-L169-409C-1 | ecosystem: Environmental > Terrestrial > Plant litter >... | reverse complement strand
TGCAGGCTGCCGTGGACACCGCCCGCGCCGCCGAGCCCGGCATGCGCCCGGCCTTTGTCAGCTTCCCCGGCACCGGCTACAGCGGTGACCATCACTATGGGGTGTTCATGCAGGGCAACACCGCGCTCACCGAACGGCTGTATCGCCCGGTGCTGATCGATGCCAAGACCGGCGAGCTCACGGCGCAGCCGCAGTTGCCGACCTACATGAGCGTGCTGCTGCTGAGCCAGCCGCTGCACTTCGGCGACTACGGCAAGCTGCCGCTGAAGATTCTGTGGGCGCTGCTGGATCTGCTCACCATCGTGGTGCTGATCAGTGGCCTGTACCTGTGGGTAAAGCGTGGCAGTACCGAGGCACGCGTCACCGAGATCGAGCGCGCCGCGAAGACCGGCGGTGCCGCATGAGCGCGCCGGTGAAGCCACCGCGCAGCCCGTTCATCGCCCCGGCGTGGATCGCACTGGTCAGCGTGGTCGGGCTGGTCAGCGCGCTGATCGGCGACGGCGTGTTCGATGTGATCTCCTGGCTGGTGTTCACCGCGCTCATCGCGCTGGTGGTGCGCGCGTGGGTGAAGCGCACGCGCTGAATGCGCAACGGGCTGGCCTATACTCGCGCCCCTCACACGCACCGCGAAGATAGACATGGATGCTGGCTCCATCGTTCGGCACGGCCCACCGTGGCTGCTTGCCCTGGCAGCTGCACTGGGTGCGAACGTCGCCCAGGCCAATGCCCGGCTGGACGCCACGTTGGCCGTTCAACGCGAGGCGCTCTCGCAGATGCAGGGGCTCAATGCCAACGACGTACCGGCGACTGCCGTTTCGCTGGAGACCATGCAGACGCAGATGCGCAGGGTGCTCGATCTGTCGGTCCTGACCGATACGATCGAGGCAAACGATCGCGCCGGGTTTGATGCCTTCTGCGAGAACGTCAGCACTGCAGCATTCGCCTACAACGACCACATCAGCCGTGCTGCGGACGACCTCATGAAGTACATCGAGGCCACCCCCAGCACCCCCCGAGCCAACGAACAGCTCGCGCGATTCGGCCCCGAGATACTGCAGGCCTCCGTGTTTTTCATTGGCTGCGCGGCAGTGCAGCTGCGGCTTGACGGAGAACGCATCGCGGCACGTCCGGAGTCAGAACGGGATTCCGTCGAACCGGCCATGCTCAAGAACACCGCGGACTTCGGCGCCACCGCACTGCAGAGTCTGGCCAGGCACATCACTTCGCAGGAGCTTCCTGAGGAGCAGCGTCGCCGACTCGCCGGTGATGCCCAGCCGGTCGCCGCGATTCTGGCCCGCGTACTGCCGCTGCCACAACGTGCACAGGTCGCCGAGGGACTGCAGCTTCAGCGCGACGCCGGCGAGGCGGATGGCGAACTGCTGGTCCCGCTGATCGACGCGCTCACCACCACGGACTGCCAAGCGACCTGCCAGATACTGACCGCCGCGTTTCCCTGAAGTAGCGCCGCTTTCCATCTGTCACCGCACCTGCAGTGGAGCGGCCTCCCTGGCGAGATCAAGGAAGTGGCGCAGTGCCGGCGATGGATCACGGGCAAGCGTACACAGCTGCAGTGTGAAGTGCGCCGCATCGCCCGCGACCGGCCGGTAAACCACGTCATCCGGGCGGAAGCCGACCATGCTGGCCGGCACGATCGACACCCCGGCCTCCACCGCCACCAGCGACAACACGGCATGCATCCCGTGCGCCTCCTGCACCACCCGCGGGCTGAACCCGGCTTCCGCGCAGAGACGGATCACCTGCGCATGGAAGCCCTGCCCCTCGCGCGCGGGCCACAGCACGAACGGTTCGGCCGCCAGCGCCTCGACCGGCACGGTGACCTGCTGCGCCAGCGGATGGGCGCGAGGCAATGCAATGGCCAAGCGGTCCTCATCGAAGTCCTGCAGCCGCATGTCCGCCGCGTCATGGATCGGGGGGATCAGCACCGCCACATCGATCCGGCTCTCGCGCAGCAGCGTGAGCTGCCCTGCCGAGGTCGCTTCGATCAGCTCCAGCCGCACCTGCGGATGCTGCGCACGGAAGGCGCGGATCACCTGCGGCAACCGCCCGTACAGCGCGCTGCCCACATAGCCCAGCCTGACCAGCCCCGTACGCCCGGCAGCCGCATCGCGGGTCGCCAGCAGCGCGTGGTCGGCCTGCTCCAGGGTGAGGCGCGCTTCGGCCAGCAGCGTTTGGCCAGCAACCGTCAGTCCCAACGTGCGGTTGCCGCGCTGGATCAGCTCCGCCCCGATCTCATCTTCCAACTTGCGGATCGCCGCGGTCAGCGGCGGCTGCGACATATGCAGCCGCGCGGCCGCACGGTGGAAGTGCAGCTCCTCGGCGACGGCGACGAACTGACGGAGCTGGCGAAGATCGACCATGGGGCGGTGCCGGAACGGGAAAACAGCCCCAAGGGTAGTACGCCGAGACGTGCGCAGGCGTCAGCGCGGCTCGATGGCAGCCTTTGCGATCTGCGGCCAGTGCGAGGCGACGTCCTCCACACTCCCGGCGGACACCGCCTGCAGAGCACGCGGATAGTGCACGCCCTCAGCCTCGGTGAGCCGCGTGGCATGGAACTGGCCGTTGCTCGCGCGCAGGATCCAGCCGCCCTCGGTGCAGGCGCGCGAGGCCAGGAACACCACGCCGGGTGCCACGGCCTCCGGATACAGCTCATCCGGCTCGCCCTGCACACCCCACATGCGGGTCTTGGCCACCGGCGAGACCGCATTGACCACGATGCCATGCGCTGCGCCCTCCGCCGCCAGCACGTTGACGATGCCCACGGCGGCCGACTTCGCCGCCGCATACGCCGCCAATCCGTGCTGCACGTACTGCGGATACAGCGCGCGATCAGAGGTGGTCAGCACGATGCGGCCATACCCCTGCGCCTGCATCGCCGGCCAGGCCGCCTGGGCAAGCCACAGCGGTGCCTTGGCCGCGACCGCCATCATGTGGTCGAAGCGATCCTCGTCCACCGCGTCGATCCGTTGATATTCGACCCAGCCGGCGTTGTGCAGGATCACGTCCAGGCGGCCATGCTGCTGCAGCACATCGGCAATCAGCGCGGCGGCCTCGGTACGGGCCGCGATGCCGCGGTGGCTGGCCTCGACGGAGAGGCCATCCGCACGCAGACGCGCGACTGCCTGATCGATCCGCTGCGGATCGCTGCCGGTGCCATCCAGCCCGGCGCCGATATCCTGCATCACCACGTGCGCGCCGCGCTGTGCCAGCAACCGGCTGTAGGCGAAGCCGAGGCCACCGCCGGCGCCGGTGACCAGGGCCACCTGGCCAGCGAAAGAAAGTGTGTCATTGATTGTCATGCGGACAGCATCCGCGCTGCGCGGCGCGGATGCCAATACCAACCACAAGAGGCTGCGATACGCGGGACGTATCGCGAGCGGGCAGCTTAGAGGTGCGTGGGTTCGACGATCACCGCCGTGCCATAGCACAGCACTTCGGTCAGGCCAGTCATTACATCGGTGGCGTCGTAGCGCATCGCGATGATCGCGTTGGCACCGAGCAGCCGCGCATGGTTGGACATGTCCCGGTAGGTCTCTTCGCGCGCCTGCTCGCACAGTTGCGTGTAGATGGTGATGTTGCCGCCGAAGATGGTCTGCAGCCCGCCGAGGAAGTTGCCCACGATGGAACGCGAGCGCACGGTAATGCCACGTACCACGCCCAGGCTGCGCACCACGCGGAAGCCGGGCAGCTCCATCGCCGTGGTCACCATGGAATCATCGAGTCGGGTTGCAGGGCCTGCGCGGCCACCGCTGTTGTAAGGATCCGCCATTGCTGCCTCTATCCAGAGTAAGTGCATTGGTCAGGCCAGCGCGCAGGGTGCGGCTGGAGCTGGCGGAAGGATAGCGCCAAGGTGAGCGTGGACGCGATGTCCGATGCGATTCCAGCGGCCACCCTACACTCCGCCAAGCCGAACCACCTGATACACCCCCACATTCCGCTCGGCCAGCGCGCGCACCACCTCGGGAATCAACTGCATCGGCAGGTCCACTTCATAACCGTGGGGCCGCGCGTGCAGCAGCGAGGCATCAAAGTCGAAGGCAGGATTGTCGCTGGCACGCTCGACAAGGAACGCGGTGATGGCGTGGCGCGCGATCCCTTCCCACTCGCCTACTTCGAAGTAGACCCGGTACAGCGTGTCGCCGTAATCCTCAGGCGTGCCGTGCACGGATGCCGCCGTTGAATCGGTCATCGTGTCCTCCTGTGTTGGCGCAAGCGCCGTGGCCAGCCGAAACCATACACCGCGGCCGGTCCACAGCGCCTGCACACAGGCGCACTTGCGAGCAGCCCTCAGCGCCCGCGCGGATCCACCAGATCGCTCTTGCTCCTCGCGAACACAGGCGGTGCCACCTCCAAGGCCGCATCGCCCACAGGTCGACCCGCCAGGAAGTCCGTGATACCCACGGCGATGTCAGGATTCCCGAGCCACATCTCGTTGTCGTGACTGGCCCCGCGCACCAACAGGGTGCGGCTGTCACTGAACCCCGGCTGCAATGCCTCGGCGTTGGCCGGCGGCGTGCGCCCATCCAACGTGCCACTGATGAACAACACCGGCACATCGCTGCGCAGCGGACCACGGAAGGCATCGCCAAGATCGACCAGTCCCAAGCCATCCCCAAGCGCCGGGAACGGGAAGTTCAGCGCATCACCGAACAGACTCTCGTGTGCCTGCGCGTCGACCAGTGCGCGGCGCTGCGGAGTCTGGCCGGACGCCACATCCATCGCCAGCGACATCGCGCCGTAGCTGCCGTGCTCACTGCGCAGCAGCAGGACCATCGCCGCCAGCAGGTCGTAGTCGCCGCTCTCGGCATCGCGCAGGATCAGCGGCAGCCACTGCTGGGTCATACGCCGCCCGAGACAGGCACTGATCGCCAACTGCGCGTCGAACTCGCCGATCATCACCGGCTTGCCGCCGTGCATGACACTGCGGCCTTGGCGAGGCTGCTCGCGCAGGGCGGCCAGCACGCGCGTGGCCGAGCCGGTCAGATCATCGAAGCCCGCTCCTTTGGCCAGCACGCTCAACTCCGCCAGCAGCGCATCGGCCGACAGCGGCAGCTTCAACGTGTCGTCGGGGCCTTCCGTCCCCATCAGCACCACGCGGTCCAGACCGGCGCCGTGCAGGCGCACCGTGGCCAGCGCCAGATGGGTGCCGTAGCTCATGCCCCACAGGCTGATCTTCGGGACCTTCAACGCGCGCCGCAGGTCCTCCAGGTCGCCGGCACTCTCGGCGGTGGTGTAGGCCCCCAGGTCCACACCGGCTTCCCGCCAGTACGCCACGCAGCGGGCGGCGACGTCACGCAGCGCGGCGAGCGCCGCATCGTGCTGCAGTGGCTGTGCATCGTCGAACGTGTGCTCATGCGGGCACGACGGCGGCGGCTCGGACTCACCCGCCCCGCGCTGATCAAGCAGCAGCACATCGGTCTCGCGCCGGACCTGATCGAACACCGGCCAGCGCGGACCGCGCCCGGTGCCGATGCCCGATCCACCCGGACCGCCAGCCAGATACACCACCGGGGCCACACGGCTATTGCCGCCGGTCGCCGGCAGGCGCACCACCCGCAGACGCATGCGCGGGCCGTTGGGATCGGCATGTCGACGCGGTACCTCCAGATAGCCGGCCTCGGCGTCGATGGTGCCGTGCTTCTGCGTCTCGAACGCGTACGGGGTGAACACCAGCGGCGCCGACGCGTCACGTGCCAGTACAGGCGAGGCGCCGACAAGCGCCAGGCACAGTGCCGCCAGTCGCGTGACCCGCAGGCGTCGACCGGACGAAGAGGAAGGGAACAGGCAGGGCGAGACAGTGGACATAGCGGACTCCGCGTAGGAGGAAGGGGAACCGGGCGCCAAGGGCTGGCGCATGCACTACGCCGCCAGCATCACCGCGCCCAAGGCAACCGGGGAGCGCCCGTCCGCCGAACAGCTCCAGGCGGGGGTCCAGTGACTCCGTGCAACCGATACGATGGGCCCATGCAGATCCCACGCACCCTGACCGCCCTCGCCGTCCTGCTCATCGCGGTCGCCGCGTGGCTGCTGTTGGTCGCGCCCCCACCGGGCGTGCGCTACTACGAAGCCCAAGAGATGGCACCCGCCACGCTGGGGGCTGATGGCGCACTGCCCACCGCGCCGCCCGCGACACTGCAATGGCAACCGGCCAACCAGCGCGAGCTGGTGCAGTGGCGCGACCCTTACTGGCTGCGCTGGCGCCTGCCTGCGCCGACCGCACACGACGTTGCTGACCGTGCATTACGCATCTCGGTGCGCGCCGCCAGCCAGCCCTTCTGGAACGGCAAGCCGTTGGCCGCCAATGGCGCGGTCGGCCGCAACGCAGACGAAGAGTGGCCGGGACAGGTGGACATCATCCGCGTGCTGCCGCCCTCCTCGCCCAGCGGCACCGATACGCTGGTGCTGCTCGCTTCCAGCCATCACCAGTGGTTCAAGCTGCGGGGTGCGGATGCCTTCGTTGCCATCGGGCCAGCCGCCTCGATCTACAGCCACGGCATTGGACCGTGGCTGATCGCCGCGCTCGCGACCGGGGCACTCGGTGCGGCGTGCCTGTACTTCCTCGCCGCACAGCGCGGGCGGCCACGGGTGCCGGGTGCGCGCCTGCTGCTGGCGCTGGGGGTGGTCGGCCTTGCGCTGCCCATGGTGGAAGCATGGCGCCCGCTGGTGGGCTATGCCTACCCGTGGCACGGGCCGCGTCTGCTCATGCTCCTTCTGTTGCACTTGGCTGCAGCGATCCTGCTGCCGGCCTATCTGGTGCGTCGCTTCGGCGTCGCCGTGCCGAGGACTGCCCGCATGGCCTATCTCGCCACAGTGCTGGCCCTGGCCGCCTTTGTCCCCAGCTTCGATGGCCGTGGTGCTGCCCTCCTGCTGCTCAGCCTGCTGACCTCCGCCTACGTGCTGCTGCGCGCCCGTGGTGAGCCTGACGAGCGTTGGCCGATCCTGGCGTTGGTCGTGGCCGGTGCGCTGGCCGTGCCCTTCGCCGGCGGCATCTTCCTGGACGGCCCCTACTTCCTGTTCCTGGCCGTGCTGATGGGTTTTCTGCTGATCCGTCACGCCGCGCAGCTGCGTACGCTTGACCACCACAATGCGCAGCTGCGCGAAGAGCGTGCCCGCCTCTCGCTGCAGCTGCTGCAACGGGGCATCCAGCCGCATTGGCTGATGAACACCCTCACCGGTCTACAGGAGTTGATCGAACAGGCGCCAATGCGCGCCAGCCGACTGGTGGAATCCCTGGCCGAGCAGTTCGACCGCCTGCGTGAAAGCAGCACCCGCCCCAGCGTGCCGATTGAAGAAGAGCTGGCGCTGTGCCGCAACCACCTGGACATCGTCGGGCTCGCGCTGGATCGCCACATCGGCTTCGAGGTCGAGGGCGAGCGCACTGGTCTGTGGCTGCCGCCCGGCGTGCTGCATGCGCAGGTCGAGAATGCGCTGACTCATGCAGGAGCCGTCGCGTGTGCCGAGCATCCCTTCCGCCTGCGTATTCAACGCGCGGGCGACCGTTGGATGCTGGAACTTCGCAGCGCACGCGGATCCGCCCGGCATCGCGGGCAAGGCACGGGCACCCGCTACATTGAGGCCAGCCTTGCAGCTACCTGTCCGGAGGGCTGGCACTTTGAGCAGGGCCCCGATGGCAACGACTGGTACGCCCGCATGGAGCTGACATGCGCATCCTGATCGTCGAGGACGAGCTGTTGGTTCGCCAGCGGCTGCTGCGGATGTGTACCGAACTGGCTGGCAGCCGCGCGCGATTCGATGCTGTGGCCGACCTGGACGCTGCCGGTGACCGGCTGCAGCGCAGCGTGTATGACGGCCTGCTGCTGGATCTGAATCTGGGGGGCGAGGATGGCTTCGACCTGCTGAAGCGCGTGGTGGCCGGCCGATACCACTGCGTGGTGGTATCAGCGCATCGGGAGCGGGCGCTGCAGGCGTTTGAGCATGGGGTGCTGGATTTCGTGCCGAAGCCCTTCTCACGCGAACGGCTGGGGCAGGCGCTGGAGCGATTGCTGGATGTTGGCCGGTATCGGTCCGGGGCGGCGCGTTACCTGGGCATCTGGCATGCGCAGGGGACGGCGATGGTCGAGCTGGCGGACGTGCTTTGGATTCGTGCTGATGGGGACTACAGCGAAGTACGTATGCACGATGGGCGGAGTGAGCTGCATGACAAATCGCTGGCGAGTCTTACTGCCGTGCTACCGCCGGACTTTGTGCGCTGCCACCGGTCGTATCTGGTCAATCTGACGCATGTGCGCACGTTGCATGCTGCTTCGGGGAGCCGTTACTGGTTGGTGTTGAATGATGGGGCTGAGGTGCCGGTGGGGCGGGTGTTTGTTGAGGAGGTGCGTGGAGAGCTTGGTTCGACGTGAGCTTCTCGAGGGAATCGCTGCGAGCCAATGTCCATTTTTGGCCAGTTGCAGTCACTCAAGACCTTTCAGCCCGCGACAGTTTCAAGCTATAAACGGTCTTCCAATCTTTAGTACGCTATGAGCGCTGTCTGCAGCAGTCGTTATTGAGTAGTGAAAATATGGTGTCCTGTTCAAAGTAGGCTCAATCCAGATGGACAACGGCAAGGAATTGCCAAATTCTTGAGAAGGATAAACTCAATGGAGATCACTACTCTATCTTCGGCGGTTGCGTTGTGGCGGGCATTGTGCCTAGACGCCGGCCTGGAGCTACGCCTAAAGAATGGGAGGCCGGGTCGGGATGCGGACATTGAGGTTACGCTTCGCAAGGCGCTAGCTGTACCCAACAGTGCGATATCGCTCGATGCATGGTTGGCAATAGATTCCGCCGCTCCGCAACCAAAGGTGAACGTAGAGCGCTTCTTGGTTGAGCTGCTGAAGGGGCAAGTGGGGTTCGCGCGAATGATGCAGGACATCCTCGAAACTCTTGTCAAGGCTGATGCCCGTCGCGCTACGCACTCTCTTAGCGTCGCCTTCAAGTTCGAGGGAATGGACGATCCGGTGATCCAGACGTTGGAGGAGTTCCGGGAGAGCGTCCTCCGTATCCAAAAGGTCCTTCAAACGCGGCGACCCCTGCCCAACCAGCATACGCTGTGGGACATTTATGATTCTTTGCAGGCTGTATGGCAAACGACGAGTAACAGTAGGCCCAATCATTTTCCCGGTGTCCCTCAAACTCTCCCAACCGATGAGCCAGAACTCGACAAGCAGCTGACGCAGATCGGTGTTCTGGTTCGCGATATCCAGGAACTCTGGCGGGAGCATGGGGCGGACCGGTGTGAGGTAATTGAAGCCGCGCGCATCATGTCCTCGCAGACCCATGGGAGCGGTCATCTCCAGGGACAATTGAACGCCGCCAGCGACTTCTGGGACTGTAGCGTGATCAACAGCCTGCAGCAGCTGCCTTGCCTCGTTGCATCGGGCAAAGTTGAGAGCCAGAAGGCACGCGATCGGCTTGCCGAAGTAGTCTCGCATCTCGAACCGGATGACGTATGGGTCGACCGTACATTCCGCGAACTGCTGGACACACTAGCCGTGCCCGCTTGGCAGCGCCGACACGAACTATATTCCGTCTGGGTCGGTACTCGCCTGCTTGAGGTGGCGAAAGCAGCGGAGCCAAGCCTGAGATTCAATCCCGTTGACGGGCTCCTGTCGTTCGCCTTCGGTGGCAGCAAGCTTGCTACGTATTTTCGGGAAGGCAAAGAATACGAGATCTGGGCAGAACTGCGCTCTGCACTCGTGGGTAGCAGTCCCAAGCGTAAGGGGGGGATTCAACCTGATTTCCGGGTCGTCGAAGCGGGGCTCTCGCCAGCGGGTGACCGTACGGTCTACGTTCTAGAATGCAAACATTACCTACGATCTAGCAAAAAGAATTTCACCGTAGCGGCAAAGGACTATGCTCGCAGTTGCCCCAGCGCAACCGTACATGTGGTAAACCATGGCCCAGCAGACGAATCGAAACTTCGTGCCGCACTACCCACTGAACTTCAGTCCACTGTGCGATTTATCGGCAATGCTAACTGTGATATCGAAGGCGGTGCTGGCAGCCTATTCGACGCAATTCACGCCGTGCTTTTTCCGCCCTCCAAATTTCCGGAAACGGATGAGGTAACAGCTGGACCTGGATCTGCGCTTCCTCTGTTGGCAAGCTATGCCGGCCAAGTTTTCCTAGAATGGAACGACAGCCTACAAGACATGGACTTGGCGCTCCTAGTCATAGACCAAAACGATAGCATTACGGAGTCGATCAACTTCAGTAGAATTGGCTCCCTTAACAGCCCACCCTTTGCCCTGCTAGATACGGACGTGCGACAAGGCCCTGGCATTGAGCGCATTGACATAGGAGCATGGCATTTCAATCGTTACGAGCTCGTAGCGACAAACTACTCGGGAGTCGGAGCGATGACACCGGAGGCGCTTGAGTGCCGAGTTGTGACGCCCGAGGGAACTACAGTTCTGCGGTGCCCATCGGGACTCTCTTTATCGCAGCGTGAGTGGCGAATCGCCGAGCTTTTCGTTCACCATGGCGTTATCAAAATCGTGCCGATCGATCCTAATTATCAAATTTTTTGACATTTAATACAAAGATTTGGATTTACTCAAGCCTGCGAAATTCGTATTTCACTCTAATTTCTTCAGCGACTCCTAGACTGCTTACAACTTCGCGCAGCTGCTTAGTCACCTTTAACGGCTTAATACCACGCATTAATGAGTACCCAATGCATTTTGTGCGATCAATGGATAGCAGTCGCTGCACGGCGAGTAGACTCGAACGAAAGCAATGGATCAAAAGCCGCCTTTCCTACCCCTTAAAAATTCCCAGTCCCCGCCACGCCCGCGTCCGCCTCGTGCTCCCGCCTTCGATTCACCCGACATCTCTATCCCGCAGGACCAGGGGAGCTATCAGAGGGGCGGCGGGTGGCGCAAAGGGGCTGAACAGCCGCAGATATACATGCGGATCGTTGACGCGCTAGATCGACTCTGCTTCCAAGGCTAAGCCTTGGAGCGGAAGCTGTAGACGTGTCGGCTCGCTCCTGCGAAGGGCGAGAGTAAGTTACTCACAGACCAGCGAAAATCTTGAACGGCACTTGTGCGGCGCCCTATCCAATCTTAATCTCTGACCACAACTGTGCCCATGGGAGGGGCTATGTCAGACGCCGAAGCTGCTAACGCACAACTACCCCTGATTGTGCACGAGTTGCGTAACGTATTCGCCGCTGTAGAAAGCACTCGGGGATCTGGCAACGACCCTATTCAGAGATATGGCTGGAACGCACCGGGAGTGACGCCCTGGGACATTGGCATGTTGGCCGCGGATCTAGCCGGCCAAATCGAATCTGAGCTCCCATTTGAGGAGACCGCAGAAACCGCTGCGTTGCTGGAGGCCTGGCCTGCCGCGCTTCAGCACATAGCAAGCGGCTCGGTCCCGCACCTCCTCAACGGCAATGCCCCGTCAGCAGCAATCGCAATTGTGAGTACTCTGTCTGCATTGCGCATGGTGGTTAACTCAGTACTCGGTTGGTCAGAGCTCCGGGACCGCGCCAAAATGCCACAAGCACTCAGGCGGAAGCTTACAGGGATAGAGGCCTCTATAAATGCCATTGTGCCGGATGCCAATAGGCTCACAGAGCAAGTTGCAACCATCAAGGATGCTGCTGAGGCCGCCTACGACCTTCCGGTTAGTCTAGATGAGCTGAAGCGAGCTCGTGCCCAGATATCTGCCGACGCTGACGCGGTGAAGGAGAGAAGCACCCAGGCTGCGGCCGCACTCCAGTCTTCAACCGATATTCTTGCCAAGCTGGAATCAGCCAAGCTTGAAGCAGATGCCTTGGTAGCTAAGGTACGAGAGTCGCAACGAATTACTACGTCCATTGGGCTCGCCGCCGCCTTTGATGAGAAGGCTCGGAGTCTGGGAGTGACCCTGGGGCTGTGGGTTGGCATTCTAGTAATTTCGCTATCGGGTGCGGCAGTGCTAACTGCATATCGGTGGCAAACCCTAACCAAGCTCGCTGAAGGCGAGCCAAATTGGCCAGCCGTCGCGCTCCAAGTCTTTCTTTCGGCGCTGAGCTTGGCGGGCCCGGGGTGGCTTGCTTGGCTTGCAACAAAGCAGATTGGGCAGCGGTTTAAGATGGCAGAAGACTATGCTTTCAAGGCTTCCGTCGCGAAGGCATATGAGGGGTACAGGCGAGAGGCTGAGCTTCTCGAGGACAGTGAGATGGCTGCTCGTCTATTCGATTCCGCGCTCGCGCGACTTGATGAGGCACCACTTCGCTTCTTGGATAGCGAGACTCATGGCAGTCCTTGGCATGAGTTTGCTCAGACAACCGTATTTAGAGATGCCTCTGCACGAATTCCAGGATTCGTGGACAGCTACAGAAATTTCTTCAAAAAATCGCCGCGTCGTCGAGGGAATTCAAATGAAGAAATTAACTCATCTAGCACGGAAGATTAAGGGTTGCTTCACCCTTGGAAACATACCCGCTTGACTAATGCTGAGCCTTGCATTTAGCTCAAGCAAAATTTACTTTCAGACATAGATAGTTTCCTGAGAACTTTGGAATGGTCGCCCAGCGGCGACCACCAGCACCGCGTAATCCGACAGGGCTTGTTGATGTCTCGTCTCGAGTGGAGATAGCTAGGATCGAGCAGACTCGAGATGGCAAGCTGACGCCGCATTGGGCTGTAGACACCTCTTCTAACCGCACCTTTATCGTACAGCTAGGTGATGCGCGCCATGAAAAATTCTGTACCAACGGAGAGACAAGTTCTTCGCTGCATCTTCAAAATGTACGAGAGCTCATTCCCTGCCGAAGGCCCTAACATCGGAAAAACGATGATCGCAATCGACATTAAGGCCGTATCAAAAAATCTTGGCTGCGATCAGAACATTCTCTTCGGATATCTCTACTATCACTTGGACCACAAATATCGCTACAAGACAGGCGAGAATAGTTCTGTGCATCTTTTTGCCCCAGCAGTCGGCCAATTGCGCAACGCAGTCAATCTCCCATATCTAACTTCCATTCTCGCCACTCAGGAACAGGAGCACACAAAGTTTGCCTGGTCGCTGGGCGTGTCCCTCGTTGCTCTCGCGCTTTCCGTAGGCGCGATCATCGCGCAGCTATTGACCACGATTTAAACTGCTTTCGCTCCGTCAAGCCCGTAATATCACACTATCACGGCGCGGTTCGCGACACACAATTACGGGATTATTGATGGACTCTCGATATAGGCTATTTACAACCATCTTCGGGATTGCAATATTAATATCCGGGTGCGGCTTAGGATCTTCCCGTTATTCAGGCGCAAGCTCCGCCGATGAGCCTCATGAAGACTTGTGTACTGACGAGAACGCGCGTATCTCAGTGCTTGAGGACCAACTGGAGCAAGCGCGTAGGCAGCTTGATGCGCTCGAAGAGAGGAAGAACCAGCTTCAATCAGCTGCAGATAATCTACGGAGCAATGTGGATCGACTAGGTCTAGAGAACTGGCGAGATGTTGTTCCGGACATTGATGCTTCCGCTAACGAAGTAAAGGACGAAGCTAGTCAGATGGCTAGCGAACTCAGTGAAGCTGCTGATGTCCTCGAAGATTGATGACGGCGCATCTGATCCCTTTGCTCGCACCACGCTTCAGATCCACTCCACGAGAGTCAAGCTCCCATTCGACAGCTTCGTCTTCTGCACACTTGAGAAAGCCGGATACTGCTGTTCAGCCGAACTCTCTCCGGATTGACAACAATGCGCGGCAAAAAGAATGCGTGACGCCACCGGCCCTGCACTTGTGGGCTCAATGGGAAAATCGGGACGCGCACTCCGTCAGCTCACTCGCGCTACGCAACCCTTAAACCATCAAACCCAAGCCAACAAAAAAGCCCCCGTTTCCGGAGGCTTTTTCGACTGAATCATGGTGGGCGGTACAAGGTTCGAACTTGTGACCCTTGCCGTGTGAAGGCAATGCTCTACCGCTGAGCTAACCGCCCGATGCTGCTGAGCCGCTCATTATAGGGCGGCAAATTTTGACGTCAACGGTTTCACCGAAAATTCTTCACATCGTGTGCGTGGGCTTGTCCGCGGTCAGGATGCCGGCCAGCAGCGTCTCGATCCGGTGGCGGACGGTCTCCCCTTCCGCGCCATCGGCCAGCTGTACGCCGATGCCTGCGGCGCGGTTACCCTGCGCACCGGCCGGGGTCACCCAGATCACCTTGCCG
>Ga0247813_10002065_pt1 | contig 14194 bp, 13 predicted proteins | sample UWRJL169409C1_FD_180719 | JGI IMG/M metagenome (GOLD analysis project Ga0247813, IMG submission 180719) | Plant litter microbial communities from Arlington Agricultural Research Station in Wisconsin, United States - UWRJ-L169-409C-1 | ecosystem: Environmental > Terrestrial > Plant litter >... | reverse complement strand
TGGAACATGTAAAGTTGGAGTATAACCATACCGATTACCCAATCAGGGAAAAACAATTCAGAGATCAAATTGAAAAGGAGATTACTAAACTTACGCCAAGAATAAAAGAAGTGTTTGAGCTTAGCCGAAATGAAAAACTTACTCATAGTGAAATTGCAGAGGCGCTGGGCATAACTGAAGGAACAGTATCAAGACACATTTCCGATGCCATTAAAACGCTAAAGCAAAATCTTAGTATCTATATTAGCTTGTTATAAGTACACAATTATAAAATATTTCTTCTTTTCTTCCACATGTTAGACCTTTCTCAGTAATCATACATAATACATAGGATACAATTCCTGCTTATATTATGGAAATAAATGAACTTATTGAAAAGTACCAGAGTGGTGAGGCTTCCGAATATGAAAAAGGCCTGTTAGAAGCCTGGTTCAACAGGTATTATGAAAATCAACCACTGGAGGTGAGTATTGAAGATTGTTTAGATGATCTGATTGAGGTGAAGTTAAATCTTGACAGCAGATTCAAAAAGCCTGAAATCAGACTGTGGCCGCGAATAGCTGTTATTGCTGCATCGTTGTTAATCATACTGTCAATCGGCTTATACTTTTATAAAAACACAGCAAAGCATTCACAATCAAAAAGACAGCTTATTGCAAAAGACATACTTCCTGGAAGCAATAAAGCAATCCTGACATTAGCTAACGGCACAAAAATTAACCTGTCTGATCTTAAAAATGGTGAAGTGGCTCAGCAAGCAGGAATTGTGATTACAAAATCTGCTGAGGGAGAATTGATCTACAATGCAAAAGCAAACACCCCTTCTGTTCGGGAATATAATACGATAGAAATCCCTAAAGGAGGAGAATATAGATTGCGTCTGCCTGACGGAAGCAAAATATGGCTAAACGCCGCGTCAACATTAACATACCCAACATCATTCAAAACACTTCATGAGCGCAGGGTGATGTTGAGCGGCGAAGCCTATTTTGAAGTGACTAAAAACCAGCAGGTACCTTTCCGGGTACAAACTTTAAAACAACTGGTAGAAGTTTTAGGAACGCATTTCAACATCAAATCTTACAAGGATGAAGATATGGTGAAGACCACTCTTTTGGAGGGATTAGTAAAAATTAACAAAAAGGAAGTGATTAAGCCTGGTGAGCAGGCAGTAACTACAGGCTCGGGAGAACATGCAAAAACAATCGTGAGCAAAGTAGATACCATACCGGCGGTCGACTGGAAAAATGATGCTTTTATATTTGTTAAGGAAGATAGTTTCAAGTCATCAATGGATAAAATAGGCAGGTGGTATGATGTGGAGTTTGTGTGCGACACGGATGTAACTGCGGATATACAACTTGCCGGGAGACTATCCCGCAGAAGTGACCTGTCCTCCGTATTGCAAACAATTGAATTATCACAAAGAGGAAAAATACATTTTAAAGTTGAAGGAAGGAGGATTACTGTAACAAACTAATAAAATCCACGTTGCCAAAAACCAGAAGTGCGAGTGGTGCTTCTGGTCTTTTTTATTTCATAAAATGCATGATGATGATGAAACAAGACGTCCCCCCTGTTTTATAAAAACATTAGAAAAATGCAATACCAAATATATATTCATGTATTTCAAAAAAGAGTTTACCTTATTACAGAAAACGCTTTTATTATTAGTCATTTTAATACCATTCAATATAGCTGCCTTTTCACAAAAGATTACCATAAATGAACGTAAGATCTCGCTTGAAAAAGCAATTCAACTGATCAGTTCTAAGGTTGGTTATGGCTATATGTTTGATCCTAAAATCACTTTAGGATCAAACATTATTAATCTGAAAATGAAGAATGTCACAGTTAATCAAGCAATAGAATCTATTTTGCAATACCTGCCTCTTTCCTACAGAATAGAGGACGAAGTTATCTTTATTGATCCTTCAGACAGAGTGTGGAATAAAGTGATCGATCCTTCAGCAAAAGAAGCAGCACCTGTAGCGGATGCGAATAAATTATCGGGTGCAATACTGAATGAAGTAAATATCGTTTCAACAGGTTATCAGCGTATCCCGAAGGAACGTGCTACGGGCAGTTTTGTATTGATTGATAGTGTATTATTTAACAGGAGAAATGGCAGAAATGTACTGGATAGACTAGATGGCGTTGCAAGTGGCTTAACCTTTAATAAAAACACCATAGGAAATACGCCGGCTATCAGTATCAGAGACAGAAGTACAATTTCAGCCAATACAAATCCACTGATTATTCTTGACAATTTTCCTTATGATGGCGACCTGACAAACATCAACCCACAGGATGTCAAATCTATTACGATCTTAAAAGATGCAGCATCAGCTTCCATCTGGGGTGTAAGAGCCGGCAATGGTGTAATTGTCATCACAACTAAAGATGGCACATTTAATCAGTCTCCCTTAATCAACCTCAATGTAAATTATACAATCGGTGCTAAGCCCGATCAATATTATAAATCACAGCTAACAAATAAAGAATTCATAGACAATGAACAGTTGCTATTTAATAAAGGAAAATTTGAGCCGAATATCAGCAACGGTTATGGGCCACTATCCCCTGCTGTAGAAATTATGCTCTTAAGCCGAAAAAATCTGATTACTGAAGCCAGAAAATCTGCAATGTTAGATTCTCTTGCCAATCATGACAACAGAGCCGATCTGGATAAATATTTTTATCGCAGAAGCGTGAGTCAGCAATATCAGCTGAGTGCAGAAGGAGGCGGCAAACATAATAAATATTACCTTTCCTTTGGTTACGATAAAGACCTGGCAAATAATGTGACCAACAGTGCCGACCGGATCACGGTCAATGCAAACAATACACTCTCCCTTTTTAAGGGCAGACTTGAACTGGTGACAGGAATTATGCTGATCTCAAATAATAATAAAATGAGAGGATCAGGATATCAACCTTTATATCCATACGAAAATGTAGCTGACCAAGCTGGAAATGCACTGGCGTTGAGCAGAGATTTAAGGCTTGCTTACGTAGATACTGCAGGTGCCGGCAGGCTGCTGGACTGGCACTACAGACCACTGGATGAACTCAGGGAAGAGAACCACTTATGGTATAGTAAGATCACAACTTACCGCGTGAATATGGCGCTCAACTATAAAATCATTAAAAACCTCAGATTTTCTGTCAACTACACCTACGATAAAGGCACGAACGAAAACAGGGAAATTACTGCCCAGAATTCTTACTACGCCCGCAACCTCATTAATTCCTTCAGTCAGATTGATGAGACAAGTGGTAACGAAAAAAAGACCATTTCCCCTGGGTGACATTGTAAATAGTACCGAGGGAACTTACCATGCACATTATGGACGCGCACAATTAAACTATCAAACTCAGATTGCAAGTAAAAATGCCATCAATACAATTGCAGGTTATGAAGTGAAAGATTACCAGAGTTCAGATTCCTATTATACGTTATATGGTTATAATGAGGCCACTGCGACCAATCTTAATGCGACAATCAATCCATTGCAGGATTTACCTAAATATTATAATGGAGAAATAACCAGAATACCACTCACCATAGGAAATAACGGTAGTGTAGACCGGTATCTTTCTTATTATGCGAATGGATCTTATGCCTACGACCATAGGTACATACTTTCAGGCAGTGTGCGCCGCGATGAATCTAATCTTTTTGGCGTATCCTCCAATCAAAAAGGAGTTCCGCTCTGGTCAACCGGCTTCGCCTGGAATATCAGTCAGGAGAAATTTTATCATTTCAGCGCTTTGCCTTATTTAAAACTGAGGTTCACTTATGGTTACAATGGCAATGTGGATAAGTCAACATCTGCTTATCTTACCACCCAATCTGTAGCTGGCGGTAATTTATGGGGACAACCTATATTACAAATTAAAAATCCACCCAACCCGTCATTGAGATGGGAGAAGGTAAAGAATATTAATTTCGGCCTTGATTTTGGATCTTCTCAAAATCGCATAACAGGCAGCCTGGAATACTGGATTAAAAATGGAATTGACCTGATCGGATTTAGTCCGATTGCTCCGCAGACCGGCGTTTCAGTATTTAAGGGCAATTCTGCAGATATGCTTTCGAAGGGAATTGACATTACTTTTAAAGTATTAAACCTAAACCGGACTGCTATCCAGTGGTCAACCGTATACCTGTTCAACTACAATACAGATAAAATCACTTCCTATAAAGGTAAAAGAGGAGGTAATTCTACCGTAGTTAGCGGGAATTACATTAATCCGCTTGAAGGCTTTTCCTATTATTCTATTTTTAGTTATAAATGGATGGGGCTTGATACTGCGGGAAATCCACAAAGCATTTTAAATGGTGTTACAAGCAAAGATTATACTAATATCAGAAGTTCTAAAAATCCAACAGAATTAGTTTACAGTGGCAAGCAAACCCCAACTTATTTTGGTTCAGTTAGAAATACGCTGAGTTATAAATCCTGGGAACTCTCCTTCAACATCACTTATAAATTCAAATACAATTTCAGGAGGACCTCTTTGAATAATACACTTCTTTATCAGGGAAATGGTTCAGTTGCTTCCTATCAGCAGGATGATTATAATATGAGATGGAAAAAACGGGGAGATGAACTCACAACTAACGTTCCCGCACTCATTTATCCGGCAAAATCTATTCGTGACGACATTTATACTTTTTCTGATATACTGATAGAAAAAGCAGATCATATCAGACTTCAGGATATACGAATAGATTATCAGCCAGTTAAAAACAGGATAAAAAACCTTCCTTTCCCGGCATTAGACATTTATCTGTATGCCAGCAACCTTGGTATATTGTGGAAGGCGACAAAGAAGAAAATTGACCCGGACTATCCCTATGGTATTCCGGCACCTAAAATAATTTCACTAGGATTTAAAGCTACCTTTTAACATCAAAATCATGAAATATTCCTATTTATATTTATTACCAATTTTTATAATCGCGATCAGTGGTTGCAAGAAGGACTTTCTGGACGCAAAACCAAATACAAATATAGTTTCTCCAACCTCCTTAGATGAGTACCAGGCCATGTTGGAAAATGTTGATTATCTCAACAGAGCAACTCCAGCTCTTTTACAAACTTCCTCGGATGATTATGTATTTACTAGTTATGGTGCATGGCAGGGCACCGTTTTCAATGCTGAACGGAATAGCTATATATGGGCTAAAGACCTTTATGAAGGCCAGAGAGATGTTAAAGATTGGAACATCGGATACTCCTCGATCTTTATCTGTAATAATGTGCTGGAAGGATTAGATAAATTAAAAAATACCGATATCAATAAAAGACAAGCTAACAATTTAAAAGGATGGGCACTATTCATGAGATCTTATCTTTTATATGATCTGGTACGCAGTTTTTCTCCGGCATATGACATCCAGACCAGTTCAATCGAACTAGGTATGCCTATACGTTTAAAATCCGGAATTGATAAAGTAGAACAACGCTCTTCAGTAGAGCAAACTTACAATCAGATATTTTCAGATCTTAGCCAATCCGTTTCTTTGCTGCAACCTGGGATTACTACTACTAATAAAGAAAGACCATCTAAAGTTGCTGCAATGGCTTTATATGCGAGGATATATCTGAGTATGCGAAACTATGCACAGGCAGAAAGGTATGCAGACAGCACTTTAAATCTTTATCATACACTGCTGGATTATAATACGCTTAGTCTTACTGAAAAGGCCCCTTTTGGCTTAAATAATTTAGAAACAATTCTCCATACAACCGTAATTACCAACTACTATAACACTATACAAACCATAGAAGCAATAACTGCTGTGACCATTAATCCGGAACTATATAATCTGTATGAAAATAATGATTTGAGAAAGCACATTTATTTTGGCACAACTACATCAGGAAGATTATTTATGAAGTTTGGCTATTCAGGATCTTATCCGATGCCATTTACGGGTTTAGCAACGGACGAGATTTATTTGATCAAAGCAGAATGCCAGGCCAGACGGAATGAAGTTCAGGGTGCATTAATCACCATCAATACTTTGTTGGGAAACCGATATAAAACAGGCACGTTTATCCCACTGACTGCAATTGATGCTACCGATGCGTTAAACAAAATACTAACAGAGAGACGTAAAGAATTAATCTGGAGAAGTCTGCGCTGGACAGATTTAAAGCGATTGAATAAAGAGGGAGCGGCTATCTTTTTATTCCGGGAGCTGAATGGAACAAGATATACCCTGTTTCCAAACGACCCAAAATATGTATTTCCTATTCCGGATGAAGAAAGAGAGTTAAGTGGTATTCGACAAAACGAAAGATAAATTGGCAATCTGATGATGATAAAAAAGCTGCACATTTGATTGTACAGCTTTTCTTCATTGAAAGAATTGATTAGGGTGTATAATAGGTTCCTGCGCCAACGTTAGGAATCTCTTCAATCCACTCATCGCCCAGATACTCTTCTATATTTGCGTTGGTATAGGTTGATTGCGCAGGTATATATAAACGTCCAAAAGCAGTTACAGCATATTTACAATTCAATCCATAACCAGCTATGCAGGTACCAGGGGCTGTTGCAAGCCGAATAAAAGATCCTGTTGTGGGCTGTACAAGATAACTTTCAGTGATAGATTTTTTTTCGTTTATAAATGCGCTGCCTCCAACAGCAATAGTTGCCAGGCAGAGACCAAATAATATCTTTTTCATAATCTTATTTTAATTCAATAAACATTAATAATTAAATAATCAGATATAATCCTTCAGAGGCCAACTCGACTTCCTCTATATAACCAGCGTAAAGGAAAGTCAGCACATCCTGACTGGTGTACCAGGCCTGCACCGGGATATAAAGTCTGCCGGCAGGTGTAACTGCATACTTGCACTGGAGACCGCTGAGCAAAGTGAGACAAGCTCCATTAGCTGTAGTAGTTCTCAAAAAAATGCCTGTGAGTGGCTGAATAAGAAAATTTTCAACGATACTTTTTTTTGGTGTAGTGAATGCACTGCCCCCGACAGCTACCGCTGCCAGCACGAGGCCTAATACTAGTTTTTTCATCATTGTTTTTTTGTTTTTGTTTATGGTTTGTTAGTTAGTAAGCTTAAGGATGACAGGAAGATCAGTCCTGTATTGAACCAGATATGGTTTTTCCAGGAAAGGTGGGAAATTACTCCACCGCAACTGCAGGGTAATACCTTTTCAAAAGAAACCATGTAAATCAGATAAATAGTAAAGATGATCATCAGGATGAGTGCGGCTAAGAGACCAGTCCTTTTTGTGAACGGTATGATCAGCAAAGCGCCGATAATGATCTCGGCAGAAATGATAAGCACGGAAATCACCAGGTGGTACCGACCGAAAATGGGCACTGCATGGAGCACATTATTAAAATCCTGAAAGGTGAATATTTTACTGCTTGCAGTATAGATAAAAAGGAGAATAAACAGATAGCTGATGAGGTCTGTAAACACCTTAGTTTTCACACCAAAATAGAATGGTGATTTTCTTTTTATTGTTGTTTCCATAGGTAAAATAGTATAAGACTAAGGTAAGGCTCAATATTCCTTAAAGGAGTAAGAACAGTTTCAGAAATCACTTAATATTACATTCAGAAATTGCTTAATATATGTTTCACAAAATGTTTAACATTTGTTTCAGAATACACTTATATTCAGTCAGATAAACTTTTAAAAAATAAAAAAGAACGAATCTTTTCAGGCAGTTTTAGCTACAGTTATATGTGTGATTATTCCATAATAAACTTTAGATTTGTTTGGAGAGATAAGATAAAAAACTTGAACATTAACGCTAACTATACCTAATTAGAACCAAATGATTAAACAAAATCTACATGATTATCTCCTGGATCTGGATCCTGTACCAGAAGAACTAAAAAACGGTTTAAAAAGAAACCAATTGATTCAATACATAGATGCTCAAATCAGTACAAATCATCATAGTCACAAAGTTTTAATACTTACTGCAGGGATGATTTCAGATAGAATTTATTTCGTACAGAAAGGAGTAGTGAGAGGTTTTATTAATGATGAAAAAGGGAAAGAAAAAACGATTTTTCTCTGGGATGATCATTCTATAATGACGGATGTAGATAGTTTTGTTAATCAGATTCCTTCTGATATCTATATTGAAGTTATGGCCAACAGTACCTTGACATCCATCTCCTACCAGCAATTGAATTGTATCTTCGACCATTTCCCTTACACAAAAATATTTCTGAATCACCTTCCTGTTTATAATAAATACTACAGCCATAAAAGCTTCTATAATTTTGCCAGGCCTTCTGCATGGGAAAGATACCAGGAACTACTAACCAGGTATATCAATGTGGAACAGAAAGTATCCAAAGAAATCATTGCTTCCTTTCTGGAGGTCACCCCGCAGTACTTATCGAAGATGATCAAGGAAAACCGGTAGATCTGGCAATATCAATCCAAAAAATAGTCTGGAAAGATTGGTTTAGTCTCATGGAATCAATTACATAACTGTAATCTTTCTGACAGATAAAAAGCCGCCTTGTATTTACACAGGGCGGCTTCAAGATTAATAAATTGAATCTGCGGAGAGTACTTGTTAAAAGTACTTAGACCAAAACTATATCGTTGTTCATATTAAATGGATTAAAAGGTTAAATTATCTGTTAGTATCATGAAATATCAAATGTTAGACCAAAATTAAACATTCCATCCTTAATACAAGTATTTTTAGTAAAATACTTTTGGTTAAACGATTTGTATATACCACTAAATGAATGTTTGGCATGTACTTTCACCTCAATATATTGCGAGTCCTTACTCCATATTAATTCGAGATTCTGGCGTGTTCCCAAAACAAGGGCATAATCTGCCGTATTATCTTGTTTTTTGTATCTGGAAAAAGTCAGCAATCCATCTTTCCTCAATTTGATCCATTCACAAGAATGATTAGAACCACCATGTGAGTTAACTGGAGTATTCAAAATAAGTTCTACTTTCAAATCCAGCGCATTATAGCTGGAATGATTCAATAGTTTAAAACCATAGAAAATACCTTTATCATCGGCATATTTACAAAGTTGCTTACTGATGGTTATACTGGGCCTCAGCATAGACATCATCCAGAAAAATAACAAGGAGGATATGATTCCTGATATTAGTCCCGTAATTGCAGATAAAAAGAGTTCACCCATGTAAATTAGATATAAAGCAAAATTAACGATTAAGATTAATTCAAAGGTTAATTATAAAATTAAATAAATTCACAAAGAGCAAACAATGGAGTAGAAACAAAAAAAGCAATCCCGAAAGACTGCTTTTTTTATAATTGGTTGTGCGGATGAAGGGACTCGAACCCCCACGCCGTGAAGCGCCAGATCCTAAGTCTGGTGCGGCTACCAATTACGCCACATCCGCATATAGGAGTTGTTTAGGACTGCAAATATAGAGATAGTTATCAGTTCTCAAAAGTCTTTTGTATTTATTTTGCATCAAAACACATAAAGCATTCATTCTAAGCGAATTTAATTTAATTCTTTTTGCAAATGAAACAGATATTCCACTGCTTTCACCAATCTGCTGCCATACCAGGAGAACATTTCACCATCAACCAGCATTATTTTGGCATTAGGAATCGCTGCCTTGAGTTCATCAATATGTTTTTCGCGAAAAGGATAGGGTTCCGAAGACAGCATAATCAGTTCTGGTTGCAAAGCCTTCAGTTGTTCCAGATGAAGCTCCGGATACCTGCTCTCCTTCACTACATTGGTCAGCCCATTTTTAGTCAGCATATCATCAATAAAAGTATTTTTCCCTGCCAGCATATACGGTCCCTTCCAAATCAGGTAAGCCACTTTTTTATCAATGCCCCGCTCTAGTGCCAAAGTCTGTAAATCGGTGAAACCGGCACTGATCAGATGATTTAAATAAGCAGCTTCAGGCTCACGATCCACTAACGCCCCAATCTGGTTGATAGCAGTCATCGCTTCTTCGAGGGTAGAGATATCGCTCATCCACACCGGAAACTCCGCACACAGCATCTCTATATCCTCCCTGCTGTTCTCTTCCTTGTTTCCTATAATCAAATCAGGCTTTAAACTTCTGATCAGCTCAATATTTAGTTTTTTGGTCCCTCCTACCTTTGTCACCGTTTTAAACTTCACAGCAGGATGCACACAGAACTTAGTAATTCCTATCACTTCATCTTTCAGCCCAAGCTCAAATAAAAGTTCAGTCTGTGACGGTACAATAGAAATAATCCGCTTTGGCGGATAATCGAAGCTAACAGCCCTATTTAGCTGATCGGTAAACTGACGTAACATGCAGCAAATATAAATCTTTATAATGCCACCTGCAGGTCTTCTTTGATTACACCGTCCAGCAAATGTAAAATCCTCGATCCATATCCAGCATTGATTTCGGAATGAGTTACCTGTATGATGGTAATCCCCTCTTCTTCATTCAGTTTTTTAAACAGCTCCATAATCTGCAGTGCCTGTGCAGATTGCAAGTTACCAGTCGGCTCATCAGCCAGAATAATAGAGGGTTGTGCAGCGAGGGCACGTGCAATACCAACCAGTTGCTGCTGACCACCTGAAAGCTGATTGGGAAACAAATCCTTTTTTCCAACAATATTAAAACGGTCAAGCATATCTGCTACCCTACTCTTGCGTTCTGCACCCGCTATTTTCTTGTATAACAAGGGGGCTTCTATGTTTTCTGCCACGGTCATCTCGTCTATCAAATGATAAGCCTGAAAAACAAATCCGATATGATTGCGATAGAGTTCAATACGTTTGCGTTCATTTAAAGAGGTAACATCCTCCCCCATAAATTCATAGGTGCCGTATGTCGGTTCTTCCAGCATCCCAAGTATATTTAACAAAGTTGATTTTCCTGCGCCTGACGGTCCCATAATGGAAACAAACTCTCCTTGCTGAATAGTTGTACTTACATGTCTCAGGATATAACTCTTTAATCCTTTATTCGCATAGTATTTTTCTATATTTTCTAGTTTTATCATTTTAATTTTTTTATAATCTGGTTCATAAAATTCTGACAATTACGCGCTACTCGTACTTTAGCGCGTCGATAGGATTTGTTTTTGCCACACGATAAGACCTTAAACTTACTGTAATTAATGTAATTACCATAGAGATCAGCATTGCGATCACGAAAGGCCAGATGCTCATCTCAATCCGGTAAGTATAACGGGTCAGCCATTTGGAAACAAATATATAGGCAATGGGGAGGGCGACCAGGTTGGCAAAGAAAACAAGGAGAATAAATGACGTATTCAGCATCCTGATCAGCTCAAAAGTAGAAGCGCCCAATACTTTTCTAATCGCCATCTCCTTGGTACGCTGAGTAGCCACAAATGAAATCAGCCCAAATAATCCAATAAAGGAAATAAAGATAATCACCCCGGCAAATACCTTAAACAGTGTACCCATCACCTGTTCGCTTTCATAATATTTACTGATACTATCATCCATAAAATGCGAATCGTAAACGTAATCGGGAAAATACGAGTTCCACATCGCTTCCACTTCCTTCATGACGGAAGGTATCTGACGGGCATCCATTTTTATAGCAATAGATTCCGAATTGGCTTTACTGGAAAAAAGGAGAATTGGTGAAATCGCTTCTCTTAAATTCATATTATTGAAATCCTTTACTACCCCAACTACCGGCGCACTATACCTGCCACCTCCAAGATTAATCATCTTTCCTATTGCCTGCTCCGGATCTTTTATATTGAGTTTCCGCAGCAAAGTTTCATTCACTACAAATTCATTTAAAGTATCACTTCGGGATAAACTTCTACCGGCAATCAGCTGCAAACCGAAGGTTTTAATATAATCCTGGTCCCCGGACTTCACATTTACCTGGAAATCCGCATCCTTACTACTTCCGAAGCCGAAATTACTGAAAGAATTATCCTCAGAAGATGGTCCGTAAGTACATAATGCAGCCGACCGCACACCTGGAATAGTCAAAATCCTGGTCTTCAGAATATCGTATTTTAACACGCTTAAACTATCCCCTGGCAAATTCGTTAAAGAAATTGCTGAGGGGTTGAAACCTAAAGGTTTCTCCCGCATATACTTCATTTGCTGTAGTATGACCAGCGTACCAGTAATGAGAATAATCGTAATCGCAAACTGAACAATGACCAGGATCTTCCGCAAATTACCCCCTCCGGAATTACCCATACTGATCTTGTTTTTGATCGCCAGTGCCGGACTAAATCCAGACATCACCAGGGCGGGATAAAACCCGGCCAGGAAGCCAACAAACAAAACAAGACCCAACATAAAAAGAAAAATCACCGGATCCTGGAATAGACTGAAGGACAGTTTCTCCTGAAATAAAGCTGCCATACCAGGCATAACAGCTTCGGTAACTGCACAAGCCAGCAACAAGGCAATCACAGTTAAAGTCATCGTTTCGGTCAAAAACTGAACGATCAGTTCCTTACGCCTGCTGCCCATTACCTTTCTTACACCAACTTCTTTGGATCGACTCACTGCCTGTGCTGTAGCCAGATTAATGAAATTGATACAGGCTGTGATCATCAGGAACAAACCAATCACCATCAGTCCGTAAATTTCATTCATTCCGGTAATTTTATTGGCGATATTCCCGTAGCGCTGATCTTTGTGCACCTCAGACAGCGGCTGAAAAAAATGATCTTCTTTTCCGACACCCTTCTCTACGTAGTATTTTTTAATAAAAGCGGCCATGGGCGTTTTAAGCGCATCCACATCCGCCCCCTCTTTCAATAATACATAACATTCTGAGGCATCAGCTACAGCACCCCAGTTTTTGACATTCCTGCTTTGATAACCTGCATAAGCAATCGCAATTTTGATAGGATTACTGTTGTTTTCCGGCAGATCGGCGAAAACTCCGGTCACTTTCAGATCAGTTTTATTCCGGTAATTGATCACCTGACCAACAGCCTTATGCCAGTCGCCAAATAATTTGGTAGCCATCTCTTCAGACAAGGCAACAGTATTGGGTGTTACCAGATCCTTTTCCGGATCCCCCTGCAGCCATTTATAGTCAAATATTTTAAAAAACGACGGCTCTACAAAAAACGTACGCTCGTCAGTTTTAAGCCTGATGTTACCTTGCTCATCTTTCACTTTAATTACACCACCACTGCGCTGTATAGCCGCAACCTGGTCTAACATGGCAAAATCATTTCTCAGAGCAGGTACTAATGGCAATGGCACGCCTCTGGAAAACTCCTCTCCATCTGCATATTTCCAATAAGAAACCACACGGTAAATTCTGTCCTTGTTTTTGAACTGCTGGTCATAACTCAACTGGTAGCTGATAAAAATAAATATCAGGATACAACCTGCCATACCAATGGAAAGTCCGGCAATATTGATAAAAGTATAACCTTTATTCTTCCAGAGATTACGCAGTGCGATTTTAAGATTTAGTTTAAACATTTGTATATGGTTTAAAGGTTATTCGTATTTTAAAGCATCAACAGGATTGGTTTGGGCCGCTTTGTAGGACCGTAAACTGACTGTGATCAGGGTAATACCCATAGAAATCAACATGGCTATCGCAAATGGCCAGATACCTAACGTGATCCTGTAAGCATAACTATCAAGCCATTTCCCCACAAACACATAGGCTACCGGCCAGGCAATCAGGTTGGCAATGAATACCATCACTAAAAAAGAGCCATTCAACAGTTGCACAAGTTCCAGCGTGGAAGCACCGAGCACCTTCCTGATCGCGACTTCCCTGGTGCGCTGAGAGGCAACAAAAGAGATCAAACCAAATAAACCAGTGAAAGCAATAAAGATGATCACCAATGAAAATGTCCTGAACAAAACACCCATCACCTTTTCTGCACTGTAATATTCACTGATCTCATCATTGATAAATTTCGAATCGTAAACATGATTGGGAAAGGTGGCATTCCACAGCGTTTCAACCGCTTTCATTGCCGGCATCATCTGCCTGCTTTCCATCTTAATGGCAATACTATAATAGTCGTCTTTTCCGGAAGCAATCGCTATAGGGGATATTTTTTCATGTAATGACAGGTCATTAAAGTCTTTTGTCACCCCCAACAATTGGCGCCTTACTGCCGTTCATATCTAATAATTTACCTAGTGCTGTCTCAGGGTCTGTAATGTTCAGCTTCGTCAGGAAAGTCTCATTCACTACGTAGCCAT